>OLYY01000768.1_pt1 | contig 12572 bp, 6 predicted proteins | sample 1673561 | NCBI WGS metagenome assembly OLYY01 (sample SAMEA103958115, study PRJEB25191) | human gut metagenome | biome: human-associated habitat [ENVO:00009003]; feature: intestine environment [ENVO:2100002]; material: feces | place: Germany | collected 2013/2015
AGAAACGGTCAGAAGAAAATGCGGAGATTCAGAGAAATTCTGACGCCACCAACGGCTTCTCAGCTCATCCAGCGACGGGTCACTGCGATAGCGGATGGACGGCTGGTTCGGCAGGGTATCGTAGTCGATCTTCTGCGCAGAGATGAGATAGAGCGGTGCATCCTCGAGAAGGATGTCCGCATCTGGCCATTCCTGATTGCCGCGAACGATGGCGAGATGGATATCCTCCTTCTTGACCAGCTTCGTCAGGCGGTCGCTCGTATCCGTCGTGAGCGAGATCTCGATGTCATTGTACTCATCGACGAAGCCCTTCAGAATGGCCGGCATGTGCGACTGCGCGAAGGACTGGCTCGCACCGATGCGCAGCACGCCGGAAATGGTATTCGGCTCATGTGTCACGAAGTTCTTCATGTCTTGATACTGCTGCAGTTCTTTTTCGGCAAAGGAGAAGAGGCGATTTCCCGCATCGGTGAAATGGACACCCTTATTGGTGCGAATGAAAAGCGGACAGCCGATCTCTTTTTCCATCTGGCTCAAGCGATACGTCAAAGACGGCTGGGTCATAAACAGCCGCTTGGCGACCTTATTGATGCTGCGTTCTTCTCGAAGATAGATCAGAATCTTCCAATCCGTGTTATTCATGGCACTACCCCTTGCGCGGCACGCGCGCCTACTTGATATAAAATAATTTTATTACAGTATATCACATTGGACGTTTGATTGCTATAGGGGAATGGGATCGGAAGAGAGGTAAACAGTTCGTGGTGAGCCCGTGGGGCGTGTCACCAGTCACTCGGCGCTAGCTACCAGCCCCTATATCAATTCCCTCGGCAGGCTGGAAAGCAGTCTGTCCCTTTCTTTATAGTCCGGCAGATAGGTCTCCATCCGTGCATAGAAGTCGGGGCCGTGACCGGCTACGAAGAGGTGGCAGAGCTCATGGACGACGACAGCCTCGATGCATTCCTTCGGCTTTGTGACAAGGTCGAGGGCGAAGGAGAAGCGCCCCGTCACTCTCCGGCAGGAGCCCCAGCGGCTTTTCATGACGCGGATCGTGACCCCGGTGATCCGACTCTCCGGGATCGCCATGCGCTTTGTCCATATTTCAAGCTGCTTTTCGATCTCCCAAAGAAGGATGCGCTTCATGCCTGCCTTGAATACCTTCTCACGCTCCCTCTGTTTTGTCCGAAGGAGCAGCCGCAGCTCTCCGTCTGTCGAGACGGCGGCATCATCGCGCATCCCGAGGCAGACCTGCAAGGGATACGCCCTTCCAAAGACATGGTGGATCTCTCCTGTGACATATTGAAATTTGATTTTCTCCGGCACCAGCGCCATGTACTTCGTAAGCCATGCGGTCTTTCCCGCGACGAAGTCACGGATCTCCCGCTCCGAAACCCTCCGCGGCGCCGTCACCTCGACAGATCCTCCCTCCCGCACGCGAAGATAGATGCGGCGGATGGGTTTTCGGATCACCAGCACCTCATAGCCCGTCGCAGGGTCGATGAATGTTGTCATGATGCCCTCGTCTCTATAGAACAGAAAAAAACTCATAGGTTCAACAGGGGTGATAGGTGGAACAGGCGCAACGGGGTTGGAGCGACACGTAAGGAAACGCCGCGAAATTTTCGTTGAACCTGTCACGCCTTCAAAGCCTGATGAGCCTATGAGGTCAGATGAAATCCATGAGATGACCTTTGGCGTTTCTACACCTTCGTGCTTTCTCCCAGAATGTGATCCTCTGTCTCGAAGAGAGCCTTGGCGAAATCATCCGGATGGAAACGGTCGAGATCGTCCTCACGTTCGCCGAGACCGATCCACTTGATCGGCACATGCAGCTCTTCATGAACAGAGAGGACCACGCCGCCTTTCGCCGTGCCATCGAGCTTGGTCAGGACGACCCCTGTCAGCGGCACGATCTCTCCGAAATTTTTCGCCTGGCTGATGGCATTCTGCCCCGTGGTCGCATCCAGGACGAGGAGCGTCTGATGCGGTGCATCAGGGATGACCTTCTTGATGACGCGGGAGATCTTGGCAAGCTCTTCCATCAGATTCACCTTCGTCTGCAAACGGCCAGCGGTATCGATAAGGACGACATCGACGCCGCGCGCCTTGGCTGCTGAAACAGCATCGAAGGCCACCGCCGCCGGATCCGCGCCTTCCGCATGCTTCACGATGTCTGCGCCGGTGCGCTCCGCCCAGATGGTGAGCTGCTCAGAAGCCGCCGCACGGAAGGTATCTGCCGCTGCAAGAAGGACCTTCTTGCCTTCCTTGTGAAGCTTGCCGGAAAGCTTGCCGATGGTCGTGGTCTTGCCCACGCCATTCACGCCGACGACGAGGATGACTTCCGGATGGTGCGTATTCTCCTGATCGATGGTATCATCCTTCAAAAGCTCCTTCACGGTCTTTTCCATGAAGGGCATGACTTCATTCGTATTGTGGATCGTACCTTCGGTGACACCGCGGCGGATCTGTCGCATCAGGTAGTCCGTGGTGCGCACGCCGATGTCTCCGGAGAGCAGGACCATTTCCAGATCTTCCAGGAAATCATCGTCGATCTCCGCATAACCGATGACGACGCTCTCGATATTGCGGATGAGGCTCTCTTTCGTGCGGGTGAGTCCCCGTTTGATCTTATCAAAAAATCCCATGTCTCTTTCCTCCTAAAGAATGTATATGTTTTATTGTATATAAATAGGCGTGAAGTGTCTACAGGAAAAGATGTAAGCTGTTGGGTTCAGGGTGAGCCCTTGGGGCGGGGCGTCCATGGATTGAGGATGAAAGCTCCTCTCGCCAGTTAGGAGTGAGGAGTGAGGAGTGAGGAGTGTTGGTGCGGCGCATAAAAATATGGAAGCACCGCGGAGTATAAATCATGGCGATGCCCGAAGGTCGGCGGATAGCAGGTTTCCCGTTTGGAATTTCCAAACATCGACCGCTGAGCCGCGAATGACAAAGATTTCTCGCTTCGCTCGAAATGACGATACGAGAATCTCCCAGTCTCCTAGTCACCAGTCACTAGTCACTTGAGACTCCTAATCCCTAGCTACTAATTCCTAGTCACTAGCTGCTAGTCACTCCACATAATCCTTCATTTTCACGGTGATGAGGCTCGAGACGCCCTTCTCTGCCATGGTGACGCCCTGCAGGGTGTCGGCAAATTCCATCGTCTTTTTTCTGTGTGAGATGACGATGAACTGTGTTTTCTTTTTATACTCGCCGATCATGCGGCTGTAGCGTTCGACATTCGCATCATCCAAGGCTGCATCGATCTCATCGACGAAGCAGAAGGGCGCGGGGCGATACGCCATGAAGGAAATCAGAAGAGCGATGACCGTCAGGGCTCTTTCGCCGCCGGACATGAGAGAAAGCGGCTGACGCTTCTTGCCGGGAAGCTGCAGGTACATCTCGACACCGCCCTCCAAAGGATGCGCCTCATCGGTGAGTTCGAGACGCGCCTTGCCGCCGCGGAACATGAGCTGCATGATGCGGCCAAATTCTTCATTGATCTTGCGGAAGGCTTCGGTGAACCGGCTCTCCATCGTCCGGTCGATATCGCTGATGATGGTCTCAAGCCCCTTCCTCGCTTCTGCGAGATCGGCCACCTGCCCCTCATAGAATTTTCTTCGTGCAAGCTGACGGGCGTACTCCTCCTCGCCCTCCGGATTCACACTGCCCAGCTCAGCCATGCGGCGGGCAAGGTCCTTTCCCTGCCGCTCCATATCCTCCATAGAGCCGGAAAGTCGGAGCGCTTCCGCCTGCTGACGGGTCATGTGCCACGCCTCGAACTGACGCAGCACGTCCTCCTCCTCGGCTTTGAACTGCGCGATCCTCACGGCAAGCTCTGCTCTATCCCGCTCGATCTTCGCTGAAGCGGCCTGCGCTTTCTTCCACGCCTCATCTGCCTCGCGCTGCCGGATGGCAAATCCATCTGCATCGTCAGACAGGCTTTCCTGGTGGGTGCGGGTCTTCTGCCAGTGCGCCTCTGCGTCTATGAAAGCAGCCTTCAAAGAAACAAGCTCTTTCTCAAGTGTCTGCCGTTCTGCTTCATTATCACGCTGCGCTTTTTCAAGAGCGACTCTGTCTGCTGCCAGCTCTTCTTTAGCGCGGCTGCGTTCCTCGAGCATACGTTTCCCGAAGCTCACGCTCTCTTCCGCCTTGGTCAGGGCGACGTGGGATGCGAGAAGGGCTTCCTGCTTCTCCTCCAAGGCCTTCCTCAGACGCTTGCTCTCTTCATTGCCTGCCGCTGTCGGAAGAGCAGGGAAGGCAGACAGTGCCTCCTCCAAGCCTTCCGCCTGCGACCTAGTCTCCGAGAGCCGGCCCCGCTCCTCTCCGAGCTGCTTCTTGGCCAGAGAAAGGCGGCTCCGTCTTTCGGTCATCGATCGCTCCGCCCCTTCACGACGCGCCGAGAGAGTGGCCAGCTCGACCTTGAGCGCCTGCCATTCTTCCCGTTCACGGCTGACCTCTTCTGCGAGCGCATCACAGTGGGCCTCCTGCTCCTTCCTCCGCGTACGGCAGAGAGTGAGAGCCTTCTCCCCCTCCGCTTCACGCGCATAGAGATCTGCGATCTCTTTTCTGCGGCCGAAATACGTATTCTCCTTTTTCTTCATCGAGCCGCCCGTCATGGAGCCGCCTGCATTGACAAGCTGTCCGTCCCGCGTCACGATGCGCAGACGGTAGCCATACTTTTTGGCGACCCGCCGCGCCGCGTCCAGGTCTTCTGCGATGAGAGTGCGCCCGAGAAGAGTATCGAGGAGATCCTGATACATCGGCTGGCAGGAGAAAAGGTGAGAGGCGATACCGCAGATCCCAGGCTCCTTCGACGCCATCACTTCCGTCCCGTTGTTGTAGCGCGGATGCATGGACTCCAAGGGATAGAAGGTCGTACGGCCTAAATGCTTCTCCGAAAGCCAGCGGATGATCTCTCCCGCTGCCTTCGTTGTATCCGTCACGATATAGGAGATCTGTCCGCCGAGCGCTGCTTCCGCGGCCTCCGTATATTCGTCCGGCACACGGATGAGCTCTCCGAGCGCCCCATGGATGGCCTCACCGAAACGGTCTGCCTGCTCCATGATGGTCTTCGTCACGCGGGAAAAGCTCGCGTATTCCTTTTCCGCCCGTTCCAGATACGCCTTCTGCGAACGGATCGACGAAAGCAGCGACTCCTGCTTCCGTTCTTCACCGCCCAGACGAAAACGCAGCTCCTCCGCCTCTCGCAGTGCTTCGCTGTGCTGCTTGCCCTTCTCCATTCCTCTCAGCTTCGCATACTCCTTTCCCTCCTTCGCCATTCCCCGCAGCGCCTTCTCCGTCTTCTCCTTCTCTTCACGAAGAAGCTGGGACAGCTCACGCGAGGCTGTTTCTTCCTCCTCGGCGAGGGATGCCTCCTCCTTCTCATGATGATCGATCTCCGCTGCCAGACGCTCGATGTCTTCTCTTGCATGTACAAGCTGCTGGCTCACCTTCTCCTTTTCCTTCTCCTTTTCCTGCGAAAGAGCCAGCGCTCTCACATAGGCGGTCTCTGCCTCTGCCAGCGCTCTTGAGAGAGACTCCTTCTCCTCTGCTTTCGCGGAAACAGCTTCCTTTGCCGCCTGCAGGGACGCCTCCGCACACGAGAGCTCCTCCTTCGCGCTTGCGATCTCTTCTGCGATCTCCTTTTCTGCTTCTGTCTGATCCTCTGCGGATACGGTGAGCTCCTCCCATTTCTCCTTCGCATGGGAGAGCGCCTCTTCCTTCACGCGGTAATCGCCACGCAGCCGCTCCATCTCCCGCTGGGCATCCGCCATCGCGTCCCCTGCTTCACGCAGCTTCTCCTGATGCGCAAGACGGTCCTTTTCCAGCGTTTCCTTAGCCAGGCTCGCCTGCGAGAGCTTCGTCTGCCACAGAGAGCCTTCATCCTGGAGCTTCAGCGCTTCATTTTCGTAGCGTGCCGTCATACGTCCGGAGGATGTCAGCTTCAGGAGCCCCATCGTCGCATCGATCGCCCGCTTCTCCTGCGTAAGGCTCTTGTACCTTCTTGCTCTCTCTGCCCCTTCCTTCAAAGGCACGAGCTGCTCATCGAGAAGCGCCATCATATCCTTCACGCGCTCCATATTCTCCGCCGTCTTCTCGAGCTTTCGGAGTCCTTCCGTCTTCCGCATGCGGTACAGGCTGATCCCTGCCACATCCTCGAAAATCACGCGCCGTTCATCCGCATGTGCCGTCAGTACCTGATCCACCCGGTTCTGTCCGATGATCGCCATCGAGCCCTTACCGAGCCCTGTCGGTGCCAGAAGCTCCTGAATATCCTTCAGGCGACAGCTTCGCTTATTCAGGTAGAAATCACTATCCCCATTTCTAAGGAGCCTTCGCGTGATCGCGACCTCTATGGTATCGAGCGGCAGCTCGCATCCGCTGTTATCAAGGACGAGCGTGACCTCCGCTCCATTCTTTTCCCGGCGCGTCTCTGAGCCGGAAAAGATCATATCCTCTGCCTTCTGCCCACGGATCTGGCGCACATTCTGCTCCCCTAGCACCCAGCGGACTGCATCGGAAATATTGCTCTTCCCGCATCCATTCGGCCCCACGATGACCGTCATGCCGTCAGAAAAATCGATCGTAGTCTTATCTGCGAAGGACTTGAAGCCCTGCAGTGTCAATCGGAGTAGTTTCATGAGTTCTCCTTCTTTGCATAATATCGTCCTTATTATAACATAGAGAAAAGGTTCGGGGTTCGCCCATGGAGCGTGCCGTCCCTTAATTACGACCGGAAAAGGTTCAGCGGGTTCTATAGGTTCAAAGGGGAAGGTGCGGCGCATAACAATCAACAGTATCCTGCCCTCTTCCTCTTGCATTTCATCGCGGCACGCTCCATAATAGGGGCAATGCATGTATCATCTATTTCCAAAAGTTTGAAAACAGGGATGAGTGGCTAGTGGCTAGTGGCTAGTGACTGGTGACTGGTGACTAGGAATTAGGTTTACGATATGAGAAAATCGCTCATTTCAAATCTCCGCGGCGCTTCTGATTTTTTTGCGCCGCACCACCATTTCTCATTTCTCATTTCTAATTTCTCATTCAAGAGAGGCTTTCATCCGCAATCCATGGGCGCCACGCCCCGGGCTAACCCTGAACCCTATCCTAAGGAGCCTTCATGACAAAAGATCTCGATTTTACCCAAGGCAGCATCTCAAAAAAGATACTGCTTTTTTCTCTGCCCCTCATGGCCGGCAATATCTTCCAGCAGCTCTACAATGTCGTCGATACACTGATCGTCGGACGATTCCTCGGCGAAGCCCCTCTCGCCGCTGTCGGGAGCGCCTACACGCTCATGATCTTCATCACCTCCATCCTGATCGGCCTCACGATGGGGAGCGGCGTCTACTTCTCCATCTGCCACGGACAAAAGAACCCCGCACGTATGAAGCAGTCCATTTATATTTCCTTCCTTTCCATCGGCGCGCTCTCGCTCTTCCTGAATGCCATCTCCTATATATTTCTGGAAGAGATCATCCGCTTCATGCAGATCCCCGCAGACGTCGCTTCTTACTTCCGCGACTATCTCCTATGGATCTTCTCCGGCATCATCGCCGTCTTCCTCTACAACTACTTTGCCGCCCTCCTGCGCGCCGTGGGAAACTCACTCATCCCGCTCGTCTTCCTCATCGTCTCCGCCCTCCTGAATATCGCGCTCGACCTTCTCTTCATCCTGGTCTTCCAGCAAGGCGTCGCCGGCGCGGCCAAGGCGACCGTCATCGCTGAGTACGCTTCCGGTCTCGGCATCCTTTGCTACTGCCTTTTCTATCGAAAAGATCTTCTGGTAGAAAAGAAATACCGCCGCTGGGACCCATCCATCTTCCGCGACATCTCCCGACTCTCGCTTCTGACCAGCCTCCAGCAGTCCATCATGAATTTCGGCATCCTTCTCGTGCAGAGCCTTGTGAACAGCTTCGGCACCATCGTCATGGCCGCCTTCGCTGCCGGCGTCAAGATCGACACCCTGGCCTACTCCCCCCTCATGGACTTCGGAAATGCCTTCTCGACAGCCATCGCGCAGAACTATGGCGCCGGAGATCAAAAGCGCATCAAAGAGTGCGTCATCGCCTCAGCGAAAATGGTCGTCTCTTTCGCTCTCCTCACGAGCATCATCATCTATGCCTTCGCCCCTGAGCTGATGGCCTTCTTCGTCCCGAGGGCAGCGACAGAAACCATCGCGATCGGCGCAGGCTACCTCCGTATCGAAGGGGCCTGCTACATCGGCATCGGCATCCTCTCCATGCTGTATGCCTACTATCGCGCCATCAAAGAGCCCGGTATGAGCGTCATCCTGACCATCCTCTCCCTCGGAAGCCGCGTCATTCTTGCCTATGCCCTCTCCTCCCTCCCCTTCTTCGGCGTCACCGGCATCTGGCTCTCCATCCCTATCGGCTGGGCGATCGCAGATGTGTATGGGGTGTGGAAAGGGATGCGGGGAAGATGACAGGCCCGTCCGTATCTTCTGCCCGCCGGCCTACCCATGCCTTCCCGATACGCTCCCCATCTCCTTTCCCTCTAGCTATTTCCTATTCGCCTATAGTATAATAGAAAATATTTTGACGTAAGAGAACGGGGGAGCGCAGGAATGAAGAAATACGTGGTCATGATCCTGATTGCGATCGTACTGATCATTGGCGGCGGTACATTTGCCTATTTCCACTTTGCCAATGGCGGACCATGGCAGGGGACATGGTGGGGCGTGCAGGACGCCGGCGTAAACTGGTCCGGAGATCACATACGAAATCTTGAGACCGTCACCTTCACCCAGAATGACGACAAGACCATCACCGTAGACCATAAGGTCCAGCAGGGCAGCCGTGAAGTACCGGGCAGTCTCACCGGCACCGGCCGCATCGATGGCGGCCGTCTGGTCATCACGCCGAAAAACGGCGGCAAGGAGCTGGCTCTCTCTTACAGCGCGGTCTCCCGATCCATGGATACCCCTTTCACGAATGCGGACAAGAGTACCGTCACACTGAAGGCACTCGCCCCGGAAAACAATGAGGAGATGGAATCCATACGAAGCGAGATCGTCCAGATCTCTCAAAAGCCGGAAAATAAAATCGATACGACTTTATCGAAAGCAAAAAGCTGATAAAAAAGCGAGAGCCACGTTTGTCGAACAAACGTGGCTCTCGCTTTTTGGTTGTCAGGTTCAGGGTTCAGGGTTAGCCCGCGGGACGTGCTGCCCTTTGTTTGCAAAAGAAGGGGCGCAGGTTCTACAGGTCCTACGGGAGTAGTACGGCGCATAAAAAGCAGAAGCTCCGCGGCGTACAAATAGTGGCGATGGCCGAAGGTCTCTTGATGACAGGCTTCCCATTTGGGGTTTCCACACATCGACCACTGAGCCGCGAATGACAAAGATTTCTCACTTCGCTCGAAATGACGATACAGGAGTCTGATGTCTCCTAGTTTCCTAGCCCCTAGCCCCTAGCCACTCATTCCTGTTTTCATTCTCGCAGCGTTTCTTATTTGATGTGCCGTACCATCTCTCCTTCCCTGCGGAATCCGTTACAACCGATTGCCTGCACCGTAACGATTTCATATAATAAAGAAAAACGTACAGAAGTGAGGAAAAGACGATGAAACTGCAATATGGCAATACCTGGTGGGGAAGCGAGTGGCTGAAAGCGCTCGAGGAGGCGGACCATGCGAACCGTCTGCCGCGCGGGCGGGTGTATGCGCGAGGCGGCGCGGTCATTTCCATGCACCGGGAGGGGGAGACGCTGACTGCGAAGGTGCAGGGGACGCGGCGCACGCCCTACCATGTCACGCTGACGCTCCCTCCTTTTCCGGAAAACAAAGTCCAGGCCTTTCTGGATGATGTATCGCGCCATCCTTCGATCGTGACGAAGCTCCTGCATCGGGAGCTGTCACCTGCTGTCATGGAGCTTGCGGAGAAGGCAGGGCTTTCCCTATTCCCCTCCTCGATGAATGACATCGAGATGCATTGCAGCTGTCCCGACTGGGCGCACCTCTGCAAGCACATCGCGGCCGTCATCTATGAGGTGAGCCGCGCCATCGACAATGATCCCTTCCAAGTCTTTTCCCTGCATGGCGTGTCGCTTGTGAGCGAGCTAAAGAAGCGGCATGTGACGATCACAAATGAGATGTCTGCCAAGATCCCGCGCTGGGATGACCTTGTGAAAGGGGAACTGGTGAAGGATATGGCACTTCCCATGACAGAGGAAACGGCGGAAATTCCAGATTTCACGAAGATCAAAAGCCTCTTTTCCCTATGGATGCGTGTGCTCCCCGCTTCGCCCGCCTTCTATGGGCGCGGCAGCTTTGGCCGCGTCTATGAAAAGACCATGACGGGTGTCAGAAAGGTCGCAGAGAAAGCGCTCTTTGATTCATCAGCCATTTACGTCGTGGGCGGCGAGAAAGACAGCCTGGAGCTCGCCTCCGTTTCTTCCGTGCATCTCGTGATCGAAGGGCTCTCCGAAGGGAAGCTCTATACAGATCGCGGCGACTGGTGGCCGATGAGCCGTTTCCTCGCCGCACTTCTCGATATGACGGAAGAGGAAGCGCAGGACAGCTCTTACACCGTGCGCGCCTTCCGCGAGGTGGTGCTGCTCGCTATACACCTTCTCCGTACAGGGAATGCCATCCCCGAGCTGGTGCGTGTGGATGAGAATGCGCTCTCCATCCGCTGGATGCCGACCGAGCAGGACGCAGGCACGGCGGAAGCCATGGGGATCCTCTCGAAATGGGTGACCCCTTCCATGGTAGAAATCGCGCGATACAGAGAGAAGAGATGCTTTGCCAGAGAGCCTGCCGAGGCGGCACTGTCACTTTTCCTCACGCACTTGATGCAAAACATGGCGAAGAAAAATTTCGCAGACGATCCCATCTATGATCTTTTCTTCATGGGGGAGCCCCTGATGGCGCGGGAAGGCCGCACCCCGAGGCTGACGGCATCGCATCCTGGCTATCCTATTTTCACCTGAGCGCCGCACGCTGGCAGCCTGTGCTTCTCGTGTCAGATGATCCGAAAACAAAAGCCTTCCGCTTGGACCTCTCCGTCGTAGACAGTGAGGACGGCGAAGGGGACGCAGTGCCGCTCGCGGACGTTTTTACAAAGAAAGATTATGATGCCTGCCGCTACCAGATCTTAAAGGATATGGACCTGCTTTCTTCCCTCGTGACCGGCATGGAAGACTACATGGACAGCGAAGGAAGGACACCGATCTCCTTCACGGCGGAAACCTTTGCCCCCTTTCTTTTGGAAGCCATCCCTGCCATGCGTCTTCTGGGCGCGCGCGTCATCCTGCCGAAGTCCTTGCAGCACCTCATCCGTCCGAAGAAGACACTCCGTCTCAAAAAGAAAGAAGAGGGAGCGGCGCATGCACCGTCTCTCCTCTCTTTGGAAGACATGCTCGACTTCGACTGGCAGATCGCCCTAGGGGACGAGCGGATCTCCCCGGAAGATTTCGAAAAACTATCCGTCAAAGCAGGCTCCCTTATCGCATTCAAGGGGCAATACCTCTACGTGACCGAAGCAGATCTGAAAAAGCTCGAAAAAATGTGGCAGCGTCCTCTCTCCCTCAAGAGGGAAGAGCTCCTCCGCATCGCCCTCGAGGGCAGCTATGAAGGCGCGGAGATCACCATGACGAGCGAGGTGAAGCGACTGCTCTCCTCCATGAAAGAGGGCGAGCCCGTCGCGCTGCCGGAAAATGTATGTGCGACACTTCGCCCCTACCAGAAGCGCGGCTATGTGTGGCTTTACAACAACAGCCGCCTCGGCTTCGGCAGCATCCTAGCCGATGATATGGGCCTTGGGAAGACCCTTCAGGTTATCACCTTCCTCGAAAAGCTCCGCGAAGAGGGACGCCTTGCCAAGAAGAAAGCGCTCATCGTCGTGCCGACGAGCCTTCTCTCCAACTGGCAGGAAGAGATCGCCCGCTTTGCACCTCTCCTCACCGTTTTCCTCTACTACGGCGCCAAGCGCAGCCTCGCTGATTTCCATGGGGACATCCTTCTTACCACCTATGGACTCCTTCGAAGCGACCAGGAGCTTCTCAAAAAGAAGAAATGGGAAGTCTTCATCATCGACGAAGCGCAGAACATCAAGAACCCCGACACCGCCCAGAGCCGGGCCGTCCGCAGCATGAAAGCGCCCATCCGCATCGCCATCTCCGGCACCCCCGTCGAGAACAGCCTCAAAGAATTCTGGTCCATCATGGAATTTACCAACAAAGGCTACCTCGGCAGTGCGAAGACCTTCCAGACACGCTATGCGAATCCCATCCAGTACGAGCAGGACAGAAAAGCAGCCGAACGCTTTAAAAGCATCACCGCACCCATGCTCCTGCGCCGCCTCAAGACAGACAAGACCATCATCAGCGACCTTCCGGATAAGCTCGAGCAGGACGAGTACACCCTCCTCACCCCCGCGCAGGCCGCCCTGTATCACCAGACCGTCGAAGAGAGCCTCCGTGTCATCAGCGAGCAGAAGGAGGGAGACAAAGCCTCCCTCTTCAAGCGCCAGGGCCTCGTCCTGCAGATGATCCTTGCCCTGAAGGAGATCTGCAACCATCCCGCCCTCTTCACCAAAGAGGACAACTGGG
>OLYY01000773.1_pt1 | contig 12531 bp, 10 predicted proteins | sample 1673561 | NCBI WGS metagenome assembly OLYY01 (sample SAMEA103958115, study PRJEB25191) | human gut metagenome | biome: human-associated habitat [ENVO:00009003]; feature: intestine environment [ENVO:2100002]; material: feces | place: Germany | collected 2013/2015
TTGTATTTAAATATTTTTTACATACATGAACAACTAATCTTAAATTTTTTTCTATTAATAAATTGCGTGCTTCCTCATCTTTTTCAGCTAATTTCTCAACTACTATTTTTTCTTCTTCTGGTGTTAATGGTTCAGGAAATAAGCTACTTCCTGTAATATATCCGAACTACTAATACAGCTGACTTTAAAAATTCTATAAAACCTGCCCAAAAAACACTTGAAAACATAAAGCACCTCCATTTTTCTATAACAAATTATATGCTATAAAAAAATAAAAGTGCCTGACCTTTGATTTTTTTAATTATCTCCATCTCAATATTTTGACATGGGGATAATCTTTTATTCTATTGGTATATATTTTTTTTCTGGTAATTCTTTCTTTTCTTCTTTTTTTGGAACTTCTATTGTTAATGTTCCATTTTTAAATTTAGCCTTTATTTCACTTTCTGTAACATTTTCTCCAACATAAAAACTTCTTGAACATTCTCCTGAATATCTTTCCTTACGAACAAATTTACCTTTTTCTTCATCTTTTTCTTCTTTGTTTACTGTTGCATGAATTGTTAAATATCCTTCTTGAATGTTTAATTTTATTCCATCTTTTTCATACCCAGGTAAATCAACATCAATTATATACTTATCTTTTTTCTCTTTAATGTCTGTTTTCATTAATTTACTTTCTCCTTTAGTAAAAAATGCATCTCCAAACATATCCTCAAATAAATCAAAATCATTTCTTCTTGGTATCATCATCATAATAATCAACTCCTTAAAATTATTTATGTGTTGACACTTGATGGGAGTGGCACATATATTTTGATAAACCTCTTTATCAATTACATTTATTATTATACCTCTTTTTTTAGCAATGTCAATAGTAGAGTGCTAATTTTTTTAAAATTTTTTATCACTCTTTTTCAGGATTTTTTCAGGTTTGTGTTATAATATATATTATGAATTTTTATGTTTAAAGAAAGTAGGTTTTTTATATGTCTTACATTGAGTTTAAAGATGTTGTTAAGGAATATAAAATGGGAGATGTTGTAATTAAGGCTTTGGATAATACTAATTTTAGTATTGATAAGGGCGAATTGGTTGCTATTGTTGGTCCTAGTGGGGCTGGGAAGACTACTACTCTTAATATTTTAGGTGGTATGGATAGGGCAACTTCTGGGTCTGTTTTGGTAAATGAGAAGGAAATTACTTCTCTTACAAATAAGCAATTAATTCAATATAGAAGAAATGATATTGGGTTTGTTTTTCAATTTTATAATTTAGTTCAAAATTTAACTGCTAAAGAGAATGTTGAGCTTGCGACTCAGCTTTGCTCAGATGCTTTAAATGTTGATGAGATTTTGGATAAAGTTGGTTTAAAGGATAGAAAAGATAATTTTCCTGCACAACTTTCTGGTGGTGAACAACAAAGAGTTGCTATTGCAAGGGCTATTGCTAAAAACCCTAAACTTTTACTTTGTGATGAACCAACTGGTGCATTAGATTATAAAACTGGTAAACAAATTTTAAAATTACTTCAAGATACTTGCAGGCGAGAAAAAATGACTGTTGTTATAATTACTCATAATACTGCAATTGCGCCAATGGCTGATAAAGTTATTCATTTTAAGAATGGTACTGCTGAAAATATTGTTATAAACGAAAAACCAATTTCAATTGATAAAATAGAATGGTAGGAGTATGCAAAATGATAAAAAAATCTTTGTTAAAGAATAATTTAAAATCAATTTATAAAACAAGAAGAAGGTTTCTTTCTATACTTGTTATGGCTTTTTTAGGAGTTGGCTTTTTTGCAGGTCTTGTGGCTACAAGCCCTGATATGCTAGATAGCCTAGATAAATACGCAGATTCTAGCAATTTATATGATATAAATATTATCTCTACTTTAGGGTTAACTGATGATGATATTACAGCCTTACAAGCTCTAGATGGAGTTGAAAACGCTTATGGAATTCAAACAAAAGATTCTATATCTAAAATTGATGATAAAGAAAGTATTTGTAAGGTAATTGAATATAACGAAAACATTAATACCCCAGTTATAGTTGCAGGAAGAAATATTGAAAATGAAAACGAATGCTTAATAGACCCTGCTATTGTTCGTACAGGAGAAGGTGCAGAGAGATACATTGGTAAAAAAATAGTATTAGAAAATAATGATTTAGATTCTGATGACAAACCAATTTTTACAAAAAAAGAATTTGAAATTGTAGGAATTGCAGAAACACCTATATATATATCCAGTGAAAGAGGAAATACAAATATTGGTAATGGAACAGTTTCATTCTATATTTTTACCAAAGATATAATTAATATGGACTATTACACAGGCGTTTATGTAACTGCAAAAGGCGCTAAAGAAACTATTACAAATAGTGATGAATATTTATCTATTATAAACTCTGTAACAAGCGAAATTGAAGCTATTAAAGAAACCAGAGAAAATGCTAGATATCAGTCTTTAGTAGATGAAGCGACTAAAAAAGTTAATGATGCTCAAAAAGAATTTGATGATAAAAAACAAGATGTTGAAGCTGAATTACAAGATGCAGAAAGCCAAATTAAAAATGCTGAAAATCAAATTGCATCATCTGAGAGAAAAATTCAAAATGGTGAAAAAGAATTAAATACTCAAATAGAGCAAGCAAATGCACAATTTGCAAGTGCTAAAGCACAACTTGAAAATGCAGAAAAACAGCTTGAAGCAGCTCCTTTAGAAGATGCTGTAAAAGAAGCTCAAAAAGCTGAACTTTTAAAGCAAAAACAAGCATTAGAAGCTTCTCAAAAAGAAGCTGAAGCTAAGTTTGAACAAGCAAGAACTGAAATAGCAAATAACAAAGCTGAAATTAGAAAGGCAAAGTCTAAATTATCTAGCAGTAAAGCTGAATTCGAGGATAAAAAGCAAGAAGCTCAAGATAAATTAGATGAAGCCCAATCAAAAATTGATGATGCAAAAAATGAGATTTCTAAAATTGAAAAATGCAAATGGTATATTCAAGACAGGCTTGATAACTCTGGATACAACAACATTTTTGATGCAATAAAAACAATGTCTAATATTTCAAAATTGTTCCCAGTTATTTTCTATCTTGTTGCTGTTTTAATAAGCTTAACATCAATGACAAGAATGATTGAAGAAGAAAGAATAGAAATTGGAACATTAAAAGCACTTGGTTATACTAATACTCAAATTATTTTAAAATATATCATCTATTCTCTTTTTGCATGTATCTTAGGTGGAGCTTTAGGCATGATTGTTGGTTTATATTTAATACCTAATATAGTATGGATTATGTATTCAATGATTTATAGTATACCAAAATTTTACTCAAGTTTCAGATTTGATATTGGTTTACTTGGAACAATAATTTCGTTTATTTGTATTGGTGGTGCTACAATTTTAGTTGCAGTAAAAGAACTTAAACAGATGCCATCAGTTTTAATGAGACCAAAACCACCAAAAAAGCGGTAAGAAAATATTGCTTGAAAAAATACCATTTATCTGGAAAAGATTTAATTTTTCCCATAAAGTTACTGCTAGAAATATTTTTAGATACAAGAAAAGAGCGTTAATGACAATTATAGGAATTGCAGGCTGTACAGGACTTATGCTTACTGGCTTTGGAATAAGAGATTCTGTAGATGATATACCTAATGCAGAATTTAAAGAAATTTTCAAATATGATGCAACAATTACACTTTCAAACACTGATAACTTACCAGAAATTGAAGAATACTTACAAAACAATGAAAATATAGAGAGTTATGTAACAGTATCTGCAACAACTGCAAAGCTTAGCAACGGTTCTAAAAACTACAATGTAACAGTTTTTGTGCCAGAAAATTTAGATAACTATACTACAGTTTATAATTTGATAGATTATAAAACTGGGGATACTGTAAGTATTGAAAATGATGGAATAATTATAACAGATAAAATTGCCGAAATGCTTGAAATATCTGCAGGAGACAATATTATATTTATTGATGCAGATGATAATGAGTATCAGTTTAAAGTAAACAATATTGTACAAAACCATGTTAGCCATTATGTGTATATGTCTAAAGAATTTTATGAAAATAATTTGAAACAATATCAAACAAACATTATATATTTTAATACAAAAGACATCAGCGAAGAAGAACAAAATAAGATTTCTGAAGATATCCTGGGTTATGATGGAGTAGCCTCAGTATCACTAATCAGCTCTCTTATGAGTTCAGTTAGCGATATGCTAAATACAATGAATTATGTAGTAGTAATTTTAATAGTAGCCTCTGCAATGCTTGATTTTGTAGTGTTATACAACCTAGCAAATATAAATATAGCAGAACGACAAAGAGAAATTGCAACACTTAAGGTTTTAGGCTTTTATGATAAAGAGGTTGATAATTATATAAATAAAGAAAACATTATATTTACTATAGTTGGTGTGGCTTTAGGGTTAGTATTTGGAACATTTTTAACCTCTGCTATAATATCAAGCATAGAGATAGATACGCTTAAATTTATGAGGAATATAAAGCCAATAAGCTATGTTTACTCTAGTATAATTACTATTTTCTTCTCGTTTATTGTTAATTTTATAATTCATTTCGTTTTGAAGAAAATTGATATGATTGAGAGTTTGAAGAGTGTGGAATAAAGTTAAAGCCCCAGCTACAACTGGGGCTTATTTAATTTTATTGTATGTCTTCTTGAACTTGAGATATATCTGAAATTTGTGCTGCAAAGTATGGTAAGTCTCTTCCTTCTTCTTTTAGGAATATTGTGAATGTGTCATCTACTAGGAAATCTCTTGGTTTTTCTGTTGGCATAATTGCTGTTGCTTTTAGAGACATACCCGCTTCACTTTTGATTTTTCCTCCTTTTTCGTCTAGTTCAAATTGTATTGTTTGTAATGCCTTGTCAATGCAGTATTCTTGTCCGTTTGAGAATGTAAATGGTCTGTTTTCAACTTCTGTGATTTCTTCTTTCAAGTTGAATTTTATGTTTGGTATTTTTAGTTTATCGTTTTCATTAAATCTTTTGCTACCTTTATATTTGTCTGAATTTTGAGTTATACTTTTAAATATATCACCAAAATTGTTTTCTGTGTTTCCTCTTGAGATTATTACTTCATCATTTTGTTTTGTTTTTAGTTTTATTGCAAAATCGCTACTTGAGTTGTAATATAATACTTCTACTTGGTTTCTTACGGCTTCATCTGTACTTGAATCAATTCCAAAGTATTTTACATTCTTGTATTTTCCAAAATCTCCATTTTCTAATTTTGTGAACACTTTTGGAAATTCAAATTCTTTCTTTAACATTACATATAGGAAATAATTATCACTTTCCTCTTCTTCCCAACTAAAATCGTCTAGGATATCGCTTGTTTCATTGAATTTTTCTTTGATAGCTTTTTCAATTTGTTTTTTTAGTTCAATTGTTGGACTTCCATATACTTTGTAATAGCTATCTTCTGATAAGCATGATGTGTTAAATGTTCCTTTGTTTAAATTATCTACTGCTGTTGGTTGAGGATTAAAAACTATGTCTTTTTTTGCCAAGTCATTTTTTAAATCATTCCAGATTAAATTAAATGTACCACACCAAGCTGTGTTTGATGTTATTTCATCTTCTAATGATGTTACTACACTTAGCTTTGTATTAACTTTTGCTGGTGGTGCATACTTTCTTCCCCATGTGCTAAATAACACTGGTTTATTATGTTTCATTCTGTTTAAGTCAATTAAGAACATTATGCCAATTATGATTGCGACTATAATTAAGATTGCAAGTATGATTTTTGTGGATTTCTTCATATAAATCACCTTTTACCTTTCTCTTATTTTTCTAATTTTCTTTTACATCCTCTTGAACTTGTGATATATCTGAAATTTGTGCTGCAAAGTATGGTAAGTCTTTTCCCTTCTCTTTTAGGAATATTGTAAACGTGTCATCTACAAAAAAGTTTCTTGGTTCTTCTGGCATTGCTGCACTTAAATTAGTCATCATTCCTGCTTCGCTTTTAATTCTACCACCCTTTTCATCTAAGTCAAATTCAATTGTTTGTAGAGCTTTTTCAATGTAGTATATATCTCCATTTGAAAAAGTATATGGTTTGTTTTCAACTTCTGTTATTTCTTGTTTTAAGTTGAAGCTAATTTTTGGTATTTTTAATTTATCTGTTTCATTAAATGATTTGCTTCCATCATATTTACTTGATTTTTCAGTTATACCTTTAAATATATCACCAAAATTGTTTTCTGTGTTTCCTCTTGAAATTATTACTTCATCATTTTGTTTTGTTTTTAGTTTTATTGCAAAATCGCTACTTGAGTTGTAATATAATACTTCTACTTGGTTTCTTACGGCTTCATCTGTACTTGAATCAATTCCAAAGTATTTTACATTCTTGTATTTTCCAAAATCTCCATTTTCTAATTTTGTGAACACTTTTGGAAATTCAAATTCTTTCTTTAACATTACATATAGGAAATAATTATCACTTTCCTCTTCTTCCCAACTAAAATCGTCTAGGATATCGCTTGTTTCATTGAATTTTTCTTTGATAGCTTTTTCAATTTGTTTTTTTAGTTCAATTGTTGGACTTCCATATACTTTGTAATAGCTATCTTCTGATAAGCATGATGTGTTAAATGTTCCTTTGTTTAAATTATCTACTGCTGTTGGTTGAGGATTAAAAACTATGTCTTTTTTTGCCAAGTCATTTTTTAAATCATTCCAGATTAAATTAAATGTACCACACCAAGCTGTGTTTGATGTTATTTCATCTTCTAATGATGTTACTACACTTAGCTTTGTATTAACTTTTGCTGGTGGTGCATACTTTCTTCCCCATGTGCTAAATAACACTGGTTTATTATGTTTCATTCTGTTTAAGTCAATTAAGAACATTATGCCAATTATGATTGCGACTATAATTAAGATTGCAAGTATGATTTTTGTGGATTTCTTCATATAAATCACCTTTTACCTTTCTCTTATAATACTTTTTTTGAGTTTCAGAAGTTTCATTTGTATTTACTTTTTAAATATTCTCCTTATCCAACTAAATAATTTGTATATTATTCCATGTTTTTCATATTTTATCAATTCTTTTGTGTCTTCATTTTCTTGCACCTTTGTGTTTTTTTCAAACAGTTTATCTGGATCATATTTTTTCCTTAGTTCCTCTTCATATTTTTTATCATTTTCAAGTAATTGTTTGTCTAATATTCGCTTTTCTTCTTCTGTGCACCAATAGTTTCTATATATGACTGTTATTAAATCTTTTGTTTTTTCCTTTAAATCTTGCTCTTCTAAAGGTTTTCGAGGGTCAATTCTTACACTATAGTTTGGTTTTGAAACATCTTCAAAAAAAGCTCTTAGTTTTAATGGTATCTTTTCAACTTCTGTTTTTGGTATGTATTTTAGTATTTCAATTAATTCTGCTGATGCTTCAGCAAACTCATTTGTAACCAATTTTATTCTCCTTTTCTATTCTTTTTCTTCTTCGTTATCTTGAATAAGATTTTCTCTTTTCGTATATTCTTCTTTAACTTCATGACTTGCTTTTCTTACTTCGCTTGCTTTCCTTGTAACTGCTATATTTCTTACAGATTGCATACAGTTTTTTGTAATAGGTTGTTTTTTTGTTTCTTGCTCTAGTTCCATGGCAAGTTTTTCCGGATCTTCTATTTCTTTAAATCTATCTCTAAAATATAGTTCTCTAACTATTGGAGAAGTAGTTATTGATATATCTTCTGTTTCTTTTGGTCCGCTTATATCCATTTTTGTAAAGTAGTCTTTCATAATTTGGTCTATTACTTCTTTATCATCAAACTCCACTTTTGCAATTTTGGAAAATTCTGATAGTCTTCTTCGTGATAACTCATCTTGCATTCCATAGCTAATTCCGCATAAGTTTTTGGGCTGATTGTGTTTTAAAACCGGAATTTTAATTCACTAGGTGAATTATATTCTGCTCGTTTAACAAATTGTGTAGTATCTAGTGTTACGGCATCTCTAATGCATTCTGCCATCTTCATTACCTTTTGAACTTCTATACTATCTATTTTGTATTTCCTCATTAATTCTTCCGTTTTTTCTTCTACTGCTTGTGAAGCTTCTTTATATCCAGTTTGTCCATATCGGTCCCTATACATTTCTATTTTGATTTGCTCAGCTTCTATTGTTGCTTGTATTAGTCTTATTTCATTGTCTGAAATTTGCCCCTGTAAATCTTCTCCAGCTATTTTTGCACTATATTTTTCATGTTCCTCGTAAGCATCTAACTGCCTTCCACATGAATAGTATTTACTTGCTTCAAGAATTATTTTCTTTGTTTGTGCGTCAAAGCCTTCTAAATTAGCAATCATATTTGAATACATTAATACTCTAGAAATGTGTTCTTCTCCAAATTTCTTATGTTTGCTATAATATCCGTTTTTCTTGTATTTCTGAAAAAGCTTTTTTAACTTCTTGTAAATCTAGATATGCTTTAGCTTCATCTAAGGATAACTGCTTACCTTGCTCCGCAGGATATTGTTTTGTTTTAAAAATTGCTTCAAATGTAGTACTCTCTAAGCTTGAAGATTGTTCTAGTATTTCAATACTTTTGCTTGGTTTTCCTTGTATTTCAGTCTTTGGGCCATATTGTCTTTGAATTTCATCTATTGAATAGTCTATATCCAAACTAATACCTGCCATCATTTGCTTTTCATACATACTTGGTAGCAATTCATATTTTTCTCTTTCTGCATTTATATTTTGTTTTATTTGTTTTAATACTTTTAACCCTTCTTCTCTATTGCCTTCTTGTATTTGTTTTTTTACTGTTTCTATTGCATCATGAAGAATTTCATTTAGGTGTACATTATTAAATATCGCATCTGGATTTGCAAATTTACCAGTTCCTTCACCTACTAACTCCTGAAATAAATCAGATGTAAAGTGAGCATTTCTAACATTGTTAAATTTTGTTATTATTTGTTCTATGAGCTCTGGTTGTATTGTTTTTTCTGTTTTAAATTTTTCTAGAAGTTTATCTATCTGGTCTCTCTGTACTTTTGCTAATTCTCTTCTGTCTATTAATTCAATTGGAATTTTTCTTCCTGATTTTTCACTTAGAGAAATTGCAGCTTGTATGCTTTCAGGGTCTACTTCTTCAAAACAAATTATACTCGCAGGTTGAATTTTTTTATATTCTCCTGTTTCTTCAGATGTGTCTTGAATTTCTATATCTACTTCAGAATAAAGTCCTCTTGTATAGTCTGGCAATTTTTTTGCTGTATAATATTTTTCTGGTCTTCCTGCATATGTTCCAATTTCATTATTGTCTGAGCATATATCATATGGTGCCATTGCAACAATTGCCTGTTCATTAAAGTCTTTTATTGATATCATTAATTTTTTAGTGTTATCTCTTTGTGCTGTACCTATATTTTCTTCTGTTATATAACTATAGCATAATGCATGTCTTTCTGCCATTTTTGTTGTATTCCATTTATCATACATATCTCCTTCGGCTGTACTCGTTTTATACGCATCCATTACACTTACCATTTTGCTAAATGGTCCATTCATCTTTCTTACTACATATTCATGGCCGTCTTCTGTATATTGAATTTGTTCTGTAAAATTCTCATTTTTTGAACTATTCAATTCTTGAACCATATCTTGGGTATAAGCCATCCTTATAGTAGTTTCGAGAGATATTGCTTGCTTGTATCTAGCAATTATTTGTGCTTTACTTTCTTCTACATTTTTTTCTCTGTATTCGTTTCTTATTTGTTTAATATCTTCTTGTTTAATTATTTCTTGTATTTTTGCTAGTGCCTCAAGGGCTTGTATCTTTGCTCTATCCTTATCTGCAATTTGTTCTTGCATTTGAATTTTTTCTAATAGTTCTTGAACATTACTTCCATATTTTCTTGTTAATTCAACTGCTTTATCGTAATTTATTCCTAATGTTCTTTCAAGATAAGCATTTTTAACTTCTATGAATGTTGATTGTTCATTTTCTATAATTCCATCTAGTTCTATATTTTTCTTTTGATTAAAGTTTTCTATATCAGAATAATTAGTTATTTGGTTTGCCTCTTCTGGGTTTAAAACTAAATATGAAATAATTGTCTTTTCATATTCTGTCATTGGCTCTTGATTATTCTGTATTTTACTTGAAACCAGCTTTAAAAATTCATTTGGTTCCATTATTGATTTATATATATTGTTTTCAGTATGGTGACTTCCTTCTTTATCTATAGACTCTACTAATTCTTGTATTAGTGGTGCAAGATATTTACTATCTTGTTTTAAATATTGTATTGTAAAGTTTAAAACATTTAAAGCTTCTTTACTATGTGATATTGTTTCTAGTCTTGCTTGTATGTTGGGATATCTTACAATTATTTCTAAGTTGCCTTTTCCTAAAATATTTACAATATCTGGTTTTAAAGAACTAAACCTTAAAGTTGTAAATAGTGTTGCATTTTTTTCTGAAAACTTTTTCATTAGCTCTATTTCTTGTTTGGTTAATTCTGTTCTTCCTTGTTCTTCAAGCTCTTTTTTATATCCTATTTCTGCTAATTTTTTAAATGTTTCTTTATTTTTATCTGCATAGTTTAAGTATAGTGGTTGTTTTTTTATTGCTTCTAATAAGACCTTTTCTGTAATGCATTCTTTTGGAAAACCTTCAAATCTATCAGTATTATCAAATTCTCCTATTCCACTAATTACTCTCAAAGCAAGTTTTTCGAAAATTTTTGCTTCTTTTTCATTTTGTGGTACAGGAACTATTCCAAGATTAGATGTGCTTTTCCACATTTCTTCTGTCCATATTTCTCTTGGAACATTTAGAACATTCTCGTAGCCTTTTTTTATAAGTTCTTCCATTGTTTTTACATACCATTTTCTATATTCTTCTTTTTGTTCTTCCGAAAATTGTGCTTTCCATTTTTTGTATTCTTCTCTTTCCTGTTCACTTTGTATTTGTTCTATATCTTTATCTATATATGGAATGTTCTGTGCTTCAGTTGCTAGACTCATATTATGTTCTAGAAGCTTATCATATAATTCCATTGTTCTTTTATATATTGGCAAAAGTCCAGTTGTTGGTTGTTTTTCTACCCAGCCACGATTTGGTGAGTTATAAAGAGATTCATTTATTTGGAAAAGTATATTTTCACTCATTCTTTCTCTTGGTATGCTATCTATTACTAAATCGCTATATTCTTCTGTTTTTATTTTATTAATTATTAGTTGTTCTGCCCATTTTTCATATTCTTCATCAGTGATATTAGGGTTAATGTTTTCTAGTGGAATAGTCTTTATCATTCTAATATCTTTATTTACTAAGATTTCGTATATTTCTTGGTTTTTACTTTCTTTTGGAAGTATTTTTAAAAAGCTCTCTACATTTGATATGTTTACAATTTCTTCTGCACAGATTTTACATAAGTTTGGAGTAATGTGTTTTTTGCTAAGATTTCTTAGCATGTTCATTATGTATTCACTACTTTTATTATTCATTATGGACATTACTTGTTTTTCATACCATTCTTGGTATTCTTCATCTGTCATTTGTTGAAAAGCATTATCTTCTGGTAAATCATAAATTGCATCTTTTTGTTTTTCTATAGCTAATTCATAAATTTCTTTTGTTTTTGCTTCTCTTGGCATTAATCTCAATATTCTTCTAACACTATCTTCTTCAGCTTTATCTATTAATTCTTTACTAAATTTTTCATCAAATAATTCTGGTTGCATTCTCTCAAACCATTCATTATTTACATCGCTTAAGCTTATTGAATTGGTTTTTTGTATTAGGTCTTTTACCGTTTGCCCATCTATTGCTTTGATTGGTGTTTCACTTATAAAATCTTCTATTTCATTAAAAGGAATTGTTCCTTCTTGTTTTGCTATAAAATTTCTTACTATCTCTGGTTTTATAAATTCTGGTTTTGTATCTAATAGTATATTTGTAAGTTCTCTAAAATCTCTAGCACTTTCACATTTTCTTTCAAGTGCATTTTGGTAAAACTCTTTATATTTTGCAGATGGCTCACCTTCTAGAATTCCATTAATATTAGACATACTATTTCCATCACAGTTTATAACATCATAGGCATTTTCTCCATATATGTCTATAATATTTTGCAACAACTCATTTCCTTCTTTTGGTCCTAGTATTGTGTCTCTAGTTTCCTTATCTTCTTTAACACACATAATTATTTTTAGTGCTTCTATATCTATATCATATTTATCTAGGATATCCTTTGCCGTTCTACTAAGATGATTATAGATTTTTTCGATAACTAATTTTGGTTCTTGAAGTTCGTCTACTGTAAATTCACTTTCTTGTGGGAACTTTGGTTCTAGTTCTTTGTTTATTTGCTCTAAATTATCAATATAAATTTTGAGTTTTTCTTTTCTCACTTGTTTTACCTCTTTATTTAACGTTTTTTCTTCTTTTTGTTTTATATTTTTCTACATGATATTATATCATAAAGTTTTATTTTTTGAACAAG
>OLYY01000776.1_pt1 | contig 12503 bp, 7 predicted proteins | sample 1673561 | NCBI WGS metagenome assembly OLYY01 (sample SAMEA103958115, study PRJEB25191) | human gut metagenome | biome: human-associated habitat [ENVO:00009003]; feature: intestine environment [ENVO:2100002]; material: feces | place: Germany | collected 2013/2015
CACTGTTTGTGTACACGAATGTGTACGAGGTTATGCAGGCAGGCTCCGGTGACAGAGAGGACTATATCGTCATCGGTCAGGGCGGGCACGTCACTGCGGCGGTAAGAGCGGAGGATTTAAAGAAGGTTTAATAAACAGTTATCCCCCGGCGGAGCAAAAAGGCTCTGTCGGGGGATTTTTTGTTTAATATATAGTTAGTTTCCTAACTTGACTAGCATTTGACTAGTGTTTTTCTGAATTTGTATGTATTTTTGCGTAAATTTACGTCTTTGACGTTTAAAATTGATGTAAGTAAAAATTCCCGTAAATCCGTCTATAATGCGGATTTACGAGGATTTGAATTTGGCACGCCTGATGCGATTCGAACGCACGACACATAGCGTCGGAGGCTATTGCTCTATCCAGCTGAGCTACAGGCGTAAATATAAAGGGCTGACGTAAATCAGCCCTATTATTATAACACGATTTTAATGTTTCGTCAACATTATGAAAGAGAAATCACTTTAAAAGCGATTCGGTAGCCGCAATCTTTACTGCAACGCAGAATACTTCCATAGCCTTTGCAAGCTCTGCTTCGGTAGGATATGTCGGAGCGATACGGATATTGTTGTCGTGAGGATCCTTGCCGTAAGGATAAGTTGCACCTGCGCCTGTCAGAACAACTCCTGCCTGCTTACAAAGCTCAACAGTACGCTTTGCTGTGCCGTCAAGACCGTTGAATGAGATGAAATAACCGCCGTTGGGCTTGTGCCATGAGCCGAAGCCTGTGGGAGCAATCTCCTTGTCGAGCATATCAAGAACAATCTTGAACTTAGGCTCGATTAGAGCTCTGTGCTTCTTCATATGCTCCTTTATGCCGTCAAAATCCTTGAAGAAACGAGCGTGTCTTAACTGGTTGAGTTTATCGTAGCCGATAGTCTGGAATGTCATCTGGCTCTTGATAAACTTGATGTTTTCCGCACTCGCACCGATGAATGCAAGACCACCGCCGGGGAATGAAATCTTCGATGTGGACGCAAACATAAATACCATATCCTGCTTGCCTGTCTTTTTTGCTTCTTCAAGAAGGTTCAGCAGAGTGTCGGGAGTATCTGTAAGGTGATGAACGCAGTAAGCGTTATCCCAGAATATTCTGAAATCCTTTGCTTTAGGCGAAAGGTTAGCAAAACGCTTTACCGTTTCGTCCGAGCAGGTGATGCCTTCGGGGTTGCTGTACATAGGTACGCACCAGATACCCTTGATAAGCTCATCTTCGCTTACCAGCTTTTCTACAACGTCCATATCGGGACCGTCGGGGGTGTAAGGTACCGTAATCATCTCAATGCCGAGGCTCTGGCAGATAGCAAAATGTCTGTCGTAACCGGGAGCGGGGCAGAGGAACTTCACCTTTTCGTTCTTTCCCCAGGGCTTATCGCCGCCGAGAACGCCGAGCAGCATCGCTCTTGCCATTGTATCGTACATAAGCTGAAGGCTTGAGTTACCGCCGATGATTATTTCATCGTGAGCAACACCGAGCATAGGCATACAAAGTCTTTTTGCTTCTTCTATACCGTCAAGCACACCGTAGTTACGGCAGTCAACACCGGTTTCCGACATATAATCACCGTCAAGGCAATGCGTCAGCATATCAAGTGATAAATCAAGCTGTGCGGGAGAGGGCTTGCCTCTTGACATATCCAGCTTCAGACCCTGCTTGCAAAGCTCGTCATACTGCTTTTTAGCTTCTTCATTCAGCTTTATCAGTTCATTCTTTTCCATTATCGCAAACTCCTTATAATAAAGAATTTTAACGCAGTTTTTCACTGCACCCATGCTTTAATTATAATGCAAATAAAGTCGTTTTGCAAGCGTTTTTTCGTTTTCTTGCAAAGAATTATGCAATTTCGTCAAAAAAACGTTGCAAATAAAATTAAATATAGCGATTAACTACTATCAACTTGTAAAAAAAGTTTGTTTTTTTATAAAAACAGAGCAAATTCTTTATCCCTAACCCCAAACCCCTTCCCCTTGGGAAGGGGCTATATCACTGGGGCTACCGCCCCTAGTCCCTGTCGGGGGCTTCGCCCCTGCGACCCCGATTATTAATGGGTTTGTCAAAAGACTGCGGCAACTATAAAATATCCATTAAATGTTTAATCTGTGCAACTCGTAATTTAGATTTTTGCATTAACCTGCAAAGGCGGCTGTCACAACGCCGTTGTTGTTTGTGAATGTAATGTCGGCGCTCACCGTCTGCTCGTCAAGTCCCGATAAATTCAGCGGAACGCTGCAGCGTACATTATATGTCCATTCAAAAGTAAGTGTAGTGCTTGTCTTGCCGTCAAGAAAAGCAAGGCTCATATCAAAATCTGTGCTGTCGTTCAGAAGAGCCGTTGCGGATAACGCATCGTCATATATTACGGGAAGAGTAACATTCTGACGTGTAAGCTCGGTAGGCATTATGTTCCGCAGGGATATTATCTTTGAGTTTCCGTCCGTATATATATTAAGCGTAAGGTCGGCACAGTAGAAGCCTACCTGCTTCTGATTATCGAGCGGTATATCCTCCGCATAACCCTGCACGGCGAAATAACCCGTTCCGTAGTCCGACAAGGCTATGTTGAATGTGGGGTGGAATACGGGCGTTCCCTTTGCAAGAATTGCGTCATAAGCCGTCAATGCGCCTTCTACGCCGTCCTGCACATCAAGCAGGGCAGTGTCGACCTCTGCCTTATCAAGCCCCGAATAATAGCTTGCCGAAACGGCAAAATTTGAGCCGTCACTTATAATTTCCCTGCTGCTGCCGGCGTACACGGGAGTTGTGCGTGTAAGCAGCATATACAACAAAAGCCCTATTCCTGCGGTAACAAGCACAAGCAGGATAACAAGTACGATTTTTTTCATTCATTTCCCTTTCAGACATAGTTTTATATGCAGTAAAGATTCATATCCCACGCAGGAATATACGGGTGCTGCCTTAAATACAGCTTGTATGACGGATTCAGCTCCGCTACCTTTATGGGCAGGGCAAACATATCCTCGGTGCGATGATAGAGCGAAACTAGCAGCTTCGGCTTGTCACGCTTTATTACTGTCTTACTGCCGTCAAGAGCCTCGCTTTCGCTGCCCTCAACATCATATTTTATATAGGTTATACGCTCGTCCTTTACAAAGCTGTCAAGACTGCGCATTTCTATCTCCTTTATCCGTGACGGATTGACAGGCTTACCTTTTTCATAGGGGATAAGCGATGAATTTCTTCCGCCCTTTGATATGAACTCGCAGACCGTATCACAGCTCCACGCACCCGCATTCACCGTTCTGAAGTCATAAGGGCTCAGCTTATAGTGTATGCGTTTCATCTTTGCGTAATTCTTCCCGTCAGGTTCCATCGCAAAAATCTTGTTGAACTGTCCGCCTGTCACTTTCAGAAACTCGGTTATCGTGTCGCCGTTGTATGCGCCGAGATCCGCATAGGTTTCGTTGCCGCCGAGGTCAAGGATCTCATACCCTTCCGCTTTATCCGTCTGATTGCGTAAAAGCGGCTGTATCCTTCCCGTTATACGATATTCAAGCCAGCCGTCGAAAACCTGTTTTGATTTCTCGTCCGCAAGCATCGAGTAAACTCTTTCAAGCTCGGCTCTGTGCTCCTCGGCATATTCTTTTGTGAATAATCCTCCGCCTATTACCGGGACATCGGGCGCGTATAATTCGTGCCTGTCCGAAATGGCAATGATACGCTGTATCACCTCGTCAATATGAGTGCCGAAAGCAACGAGTATGATACAGTCACCGAACTGCCGTTCAATATCGGACAGCTTTTTCACCTCAAAGCCCGCAAAGCTGTGACCTCTCACAAAGTCGTCGCTTGCCATGAATCCCGATATTTTTACATTCTTCAAGGAGCATACATCGAGTATTTTCTGTGCGCCGTCACCCATACCGTATATTATTATCGGCTTTGAGGTTTCAGCCAGATGATCCCACAGAGAAACTGCGCCTGTTATATCGTACATTTGAACATTCCTTTTCCGTGATTATTCGACCGTTACCGATTTTGCAAGGTTTCTCGGATGGTCAACATCAAAGTTTTTGAGCGCCGCAGTATAATATGCGATAAGCTGTAACGGTACTACAGCCACAAGCGGCATAAGAAGATCTCTTGCAAGAGGAAGTGTAACGGGATAATCAACATCGTTTTCGTCAAACTTCATATCTTCGCTGTAGACCATTATTACAGTTGCACCTCTTGTTTTGACTTCCTTTATGTTGCTCATAGTTTTTTCATAAAGAGCGTGCTGTGTTGCAACTGCGATGACCGGCATACCGTCTTCGATAAGCGAAATAGTGCCGTGCTTGAGCTCGCCTGCGGCATAGCTTTCCGAGTGAATATAAGAAATCTCCTTGAGCTTGAGGCTTCCCTCCATACTGAGCGCATAGTCAAGACCTCTGCCTATATAGAGCAGGCTGTCCGCGCTCATAAGTTTTGACGCAACCTTCTGATACTGCGTCTGATCGTCAACGCACTTCTGTACCTTTGACGGAATTCCGGAAAGCTCGGATATAAGCTGTCTGCATTCTGTTTCATCTATGACATTCCTTGCGTATGCTACGCGGAAAGCAAGAAGATACATAAAAGCTGTCTGCACCATATACGCCTTTGTAGAGCATACCGATATTTCGGGACCTGCAAGGGTGTACATTACCATCTTTGCTTCTCTTGCTATTGACGAGCCTACCACGTTTACTATCGCAAGCGTATCCGCGCCGATAGAATTTGCAAGCTTCAGAGCGGCAAGAGTATCTGCTGTTTCACCGGACTGCGAGATAATAACTACAAGATCGTCCGGTGCAAGCAGAGGATCGCGATAACGGAATTCGGACGCAATATCCACGACAACGGGAGTGCGTGCCAGCTTTTCTATAACGTATTTTCCTACCATGCCTGCGTGCATTGCAGAGCCACAGCCTACTATATAAATGTGATGATAATTTCTCAGCTTCTCATCTGTAAGTCCGCACTCGGAGAAGTCAGGCATACCGCCCTTGATACGGGGATTGATAGTCTTTTTCAGAGCATCGGGCTGTTCGCATATCTCCTTGAGCATAAAATGAGCATAACCGCCCTTTTCAGCCGCCGAAACATCCCATGTAGCAACCTGTAATTCCTTTTCGATGACATTCTTGTGCATATCGTAGAACACAACGCCGTCAGCTGTTATATCCGCAACCTCTCCCGGCTCAAGCAGATAGTATTCTCTTGTATATTCGATTATAGCCGTAACATCGGAGGCTATGAACATCTCGCCGTTGCCCTTGCCGACTATCAGAGGACTTTCTTTTCTTGCCGCAAATATGCGGTTCTTATGCTCCCTGAACATTATGCCGAGTGAATACGCGCCCTCGATATCGGCGATTGTCTTTATTATAGTATCAACAGGATCACCGTTGTAATTATAGTCGAGGAGCTTTGCAACAGCTTCTGTGTCTGTCTGGCTTTCAAAGCCGTAGCCCTTTGATATAAGAAAATCCTTGAGCTTGCGGTAGTTTTCGATTATACCGTTATGAACGATGGATACTCTGCCGTTTCCTATAGGGTGGGAGTTGATGTCGCTGGGTTCTCCGTGCGTTGCCCAGCGTGTATGACCTATACCTGCTGTAGCTGTGAAATGAGGCTCGTGTGACAGCTTTTCGATAAGTCCGTCCTTGAGCTTGCCCTTTGCCTTGACGGTTTTTATCCTGTCGCCCTCAAACACGGCTATACCTGCCGAGTCATAACCTCTGTATTCGAGCTTTGTGAGCGAGTTTACAAGTATTGCGGTGCATTCTTTTGCACCTACATATCCTACTATTCCACACATAGTTTTTTCCGCCTTTCATAAACCGGAGCCGTTATATCCGAGATATACGCTATAAATATAATATTCTGATTTTTCTTCAATAAGTACAAAGCCGTCAGCTTATACAAAACACAGTATAACACATTTACAGCCAAAAGGCAAGCGTAGCGTTGCAATTGATGTTGACATGGCAGACAGTTCATGTTAAAATAAAGTAGTACAAACAGTTGGATTTGTGAGGAATAATTTTATAAAAAAGAGCGTGAATGTTCTTTTGGGAGGAAAAGCTATGCTGAATTCACATACAGAATACATATTGGAATATCTGTCGGACAAGATGCTGGTCACGACGGTTATGTTCTGGGTCGCTATAGCCATAGCAGTTACATCAATAGTATGTTTTGTTCTTGCACCGATTTACAGTAAGGGTAAACACGATGGTGTCAGGATCCTTGCTCAGATAATATCGATAATTGATTTTGTCGGCGGTATAGGCTCTATACTTGTTTTTTTTGTTGTTTCTGTGCTTTCACTGCTTACGTCGGCAGGCGCTTTTGCTGACGCTTCATTTTCAGTGCAGGAAACTCTGCTTGCAATTCTACTGACACCGATAAGGTTCGGTATGCCGCTTGACAGCTTTGCTTCGGGTGATCTGTCGGCAGGTATGATAATACTTTTCTATGGACTTTATTTTGGCGTTGCGGGTCTGCTCGGCATTATCGCATTTGTTGTCAACAGTTCTGCAAGAGGCAAGTATAATGGCGCAAACGGGAAAATAAGAGGTGCGGCGGTTCCTCAGGGCGTGCCGCAGTATAATCCCTATCAGCCTTACGGTCAGCCGAATATTCAGCAGTACGGACAGAATGTTCCGCAGGGTTATCCTCAGCAGTATCAGCAGAATGTTCCGCAGGGTTATCCTCAGCAATATCGGCAGAATGCTCAGCAGGGCTACCCTCAGCAGTATCAGCAGAATGCTCAATATCAGAGCACTTCCGGAGAAACAACGGTTCTTACACCGGAAATGCTTGCGCATCCGGTTGCTCCCGTACCTGTAATGAATTCACAGCCTGTGCCCGGTTATGCAGAGTCTGTGCCTGAGGTCGCACAGCAGGAGGCGTTCACAGAGCCTGTGCCTGAGGTCGCACAGCAGGAGGCGTCCGCAGAGCCTGTGTCTGAGTTCGCACAGCAGGAGGCGTCCGCAGAACCTGCGCCTGAGGCCGCACAGCAGGAGGCGTTCGCAGAGCCTGTGTCTGAGGCCGCACAGCAGGAGGCGTTCACAGAGCCTGCGCCTGAGGCTGCACAGCAGGAGGCGTTCGCAGAGCCTGTGCCTGAGGTCGCACAGCAGGAGGCGTTCACAGAGCCTGTGTCTGAGGTCGCACAGCAGGAGACGTCCGCAGAGCCTGTGCCTGAGGTCGCACGGCAGGAGACGTCCGCAGAGCCTGTGCCTGAGGTCGCACAGCAGGAGACGTTCACAGAGCCCACAAATGAAACTGCACAGCAGGAGACGCCCGTTAAGCCTGCAAATGAAACTACACAGCCCGGAACTCCCGCCGAACCTGAACCGGCAGGCTTTTGCGTCAATTGCGGCAATGCGCTTTCGCAGGGCGCAATATTCTGCTCCAACTGCGGTTACAGGGTAAACAACGCTCCTGCGGCATTCTGCACAGGTTGCGGAGCAAAGCTTCCCGACGGTGCGTTGTTCTGCACGACTTGCGGCAAGAAAAGAAATATATAAACACGATTAAGATATAACTATGAGCCGTTTTCAGACGGCTCATTTTAGGCTGTCGAAAAACCTATATAATTTTTAAAAATGGGGTCGCAGGGGCGTAGCCCCCGACAGGGTCTAGGGGCGGTAGCCCCAGTAATATAGCCCCTTTCCTGGGGAAAGGGGTTTGGGGATAGGGATTGAGAACAAGCATTTTTTTGAAAAAACATACTTTTTCCACAAGCATACCCCTTGCAGTAAATTTGCAAGGGGTATGCTTTTATTCTCCGTCAAATTTCAAGTTCCATTGTTTGCGGCAATTGTCCATAATTTCAAGGACGGCTCTTGTCTGCCACAGCGGATTTATATCGCTCTGCTTTTTGTTTTCGTCAAGACAGCGTTCCACCTCACGCACCTCATATTCATAGCCGTTGCAATCGTGAGTAATAGCAGGCTCAGCAACAAGGTTGCCAAGCTCATCATACAGCTTTACCGAGCAAGTGCAGAAGAACCAGTTGCCGAAAACTATTCTGCCTTTGTTGCCGATTATGCAGGCGGAATTGTCTTTAAGAAAATCAAAACCGATATGCGAGTCGGCAAAGCTTCCGTTATCGTATCTCAGCAGCAGGGAAGCGTCATAGTCGACATTGCTTTTACCGATGTATGCGCTTGTAATGATCTCTTTCGGTTTATATCCGAGGAAATCACAGGCAAATGTCAGCGGATATACGCCAAGATCAAGAAGAGAACCGCCGCCGAGAGAATTTGCATAAAGCCTGTCGTCCGGGTCATACGGGCACAATGACGACAGATCGGCACGGACAAGCTTTATGTCACCGATTCGTCCGGAGGCTACCCATTCCTTTGCCTGCCTGAACGCAGGAATAAACTTCATCCACATAGCTTCCATAAAGAATACGTTGTGTTTTTGGGCAAGTGCGATAAGGTCGTCAAGCTGTTTGCAGTTAAGCGTTATTGTCTTTTCGCAAAGTACGTTTTTCCTTTTTTCGATACACATTTTTGCGTTTTCGTAATGCTGTGCCATAGGTGTTGCTATGTAGATAATATCAACATCCGTATCATCTGCAAGCTGTTCGTAACTGCTGTAATGCTTTACCGCACCGTATTTTTCTGCAAATGCTCCGGCTTTATCTTCACTTCTTGACGCTACCGCATGAAGCACGGAATTTTCACTGTAGTTTATTGCCTCTGCAAGCTTAACGGCGATTTTTCCGGTAGCCATAATACCCCATCTGATTTTTTTCATATTGCTCCTTATTATTTATAAAAGTACTGCCGTACAGCTTTCACTGCACGGCAGTTATGTTCAGTTGTTTACTTTTTTATATCGTTATCAGACTTCTGAGGGCTCGAGAACCGCATAGTTGCCGTCGTCACGCTTATAAACTACATTGATCTCGCCTGTCTGGGCATTCTTGAACATAAAGAATGTATGCTCAAGCATATTCATCTGGAGGATAGCCTCTTCCTCTGACATAGGACGGAGATTGAACTTTTTATGTTTAACGACTTCAAAATCAGCCTGTTCTTCAACAACATCGTCAAATCCGCCCTTGAATGAGCTGTGCATCTGCTTTTCAACTCTTGTCTTGTTTTTACGGATCTGTCTTATAATACGGTCTATGCAGGCATCAAATGCGTCGTTTTTGTCTGCCGCTTTCTGCTCTGAACGGAATATAAGTCCTGCTGTGCGGACTGTAATTTCGCACGTTATCATATTTTTCTGCTCGGAAAGTGTTACCTTGCAGTCAGCGTCACCTGAGAAGAAACGATCAAGCTTAGCTTCAATCTTCTTTGTTGCGTAATCTGAGAACGCCTGTGTTACCTGAATCTTCTTCGCTGTAATGTTTACTGTCATATAACTGTCATTCCTTTCGGGGCGATAAACGCCTTGAACTTTATTTGCAAGCGAAACCGTTTGCAAGGGTCTGAGGGGTCATACCCTTTTGACTTGAGTTAATTGTATCATATTTAGCTAAAATATACAAGCCCTTTTCGGCAAAAAATTAAATTTTATATAAATTGTGCAAAAGTGCCTTTTAAAATTCATCGTTTTATCAATTGACTGTCACATTGTTCTATGGTATAATAAGACTGTAAAATGGCGTGAAGAATACATTCATTTATCATGGCACATTTGAACTTGAGAATTGCACAACAATTCGGGAGGTAACATATGAACAATAAATTGATGCGGGCAATGGCGTTTACGACCGCCCTTGCTATAACCGCAAGCGCAATGTCGCTGTCTGTATATGCGGCACCTGCAAAATACAGTTCTGTTGAACAGGGTTATATAACTCCTGTAAAGAATCAGGGAAACTGGGGAGTATGCTGGGCTTTTTCGTCAACAGCCATAAGCGAGGCTTCGCTGATAAAGGAGTTTCCGGATAAGTTCAATTCCGAAAATACAGACCTTTCGGAAAATCTGCTGGCGTATATGGTGAGCCACCCGTCGCTTTACGGTAAACTCAACCCGTCGGGCGATTATGCGACATACACAGCTTCATCGGCTACCGACTATTTAAAACTCGGCGGTAATGTATGGGCTACGGGTCTTGGCCTGATGAACGGCATAGGACCTTACAATGAAAACAGTGATTATCCTTACAGCGAGGACAATACGCCGAGTATCGTTAATAAGAATTTTACCGAATCTGAGTATTATGAGGTAAGAAATTCTTCTGTTGCAAAAATCACGGGAGTGTTCCAGGCTCATATCAACAACAACAGCGACAACGATGAGTTTAAACAGCTTATTATGGATTACGGTGCCGCTTCATTGAGTTACAACGAAAACTATACAGATAATAAGTTCGGAGAGGATGGAAGCAGTTACTATTATAATCCTAATGAAAAAACTTCAAATCATGCTGTAACGGTTGTTGGATGGGATGACAGTATACCTGCGTCTGCATTTAAGACTGCTCCTGCCGGTGACGGTGCATGGCTCATCAAGAACAGCTGGGGAGATTATTCAAGAGATAACGGATATTTCTGGCTGTCGTATTATGATAAGTCGATAAGCGGTGTCGGCATTGCCTATGACTTTACGGTTGATGGCGCTGATGATTACTTTGATACCCGTTACAGCTATGACGGCGGAAACAGCGTAGGCTCATTCGGCTATTCCAGACCTGATATATACGGTGCGAATGTGTTCACCGCAGATGAAGATTCGTATGTTACGGGAGCTGCAGCCTATACTTCCGCAGGAAATAACATCGAGCTTAGTGTGTATACAGGCTTAAAGAATGCAAGCGATCCCACTTCAGGCACAAAATCCGCCGTTGCCACAATGAGCAACGTCAAGTACGAGGGTTATTATTCGCTGAAGTTTGATACTCCCGTAAAGGTGAAGAAGGGAGAATCTTTCGCAATAGTAGCAAAAATAACTAAGGATTCCGGCACGGTCAGAATTTACAGTGAATACGGCTACAGTATGAACGGCCTTACATACTCACTCAAAGCAAATAAAGGCGAGAGCTTCTATACATATAATCCTTCGTACGGATGGTTCGATTGCACCGACAGCGGAAAAAATAATCTGATGATTAAGGCTTATGCTGTTAATGCAGAATGCGCTGAGCATACATACGGCGACTGGATAACAGATACAGCCGCAACTTGCACGAAAGACGGTGCAAAGCACAGAGTATGCAAAAAGTGCGGAGCTGTCGAAAACGGCGTTATTGAAAAGCTCGGTCACAATTACTCGGCAGAATGGACTGTTGATAAGCCTGCAGACTGCAAGAACTCGGGCGAAAAATCACGTCATTGCACACGCTGTGACGCAAGAACAGATATCATCAGCATTCCGTCAACAGGTGAACATATATACGGCGACTGGCAGACACTCAGGGCAGCAACCTGCACAGAAGAAGGAGAACGTATAAGATATTGCCTTGGCGGTTGCGGAACAAGTGAAAAAGAAGTGATTGATGCGCTCGGTCACGATTATTCAACCGAATGGACAATTGATGTATCTGCTACCTGTAAAAATGGCGGTTTAAAGTCGCACCACTGTACACGTTGTGATGAGAGAGCGGATCTGACCGCAATACCGAAGACAAATGACCATAAATTCGGCGAATGGATAATAAAGAAAGAGGCAAATTGTACTGAATCAGGTTACAAAGTAAGACAATGCCTTAACGGTTGCGGAACATCGGAAGAATGTGTAACGGCACCGCTTGGTCATAAGTACGTTGACACTGTAGTCAAGCCAACCTACACTGCACAGGGCTATACACTTCACAAGTGTTCGGTATGTGGAGAAAGCAGTAAGGTGAAATATACAGCTAAGCTCACGCTTTCAACAGTCAGTGGTTTCAAGGTCAAGACCAAGGACAGCACAAGTATCACATTACAGTGGAACAAGAATTCAAACGCAAGCGGTTACATTATAGAAGCTTACAACGGCAAGACATGGGCCCAGCTTGCCAAGATCACAAGTAATAATACGCTGGTATGCAAAGTTACAAAGCTTTCTGCAAGTAAAACTTATAAGTACAGAATTAAAGCGTATAAGACTGAGGGCAAATCTACAGCTTACAGCGCTAACTCGGCAACGCTGAGTGTAAACACAAATCCCACGAATATGAGCGGATTCAAGGCTAAGTCAAAGTCTTATAACAGCATAACGCTCCAGTGGAACAAGAACACTTCTGCTACAGGTTATGAATTACAGAAGTGGAACGGTAAGAAGTGGGTTGCACTCGCAAAGATTACAAAGAACAGCACGACTACTTACACTGTCAAGAGCTTAAAGGCTAGCGCAACTTACAAGTACAGAATCAGAGCCTACAAGACGATAGGCAAGGCTACGCAGTACAGCGGATATAAAGAGCTTTCAGTCAACACAAATCCCTCGAATATGAGCGGATTCAAGGCTAAGTCAAAGTCCTACAACAGCATAACGCTCCAGTGGAACAAGAACACTTCTGCTACAGGTT
>OLYY01000779.1_pt1 | contig 12500 bp, 11 predicted proteins | sample 1673561 | NCBI WGS metagenome assembly OLYY01 (sample SAMEA103958115, study PRJEB25191) | human gut metagenome | biome: human-associated habitat [ENVO:00009003]; feature: intestine environment [ENVO:2100002]; material: feces | place: Germany | collected 2013/2015
TTTCTCTCTCTGACGGTTGATCTGCAGACGCTCTCTCTTGGCGAGCTTCTCGAACGTGCCGTCCTCCTTCATCTTGTCGATGGTGTTCATCTTCTTGATAGCCTTGCGGATGGTCGGGAAGTTGGTAAGCATACCACCAGCCCAGCGCTCGGTTATCGATGGCATATTGACTGCCGCAGCCTTCTCGGCAACGATCTCCTTAGCCTGTTTCTTTGTGGCTACGAAGAGAATCTTGCGACCTGAACGCGCAAGCTCTTTCATTGCATCGGCAGCCTCGTCTTGTGCAGGTCGATGATGTGAATCCCGTTCTTCTGGTCAAAGATGTATGGAGCCATCTTAGGGTTCCATTTCCTGGCCAGATGTCCGAAATGTACACCTGCATCAAGAAGTTCTTGGAAATTTGTGCGTGGCATTTTAAAATTCTTGTTTTTTGTTTAAACTTTCCTCCAGACCTTTTGCCGACAGCCTGAAGGCTCTTTTCTTCAATCCCTGAGCAGTGGTCCCCGACCAGTCTCTGAGATTTTCCGCAGTCCCGGCAATCCCCGGTAGTGTTCATCGGATTCTCATCCAGCGAAAAGTCCGCGGGATTTGAAGCACCGGACTGTGCTTTTTCATAAACCAGCTTATGCCGCTGACAATCCAGACAAGACTAACGCTTGCTGAACTGGAAGCGTGCACGTGCGCTCGGCTGACCAGGTTTCTTTCTCTCGACTTCGCGGGAGTCACGTGTCAGGAAGCCCTCAGCCTTGAGAGCCGCGCGGTAAGCCTCTCTATCCAGATCGCTGAGAGCGCGGGATATTCCGAGTCTGATCGCTTCGGCCTGGCCTTTGGTGCCGCCGCCGACAACGTTAACCTTCACGTCAAACTGACCTTCTGTCTTCGTAACCGCGAAAGGCTGGTTCACAATGTAACGGAGAGCGTCAGTCTTGAAGTACTCCTCAACACTGCGGCCGTTGATTGTGACATTGCCTTGTCCAGCTGCGAGATAAACACGAGCTACGGCTGATTTACGTCTTCCAAGGGCGTTTTTCTGTTCCATTTGCTCTGTTAGATTTCGTTCAACTTAATTTCTCTAGGGTTCTGTGCCTGGTGAGGATGCTCAGGTCCTGCGTAAACGTGCAGGTTGCCTATGATCTTGTCACCAAGACGGGTCTTAGGGAGCATACCCTTCACTGCTCTCCTGACGAGTTCAGCAGGTCTCTTCGCGAGGATCTCCTTCGGAGTCGTGAAACGCTGTCCGCCCGGATAACCGGTGTAGCGAACGTAAACACGATCAGTCATCTTGCTGCCTTTGAGGATGACCTTCTCGGCGTTGATGACGATGACGTTGTCACCGCAGTCAACGTGAGGGGTGAATCCCGGTTTGTTCTTGCCACGGAGGACAAGAGCGACCCTTGAGGCAAGACGTCCGAGTGCCAGATCCGTGGCATCGATGACAACCCACTCTTTCTGTACAGTAGCCTTGTTCAAGGAGACTGTTTTGTAGCTAAGTGTGTCCACTGTCTTGATCTTTAATGGTTTAACATAAAATATTGCGATCCCTACACAACATAGGGACCGCAAATATAGGCATTTTTTCTGAAATATTCAAACCTATTCTTTTATAGGTTACGGCCAGACTTCGGCAAACCTGGTGACCGGAGGCCGTCAGGTTGGTGAATCCGCCGGGCCATCGGAGACGGTCGCTTCAGAAAAAACTGAAGAGAAAGCGGACACAAGTAGGAATATTCAGATATTTTCCCCAAATTTGTCTGCCGATTTTGCCAGACACACCGGCGCCGGTTCAGCCACAAAGTTGAAAATGACACCAATAAGAATTGTACTGACAAATATATTCCTTCTGTTCACCTTGTCCGCATATTCGGAGAATGTGGTGGACTCACTTGTAACGGCATTCGATCACCAAAAAGGCTCTCAAGCCGCTCGGACAGCGGAAGCATTCTTTAGGTATCTGGCCGAAAGTGGATTCACCGAGAACACTGTCGAGTTGATTCCAGGAAGCGAAGCGGACAGTGTCAAGGCTCTGACTTTGTACTGGGCGGGAGAATGGTACTATGACATCCAGGATTATGACAGATCCATTGAATATTCAAGCAAGGCGCTGAGCCTCAGCCGTAAAGTGTCCGCCAAGGAAATAGAGTGCGATTGCGACAACATCCTCTCCATAGCGTACTTCCGGAAGTCAGACTTTCATAAGTCGCTGGAATACGCGAAAGCGACCCTTGCGCTGGGACGTGAGCTTCAGGATGAGGAGCGGATCACATATTCATTGAACACCTTGGCTGGAATCTGTCTTGCGTCGAAGCAGCCGGCGGAGGGCGTGAAATACGTTCTTGAGGCTATCCGCATCTGTGAGAAGCGGAATGATTCGCTGAAACTGGCTGTGCGCTGCGGCATGGCTGCGGAGATCCACCACAGCATGGGCGAGGATGAGAAGAGCCTTGAATATTCCCGCCGCGCCTATGACATCAACAAGGCCATGGGGCTGGAAGACAAGGCTGCGGTCCGGCTGTCGCAGATGGCGGCGGCGCAGATTGCCCTCGGCTGGTACGATGATGCGGAAAAATCTCTTCTTGAGGCACTTCCAGAATTGGAGAAAGCCGGAAATATGCAGTCATGGGCCATCAGTTGCAACCAGATGGGCGACATCTGTCTCCAAAAAGGGAACCATGAGAAGGCTGTCGAATATTTCCGGGCTGCGCTGAAAGTATTCACAGAGAAAGGGGACGCTTACAACAAGAGCCACTCGCACTACGGGCTAAGCAGGGCTTTGACCCCCCGCAATTCCAATGAAGCCATAGAGCATCTGATGCTGTACACACACATCAAGGACTCTCTCTATAACAGCGAGATGAATCAAGGTCTCAATGAATATAACGCCCGCTACCGCAATGAGCAGATCACCAGCGAGCGAGACCATCATCTGAACTCCAAGCGCCGGATTCTGTGGTGTTGCATCGCAGCCATCGCCTTGCTGGCGTTCGCGATCTGGTTTCTCGCCCGGAGGAACAAGTCGATAAAATTCATCCTGGACGACACGATGGCCAAACTCGACGCGGCAAGGAAGCATACAGCCTCACGTCCGTCTCAGACTCCGGAGCGGGATGTGGTCGAGCCGTTGAAGGCCGAGATCAGAAAGCAGATCATGGAAGGGAAGGAAGTGGATCTTCAAGAGGCCGCCGCCGTGCTCTGCACCACGAGGTCGAATCTTAACCGCCAGATCAAGACCCAGACCGGTGGCAGCAGCAGCGCCCTGGTGACCGAGGTCAGGATAGAGATGGCCAAGGAAATTTTAAGCGGACAGAAGGACAAGCCTGTCTCCGAAGTCGCCATGCTTTGCGGCATCAACGATGTGTCATATTTCATAACCTTGTTCAAAAAAGTCACAGGCACGACTCCGAAGCAATGGCGGGACGGCAACATCGGACAATAGCGGAATTTCAACGCTGATTTTGTCAAAATATGGCCAAAGAGACACATTTTGCCTCTTTGGCCATATTTCTTTTGGGGCATACCGGCTAACTTTGCGACACTTATGCAAGCTTAAAAAATAAGGGTAAAGATCTGGCGGCATTTTCGAGGATAGATGTCTTTTGGAGGAAGGAGCGTGCCGGTGACACATGACTGATGAGAAGAGACATATAGACCGAAAAGACAATCAAAGATCACCAAGTTATTTTTTAAGGATTACTATAAAACCAAAAGAATCATAATTATTAAAACTATTTCTATGGCTTACACAGAAACAACAACGACCACCTATGGTCAGCGCGTGAAAAAATCCTTCGGAGGCATCGGTTCAGGTATCCTCCTCTTTATTGTCGGCACCATCCTCCTTTGGTGGAACGAAGGCAGAGCCGTCAAGACAACCAAAATGCTCAACGAGGCCGCCGGCGTGACGGTCGAGATGACGGACATCGGCACCATCGACCCTCAGTTCGACGGCAAGCTTGTCCATGCCACGGGCATGACCGCCACCATCGACTCGCTCATCGATTCCGATTTCGGAGTAGGGGTGACCGCGGTTAAGTTCAACAGAAAGGTTGAGTACTATCAGTGGGTGGAGAACTCCAAGAGTCAGACCAAGGACAAGATCGGTGGAGGCCAGGAGACCGTCACGACCTACACGTATGAGAAGAAATGGGTAAATTCCCCTGTGGCGTCAGAGAATTTCCACGATCCTGAGTATCAGGGGGCGAACAGGATCAGAATCGCGATTGACGATCTGAGACAGACCGCCGAGAACGTTTCCTTCGGAGCCTATCGCCTGACAAAGAGCCAGATCTCATCCATTTCCGGCGATCAGCCTTATGTCTTCTCTGAGAAGGACAGCGAAAGGATCTCCAACGAACTGTTCAAGGAGGAATGCCAGGTAGACACCACACTTACTGTCAAGGTTCAGAACAATGTGATCAGCTTCGGCTCCAATTCCGGTACTCCGCAGGTCGGTGATGTGCGCGTGACCTTCACAAAGGTCCTTCCGGGAGAGGTATCCCTTATGGCTCAGGTCAGCGGCGACACGTTCGTGCCATTCACGGCCAAGAACGGCAAGTCTTTCAGCGTGCTTGAGATGGGTGTGAAGTCCGCCGACCAGATGTACGAGGGTCAGCACTCGGCCAACAAGATCTGGCTCTGGATCCTCAGAATTCTGGGTATATTCCTTGTGATCGGAGGTCTGAAGGGCATCTTCGGCTTCATCGAGACTCTCGCCAAGGTGGTTCCGTTCATCGCCAACATCATCGGGGCCGGTGTCGGTCTGGTCTGCTCGCTTGTCGGCTTCGCCTGGTCCTTCATCGTGATCGCCATCGCTTGGCTTGCCTACAGACCTGTTCTGGGAATATCCCTGATCGTGATCGCCGTAGCGCTGGTCATCTTCCTTGCGCGCGGAAAGAAAAAGGTGCAGACAGCGTGAAAGGTCTGGTAGGGTTACTTACGTGTAATGATAATTATCAAATAGCATAAAATTAACAAATTATGAAAATTCTATCAAACATGAGGAAAGCGTTTGGCCTGGCTCTGGCCTTTGCTCTCGCATTATCCTTGAGCGCTCCGGCCCAGGGGCAGAGCGTCTTGAACCAGATCGGCAAGCGTGCCAAGAACGCGGTCAAGACCAGGACTACCATGGGCGCTGACAGGGCTATCCAGAAGACATTGGACAAAGCGGAGGACGCCATTGAGAAGGGAGTGACCAACGCGGGAAGAGGACGTTCCGGGAAGGGACACGCTCCGACTGTCGGTAAAGGTTCGGCTGCAGGCGGCGGAGCCGTGGCTGGCAATGGATCAGTGGCCGGCAACTCCGGCGGCACCATCTACTATGTCAGCGAGGCCGGCAACAACAAGAACGACGGCCTCAGCCCTCAGACTCCTGTGAAGAATCTGCAGAAGGCTTTGGACATCGCTCCTGCCGGAGCCACTGTCTATGTGGCCGCGGGCAACTATTACGGCATGCTCCGCTCGGGAAACATCTTCGTCCGCAAGCCAGTCTACATCTATGGCGGTTTCAACGAGGACTTCACCGCCCGCGACATCCTGACCTATCGCACACTGATCCAGCCTACTCCTGAGTCCAACGGCAGCGCCAAGGCTCCTACTGTTCAGCTGGAGGTCAATGTGGCCAAGTACAGCAACAATCTTGAGTACAGGAATCCGGACGTGCTGTTCGACGGTATCATCTTCGACCGCGGCAACTCGATCTCTTACTATGCCGGCAAAGACGAGGAACAGAAGGGACAGCCGGAAGGTGTGGAGACCCCAAAGATGAACCCTATCGGATCCAAGGGAATGGGCGGCGCGGATCTCTCCAACCTGGAGACCTTCACGAAAGAGACCTGCATCCTTTACCTGAACAACTCGAACGTGGATCTGACCGTTCACGACTGTGCGTTCATCAACGCCCCTAACCATGTGATCCTTGGCCTTTTCAGGGGTAGCCTGACGATTGACAACAACATATTCGTGAACTGCAGGATGGAGGCTATGGATGCCCGCGGCTCGGATTCGAAGGAGAATTCACCAACAACACGGTGCTGTTCATGTGGTCGTTCAAGCAGAACCTTGAGACCATGGGCTATGGCTTCCGTTTCCAGCCTGGCACGGATTGCTATCTGGCCAACAACATCTTTGGCTGCTCGATGTTCACGGCGCTTGACTACACGCACATCGACAGCGACAAGAACCGTGAGGCCACCCGCAACACTGTTGTGGAGAACAACGTGTTCTTCCTCAACAGGATGGGCGACCTTTCTATCCCTGGCGGCGGCAATTTCATCAACATCAGCAGCGCCGATTTCTCTGACGTTGAATACATCGACTCCGAGAGCGGCAACACGACGGTTCAGGACGCGAACATATTCAAGGGCAAGATTGACGAGGCTTACCTGAAAGGTTTCCTCAACGCATCTTACACGGCTGAGATGCAGCACAACCCGAATTCGGCGGTGAACACCTTCCGTTCGGCGCTCGGCATGAACCAGATCGGCACAATGACCTCCAAGGTCACGATGTACGCCAACCGCTACAACTGGGAGAAGGCGCTCCTGCTCTTCGGTGCGATGCCGGGGTACGGAGCACAGATGCCTCAATAGTTGTGTGTTATGTATGAATATGGCGGCCTACACGCTTCGAGCGCCCTGTCCGGGTGAATGGCCGCCGCGGCCTCACCGCCACCGGAACTTCCATTACAGTTCGTAAAACAAGCACAGCCGGACATATTCATTCTAAAAAAAGAGAATGCATCCTGCCATGAAGTGCCATGCGGTGACATACAGGGGCGTGGCACTTAAATAGCTGACTGTCAACAATAAAAACATTGACCTTGTGCCATAATCAGCACAAGGTCAATGTTTATCTGATTAATATTCAACCTTTTATCTGCCACGCAGCCCACAGAGTGCCCAAAAGGAGACAATGACAAAAAGAACAGCGTCCCGGCCTTGAGCGGAACGCTGCGAAGGAGGCTAAATGGACAGGACGGCCAGAACGTTGATGAGTTCCTTGTCGATCGGTTTATCCAGTTTGATGGCCTTTCCGACAGGAACGTAAACAATCTCGTTGTTGGAGACACCGACCATGATGTTCCGCTGGCCCTCCTGCAGAGCCTCGATGCTGGCGTAGCCGAGGCGGCTGGCGAGGATCCTGTCGTAGGCGGAAGGGCATCCTCCACGCTGGAGATGGCCCAGGATGGTGACACGGACATCATATTCAGGATACTCCTTCCTCACCCTTTCGGCGTAGTGCATCGCTCCCCCGTCCTTCGGGCTTTCGGAGACGAGCACGATGGAGCTGTTCTTGCTCTTTCGGCAGCCATGGCTGATGAACTTCTCAAGCTGGTCGATGTCGGTCTGGTCCTCAGGGATGATGGCGGCCTCGGCACCTGCGGCGATGGCTGAGTTCTGAGCGAGGAAACCGGCGTCACGGCCCATCACCTCGACAAAGAATATGCGGTCGTGGGATGTCGCCGTGTCACGGATCTTGTCCACACACTCGACGATGGTGTTAAGCGCCGTGTCATAACCGATTGTGGAGTCCGTGCCGTAAAGGTCATTGTCAATCGTGCCTGGCAGACCGATGATCGGGATGTCATATTCCCGGGCGAAATCCTGCGCCCCCGCAAGGGATCCGTTGCCTCCGATAACGATCAACGCGTCAACTCCGAACTTCACGAGATTGTCGTAGGCCTTCTTGCGTCCTTCCACCGTCATAAACTCCTCGCTGCGGGCGGTCTTCAGAATCGTTCCGCCCCTCTGGATGGTGTTGCTGACACTTTCTGTCGTAAGTTCCTTGAAATCACCGTTGATGAGACCTTCGTAGCCGCGATAGATACCCATAACCTTCCATCCGTTGTAGATCGCCGCGCGGGTCACGGCCCTGATGGCCGCATTCATTCCCGGAGCGTCTCCGCCTGACGTCAAAACTCCGATTGTCTTTATCTCTTTCATAATACTTGTTAACTGAATTAATTCTTTATACTATCATGCAAAAGTAGTAATTTTGCAGATATTTGGCATCTTTCCGCAAGGAAAATGCCAATCGGAAATAAAGTCAAAGAATAACGACATTATGACAATAGGCGACATAGATCTTGGAGTAAGGCCCGTGCTTCTGGCTCCGATGGAGGATGTGACAGACGCTTCCTTCAGAGGGATATGCAGGGAGCAGGGAGCGGACATGGTCTACACTGAGTTCATTCCGTCCGAGGGTCTGATCCGGGACGCCAAGAAGGCCTACGCCAAGCTCAAGACTTCGGACGACGAGGCCCCGGTCGGAATCCAGATCTACGGAAGCGACCCTGACGCGATGGTCGAGGCCGCGAAGATGGCGGACCACGCCCCGGAACTTGTGGGCGGACACGGATGCGACGTGATCGACATCAATTTCGGCTGCCCTGTGAGCAAGATCGCTGGCCGTGGAGCTGGCTCGGGGATGATGAAGGACCCCAACAAGATGGTGATGATCACGAAACGGATAGTAGAGGCCGTCGGCAAGCCGGTCACGGTCAAGACCCGCCTCGGCTGGGATGCGAACAACAAGATCATCGTGGAACTGGCCGAGAGGCTTCAGGACACGGGCATCAAGGCACTCACGATCCACGGTCGGACCCGCTGCCAGATGTACAAGGGCGAGGCCGACTGGACACTCATCGGGGAGGTCAAGCGGAACCCGAGGATGCATATTCCTATAATAGGTAACGGCGACATCAACTCGCCCCGGAAGGCGAAGGAGGCGTTCGACCGCTACGGCGTGGACGGGATAATGGTGGCCAGAGCGTCCTTCGGCCATCCTTGGATATTCAAGGAAATCAAGCACTTCCTTGCCACGGGAGAGGAACTTCCGCCGCTTGGGGTGAGGGAGCGGGTCGAGCTTGCGAAAAGGCAGATGCGCCTGTCGCTGGACCTCAAGGGCGTGCCGACCGGAGTTTATGAGATGCGCCGCCACCTGTCCTGCTATTTCAAAGGACTGCCCGACTTCAAGGAGACCAGAATGCGGCTCGTGACGGAGAATGACCCGGCGGAAGTGTTCAAGATTTTGGAATATATAGCCGAAAAGTGGGGAAACACTGAAATTTCAGAGGCGAACAGCGTCTATGGCTTATGATTTTTTGTATCTTTGCAGTCTATGCTTGACAAGATTCTTCTTGCACCATATTATTTGACGCTGAAGCTGAGGCACGCTTGCTACGACCACGGCATCTTCAAAGTCGGCACCTGTGAGGTACCGACCATCTGCGTCGGCAACATCACGGCGGGCGGCACAGGCAAGACTCCGCACACCGAGATGATCCTGCGCACCCTGCTGCGGAGCGACGACTGGGCGTTCCGCAACATCGCTGTCCTGTCGAGGGGACACAAGCGCAACAGCGGCGGCTTCCAGCTGGTCGAGAAGGACGGGAAGGTCAAGGAATATGGCGACGAACCTCTCCAGATAAAGAGAAAGTTTCCCGGCATCACCGTGGCCGTGGACCGTCAGAGGATCAAGGGATGCGACATTCTCTGCCATCCGGAGAAGCTGAAGACCGAAAGGCGGGCCCGCAAATGTTCCGGCTCGTCGATCCCGCCGGCGGATCTGATCGTTCTGGACGACGCGTTCCAGTACAGGACGCTACGGGCGTACTTCAACATCGTTCTGGTGGACTACAACCGCCCGACCTACAAGGATCAGCTCCTTCCTTTCGGAAGGCTCAGGGATCTGCCCCAGAGGCTTCACTACGCCGACATCATCATCGTGTCGAAGTGTCCGGCCTATCTTGAGGACGGGCAGAAGATCCAGTGGGCGGAGTCGTTCGGTCTCAAGGACTATGACCTCAAAACCTGCACGGGGACGGACAGAAAGGGTTCCGTAAAGACCCTGTTGTTCACGACAATCTGGTACAATTCGCTCCAGCCGATCTTCGAGGAAGGGAACAAGAGGTACGCATACTCGCAGAAACTGATTCTCTTTTCGGGAATAGCCAAGGACACGCCACTGCGGATGTATCTCAGCGATGAGCACAAGATCGTGAAGAGGTTCAGCTTCATGGACCACCACAACTACAACCGTTTCGACATCAAAAAGATAATGAAAGCCGTGAAGGAGCATCCTACGGCGGTTGTGGCGACGACGGAGAAGGACTGCCAGAGGATTCTGGACTACAAGAGAATCCCCGAGCAACTGAAAGTCAGGCTATTCCAGGTGCCGATCGAGGTCGGGTTCCTGTCAGATCACGAAAAAGCGGTCTTCGAGAACACTCTGATGACCGCCCTTCGCAATTTCACTCCGGAATATTAATTCCTGACTATCCCTAACTTCTCCAGCAGCGCCTCCGGCTCAGGATCGTGGCCGCGGAAGCGACGGTAAAGCACATCCTCGTCCTCGCTGCATCCCTTCGAGAGAATGTTGTCACGGAACGAGTGCGACACCTCGGTGCTGAATATTCCTTTCTCCTTGAACAGACTGAACGCGTCCGCCTCCAGCACCTCGGACCATTTGTAGGAATAGTAGCCGGCGCTGTAGCCACCCGAGAATATGTGGCTGAACGAGGTCGAGATGCAGGCCTCAGGGATTGACGGAATCACATTCGAGCTCTTCAAGGCAGCCTTCTCAAAGGCGATGGTACCCAGTTCCTGCATAGTTTTAAGGTCACTGAGCCTGTCGAAGTGACCTGATTCAGAACCACCCTTCAACGTGTGCCAAGCCATATCCAGAATCCCGAACTGAAGCTGACGCACCTGTGCGTAGGCGGCATTGTAGTTCTTCGCCTCCACAATCTTGTTTATCAGAGTGTCCGGCAGCGCCTCCCCCGTCTCGAAATGACGAGCGAAAGTGTCCAGAAACTCCGGCTCGAACGCCCAGTTCTCCATGATCTGCGAAGGCAGCTCCACGAAGTCACGCGAAACATTCGTCCCGGTGAGCGATGAATATCTTCCCTCTGCGAGAATGCCATGCAGACTGTGCCCGAACTCGTGAAGCAAAGTCGTCAGCTCATCGTGGGTCAGGAGCGCCGGCTTCCCGGCAGTCGGTTTCGTGAAGTTGGTCACAAGACTGATGAACGGACGTTTCTCCACACCGTTCACGATGCTCTGGCCACGGAACTCGGTCATCCAGGCCCCTCCCCTCTTGCTTGCGCGCGGAAAGAAGTCAGCGTAGAACAACGCCTTGTGCACACCGTCAGCGTCCTTCACGTCATAGACCTTCACATCCGGGTGATATACAGGAATATCCTTCCTCTCCTCGAACGTCAGGCCATAGAGTTTCCCAGCCAGACCGAAAGCCGCGTCGATGCAGCTTTCCAGACGGAAATATGGCTTGAGCTGCTCATCGTTGATGGAATAGCGGGCGTCCTTGAGTTTCTCCGACCAGAATCCGAAGTCCCAAGGTTGGATCTCAGAGTCCTCGAAGCCGTTCGCACGGGCATATTCATAAAGTTCCTTGACCTCGGCCTTTGCGGCAGGAAGCGAAGGCTCCAAGAGTTTCTGAATGAACTCGTTGACAGTCTGAGAATTCTTCGCCATCCTTTCCTCAAGCGCATAGTCGGCATAGGTCTCGTAGCCAAGGATATTCGCTATCTTCAGGCGCGATTCGGCTATCTGGCGGCAGAGTTCGATGTTGCTGTTCTCCCCTTCCGTGGCCCTTGTGTTGTAGGCCATCCACATCTTCTGACGAAGGTCGCGGCGGGTGCTGTACTTCATGAACGCACCATAGCTCGGGGCTGAAAGGTCGAACGCCCAGCCCTCCATTTCCTTGGACTTGGCCGTCTCCACGGCAGCCTCACGCACGAAATCCGGAAGACCCTCAAGATCAGCCTCCTCGGTAAGGTTCAGCGTGAAAGCGTTGGTCGCGGCCAGCACGTTCTTTCCATACTGGAGGGTCAGCAGGGAGAGCTGCTCGCTGAGCTTGCTGTAGGTCCCCTTGTCCTCCGCACCGAGGTTGGCTCCGCTGCGCACGAACGACTTCCAGGTCTTCTCCAGAAGCCTCGCCTGATCCGGCTCCAGCCCCTCTGCGCTCTCGTGCACGGCCTTGACACGGGCGAACAGCGGCTCGTTCAGCGAGACGTACATTGAATATTCAGTCATCATCGGGGAGACTTTCTCCGCGATGTCCTGCATCTGATCGTTCGTGTCGGCCTCCATCAAATTATAGAATATGCCGGCGGCATCGTTCAGACGGCCCCCTGCCTCGTCCAGAGCGGCGATCGTGTTCTCGAAAGTCGGCGCGTCCGGATTGTTCACGATAGCGTCAATCTCGGCCTTGGCCTCGGTGATGGCCTGCTCGAACGCAGGCAGGTAATGCTCAGTCTTGATCTTGTCGAACTGAGGCGCGCCATACGGCAGCGTGGAATCTGTAAGCAATGGGTTCATTTTGTTGTCACAGGATGAAAGCAGGCACAGGATCCCTCCCGCGGCCGCAATGATTCTTTTGTCCATAAATATATTTCATTGTTATTCAGTGTCAAATCAACGCTTTACCTCAGTTAAGTAACCTTCAAAAAATAACCTGCATCATCTTAAGGAATCTTTTCGGTCTAG
>OLYY01000792.1_pt1 | contig 12388 bp, 7 predicted proteins | sample 1673561 | NCBI WGS metagenome assembly OLYY01 (sample SAMEA103958115, study PRJEB25191) | human gut metagenome | biome: human-associated habitat [ENVO:00009003]; feature: intestine environment [ENVO:2100002]; material: feces | place: Germany | collected 2013/2015
GGGCAAAGTGTTTCGGATCCCCGAGGATGTGGCTACCTGCTACGGCATGACCGATTCAGTTTATTTCATTCTGGAACCCTATATTCGGATTGGGCGCGAGTATGCGCTGACACCTTCTCCGCGTCGGGAATATCGGGAGTATCTCCCGCGGAAGCCGAGGAGGATCGTGCCCCGCGAACGATTCAGGATCGATACGGTGTCCGCATCCTACCTCGCGTCGCTCGGTTTTTCCGTCCGTCAGGCCGAGGCTATTGTCCGTTATCGGGATCTTTACGAAGGTCTTCGGGACGAAGCGGGTTTTCGGGCTTGCTATATGATCGCCGATTCGGTGGCCGATCTCTTGCTGCCTTATGTAATTTTTCCGGAACCGGAGCCCGTTCGTTCCGGATTGATCGAACTCAACGGGGCCGATTCGGCGACCTTACGCTCGGTGGTCGGGATCGGTGAGAAGAGCGTCATGGCCATTATCCGATACAGGGAGCGGCTCGGCGGATTTTACAGCGTGGATCAGTTGGCCGAGGTTCCGCAGGTCACGGAGTCCAATTTCGAGCGGATCGTGAAACAAATTTATTGCGATAGTTTCAAAATTCGAAAAATTGATATTAACTTTGCACCTCCGAGTACGCTCAAGGGGCATCCTTATTTGCCGCCCGCCGTATTCAGGAAGTTATTTAGTAAAAGACAATTGAAAGGAGGTTGGAGTACCGTCGAAGAGTTGGTTGAAGAGCACATATTAACCCCGCGTGAGGCCGAGCGATTGGCCCCGTATCTTCGGTTTACGGTACGAGAAGCCTCGAAAGACATACCGAACGGGGAGTCGGCGTCGTCCGGATGGAGTCCCGCCCCGATACAAGACACGATCCATTGGAAAATAGAGTAAAAAACAATAAAAAAAGCAACGAATTATGATTATCATGCCGGTAAAAGAGGGCGAGAACATCGAGAAGGCCCTCAAGAAATTCAAACGTAAATACGAGCGTACGGGTGTCCTGAAGGAGCTTCGTCGTCGCCAGTATTTCACCAAACCTTCGGTTGCGAAGCGTATCGCCATGCAGCATGCCATTTACGTAGAGAAGCTGCACCGCGACGAGGAATAGGAAGATTTTTCCATATCTTAATCCTGATAATAGACAAGAATTTTTTATCTTGTCTATTATTTTTTTGTTGTTTTACAGCGGGTTGCTCTCTGTTTCTCCTGCAAAACTAAATTTTTTAGTTTGAAAACTATAAAAAATAGTTGTATGTGAAATTTTTTTAGTTATCTTTGTTTCAGAAGATTTTTGTGCAGGAGCCGGCAATGCGGAGCTGTGCTGCCGTTTGTGCAGGTCCTGTTTCGTTCGACTTTAACCGACATCGACTATGGAAAAGCTGACACCCAGAGAAGAGGAGCTGATGCGTTGTTTCTGGACGCGGGGCCCGTTGTTCGTGCGCGAACTGGTTGCGCTCTGGCCCGAACCGAAACCTCATTTCAATACGTTATCGACGATGGTGCGTGGCCTCGAGGCGAAAGGGTACGTCGGACACAAAGCCTATGGCGGCACCTACCAGTATTATCCGCTCGTCAGCGAGGAGGAGTTCAGCCGCAAGACGCTGAAGGGCGTGGTGAGCAAGTATTTCGACAATTCCTACCTCGGGGTGGTTTCGTCGCTCGTACGGGAGGAGAAAATCTCCGTGGACGATCTGCGCGACCTGATCCGGCAAATCGAAAGTCAAACCGAAAAACGATAGTCCTATGCCGACCTTTCTGCTTTACAGTCTGAAGGCTGCGGGATGCCTGGCGGTCTTCTACCTGTTTTACAAGTTGTTGTTGAGCCGCGATACGCTGCATCGGATGAACAGGGTGTTGTTGTGCGGAGTGTTGCTGCTGTCGTTTTTGCTGCCTTTGTGCGTAATTACCGTCGAGAAGGAGTTGCCCGGGGTATCCGCCGCCGGGATCGACGTGATTCCGGAAAATTATTTCCGGCGGGACATGGTATTCGAAAACCGAATCCCCGACGATACCCGGGACCTGATGATAACAGAGGAGCCGGAGCCTGCTCCCGAACCGTTCGACTGGGGCGTTTTGCTCGGAATCATCTATTTTGCAGGGATGTTTGCGACGTTGGGATGGACCGTATGCAACATCGTGCGGGTTGTGCGAATGACGCGCCGCGGCCAGCGCATACCGCTTGGAAACGGGAGCGTTTTGGTGTTGTCGGACCGGATTCGAGCTCCGTTCAGTTGGATGAGATACGTGGTGATGTCCGAGGAGGATTATGCCTGCGGCGGAGGGACGATCCTCGTGCATGAACAGGCGCATCAGCGGTTGGGCCATTCGTGGGACCTGCTGCTGGTCGATTTGCTGGGGTGTTTGCAGTGGTTCAACCCCGCGATGTGGCTGTTGCGTGTGGAACTGCGTGCTGTGCACGAGTACGAGGCCGACGAGCAGGTGCTCCGCTGCGGGGTCGATGCGAAAGATTATCAGATGCTGTTGATAAAAAAGGCCGTTGGCGGGAGGTGGTACTCAATTGCCAACAGCCTTAATCATAGTAACCTTAAAAACCGAATTACCATGATGTTGCGTAAAAGATCATCGAGGTGGGCCAGGGCCAAGGCGCTCTATGTCCTGCCGCTTGCGTGCCTGGCGCTCGGCGCTTTCGCACAGACCTCCTATGTTCTTCCGGAGGACAAAACTACGAAAAATTCCGGAAACGGTGAAATGCCTCTTCCTGCTGGTGCGGACGGCCTCACAGTCGGTACACCGGAAGGGGGAATGCCACCGGTCGAAGGCTCCATGGCCGAATTGCTCGCTAATCTCGAGCGTACCGCTCTCGAAAAGCAAACGGCAGAATCGGGGGCGCACACCTTTACCGGACGCGTATTTGGCCGGGACGATAAGCCTTGGGCCGGTTATGAGTTTATTTGCAGCGGCGGCCGGCGGGTTGTGACCGATGCGGAGGGCCGCTTTACGATCGTTACGGAGAAGCCGATCGTTTGTTACCTTGTCGGAGGGGAGACGGATCAGAAAGTAAAATCAGTCGGTAGCCGCTTCGGAATTCCGATGGGGACGGACATTGCCTTGGAATTTCATTTGAAAGAGTCGCTTGCTCTGACCCACCTGCCCGTATCCGATGAACCGGTAGTGTATGCGGTTTATGGCGATCCGGCAGATTTTCGCTTCGATCCGGAACATCCGCCTCTGATAATGGACGGGGGCGAGGAATTGTCGGCTGAAACGCTGGATACCTATTTGGGGTTGCCGGAACAGAAGATGATTGGTGCTTGGATGGTCAAAGGGCCGGAGGCACTGAAGGGATACGGTACGCGGGCGGCGAACGGAGTGTTGTCGATTAGGGTTCAGACCTATCCTTATACGGAGTCTTGGAGTCCGGCCGATCCGTCCTTGTGGGATCCGGAGGATTTGGAGCTTTATCTGGTGTGGGAAGGGGATGAGTTGCCCGAACAGTTTGTCGCCCGCCGCGATGCGTACATGAAAGAGGAGTTTGCCAAGTTGCTGACTGCTGATGCCGGGAAACTCGAACGACTCGGGTATAAATCGGTCGATGGTGCGGAAGAGTGGGTGACTGTCGAGGTGAGCGACGGGGCTGCCCTCATTCCTTTCTGGATTGATCTGTCGGACGAGGGCTTGTATCTGCTCGACGGTGAGGAGATCGATTACAGACAGTTGGGCGCGATGTCACCGTCGAGTATCGCCACGGCGACCCGAATGACCTCCGGCGAGGCACGCAGACGCTACGGCGATCGGGGTCGTTACGGTGCGATCGTCTATACGAGTCGTCCGGAGTCGGAACGTGTGACAATCGAAGAGAAATAGAAGCCTTCCGATTTGTATCACTATATTACGGGCGATTTTGAACCGACGGGTGTGCCCGATACTTACCGGGTGCGGCGGATCGAGTTTAGCCATTCGATGCCGTTCGAATTCCGGCCATTGGTACTGTGGAATGGCAAGGTGTCGAATATCTATCTTTTTACTACTCCCGGTATCGTTCACGAGATAGAAACCGTTCGGATCGTAACCGAGCCGGACGAAGCGACGGTCGCCAGATACGGCGTATCGGCCCGGAACGGGGTGATCGAGGTCGTTTCCAAAACGGCTTCGCGTGAGGATGATTTCGAGGTGACCGTTTATGATAAATACAACAATCCGATGCGTTATCTGAAGGGTAGTTTCCGATCGGTGGATGGTAAAAATACCTATAAGGTGAGCGGATTGAAATTGCGGAACGTGCAGGGAGTACGTCCCGGAATGTTGCCGTTGGTAGCTGTGGACGGGCGTGTGGGGTCCATCACCGATCTGGAGAAGATTCCTGCCCGCAAGATCGAAACCATACAGATTTTTTCCTGGGAGGATGTATTCCGTGACCCGGCATTAGTCGAGCGTTACGGGGATGCCGCCCGTGTCGGAGCGATTCTTGTGACGACTCGTGATGCTGCGAAACAGGCCGAAAAAGAGGCCCGGAAGTCCGGTGCAGGTGAATCTGTCGTCGCATCCGTACCGGAGGGACCGTCGTTCGGTACGGTTCAGACCGGTAATACTCCGGTGGACGGGCAGGGCAAGGTGCGGATTTCCGAAGTTGCTGCACCGAACGATTCGTTCGTGGTTTCCGGTCACGATTTGAGTTCGATGCTCTTCCTGCTCGATGGCAGAAGGGTCGCAGCTGCCGAGGTAAAGGCTTTGAATGAAGCGGAAATCGAATCGATGTCGGTCTTGAAGGACGAATGGGCTGTCGGACGTTACGGCGAGGCGGCGGCGGATGGCGTGGTTTATGTGACGACGACTGAAGGTGCCCGGCAGTTCGACCGTCTGGAGTGTAGTTTCGAGCGTGGAAACTCTTTCCAGGAAGGTCCCGGTCTTTATCGGATCAAGGATACGGGAAACGGATTTACGATCCGTCCGCTCAATGGAGCCCGACCGCTTGTGTTGATCAACGGCCGGCAGGTCGATGATGACTATTTGAAGTCGATCGATGCGGGGAAGGTTCTGTGGGTTCGGATTCTGCAACCCGGGTTCGAATTGCTGGACCGTTATGGCGAGCGGGCGCGGGACGGTGTGATCGAGTTTACGACGAATGAATCCGGAGAACGTACGACTTTGGCGGTTTATTCGTCGAATGCGTCGGGCAAAACGCCTAATAAGATGACAGTCGTCAGGGAGCCTTCCGGCGCCTCCTCGGGGCGCACTTCTGTGTCAAAGTCGATTTCCGTGTCTAAATCGATTGCCATGTCGGCGCAGCCTTTGGAGGAAACCGTTACGTTGACCTATACGACCGGAGCGGATTCGGATTCGGTTTCAGTTGTTGATAACGGTCGTTCTCTGAAGCAGGTCGGTTTAATAGTATTGGATGGCGAGGAAATTTCTGCCGATCGCCTTTCGCAACTGGATCCCTCCCGAATTGACGCGATGACGGTATTGAAAGGAGAGCAGGCAGTCGAACGTTATGGCGAGAAGGGAACGGAAGGGGTGATCGAGATCACGACGAAAAAGTCGGAGGAACGAAAGTTCAAACGCATCGGTTGCGCATTTATAAATGGAAGTTCTTATAAGATCGGGCCGGGACTTTGGCGGATCAAAGATACGGGATTTGGGTTTTCCATTAGCCCTCAAGACGGTACGCGTCCATTGGTGATGGTTGACGGGGAATTGGTCGATCTCTCTTACTTGGATGACATCGATGCCGATGCTGTGGCGACTGTCCAAATTGTTCAACCGAGTGCGGAGTTGGTTGAACAATACGGAGAGCAGGGGTATGACGGTATGATCCGGTTCGTAACGAAGGAAGGGCAGAAGAAGACGAAAAAAATCGAAGCGCAGCGCCGTAAAGCGGCACGCGCTGACAATGAATAGAAAAACTCCTATCAATAAGCGTTAATATCCCGAAAGGGAAACATCCTGCGGCAACAACGTCTGCGGGATGTTTTTTATAAAAATAGGAGCATCCCCAAGTAGGACGCTCCTATTTTTATCTCTGGTCGTGGCGGACGGAGTCTTTTCATGCCATACGAAAAGAACATTCGTTCGGAGGGTGAATCCTTTAGTGAATCCGTCCTTCTTTGGCCTCGATGCACTCGGTTGCATGAGGCACTTTCATCAGCCGCTCCTTGGGGATCAGCTTGCCGGTGGTTTTGCAGATGCCGTATGTCTTGTTCTCGATGCGTACGAGTGCCATTTCGAGGTTGCGGATGAATTTCATTTGATGGGCTGCCAAGCGGCCGCTCTCCTCTTTGGAGAGCGTAGTGGCTCCCTCCTCCAGCACCTTGAACGTCGGCGAAGTATCCTCCGTATCGTTCGATGCGGTGTGGGTTATCGTGGCGCGCAGGAGTTCGTAATCCGCACGTGCTGTTTCCAGTTTTTTGAGAATGAGCTGCTTGAACTCTTCCAATTCGGCGTCACTGTATCGGGTTTTTTCTGCTTCTGCCATAGTTTCAATATTTTATTTGTAATAATGTTATACTAAATTAAACAATATTCCCGTTACTTCCAAATTTTTTGCCGGAAACGTGCAGGTTCTCCTATTTTCGGTCAGATTTTGGTCACCGCGATACGAACCGGTTGCTCATCTACCTCCGACTCCACGACGAATTCGCCGCTGGGAGAAGCCACTCCTTCGATTTCGACAGCCAGCGTTTGCGAGGCGATGTAGTCTGCGAAAGATTTGAGCGCGGGAAGGACGAACTCCTGCTGTTCGATCTCTACACGGATTTTGTCCGTCACCTCTAAACCCGAATCCTTGCGGATGTTCTGGATACGGTTGATCAGCTCGCGGGCGATACCTTCGGCACGCAGGTCGTCGGTGATCGTGATATCGAGGGCTACGGTCAGCTTGCCCTCCGTAGCTACGAGCCAGCCCGGCATATCTTCCGAGGTGATTTCGAAATCGGCAGGGGTGACGGTGATTTTTTCGCCGTCCATGTCCAGCAGGGTTTCCGCCGACGCCTCGATCGCGGCGATCTGGTCTTGGGAGAATCCGGCCACGAGAGCTGCGATCTGCTTCATCTGCTTGCCGTATTTGGGGCCGAGGGTCTTGAAGTTGGGCTTGATGCGCTTGGTGATGAGTCCCGTCGTATTTTCGATCAGTTCTATTTCCTTGACATTCACTTCGCTCATAATGAGCCCCTTGACGGCTTCGATGCGGCGTGCGGTGTCGGCGTCGAGGACCGGAATGAGTATCTTCGTGAGCGGCTGGCGGACTTTGATGTTCACCTTGCGGCGCAGGGCCAGTACCATCGACGAAACCTGTTGGGCCATAGACATCATCTGCTCCAATTCACCGTCGATGAGCGAGGAGTCGCAGACGGGGAAGGTCGAAAGATGTACCGACTCGTCCGTGTGGCGACCGCTTACGGCGTTTAGATCGCGGAAGATACGGTCGGAGATGAACGGCGCGAACGGTGCGGAGAGCATCGAAACGGTTTCCAGACAGGTGTAGAGTGTCTGGTAAGCGGCCAGTTTGTCGCGTGTCAGCCCGCCGCCCCAGAACCGCTTGCGGTTGAGGCGCACGTACCAGTTCGACAGGTTTTCGCATACGAATTCCTGGATCACGCGGGCCGCCGGAGTGGGGTCGTAGTCTTCGAGAGATTCGGTAACGTTCTTCACCAGCGTATTCAGGAGCGAGATGATCCAGCGGTCGATCTCCGGGCGTTCGCTCATCGGAACTTCCGGCTCCTGTCCCGTAAAACCGTCCACATTGGCGTAGAGGGCGAAGAACGAGTAGGTGTTGTAGAGCGTGCCGAAGAACTTGCGGCGCACTTCGTCCACGCCGTCCCGGTCGAACTTGAGGTTGTCCCAGGGCTGCGAGTTGGAGATCATATACCAACGCGTCGCGTCGGCGCCGTAGGTCGAAAGTATTTCGAAGGGATCCACGGCATTACCCAGACGTTTGGACATTTTGTTGCCGTTCTTGTCAAGCACCAGGCCGTTCGAAATGATGTTCTTGAAAGCTACCGAGTCGAAGAGCATCGTGGCGATGGCATGCAGCGTGAAGAACCATCCGCGCGTCTGATCGACGCCTTCGGCGATGAAATCAGCCGGATAGACGCTCTTGAAGTAGTCGCCGCCGTGCTCGAAGGGGTAGTGCAGCTGGGCATACGGCATGGCGCCCGAGTCGAACCATACGTCGATCAGATCCGGTTCGCGCCGCATCGGTTCTCCTTTGGAGGAAACCAGCACGATATTGTCCACGTAAGGACGGTGCAGGTCGATCCGGTCGGTCGAGTAGTTCTCTTTGGAGAGGTCGCCCGGCTTGAAGTTCTTGTAGGGATTCTCCTTCATCAGACCTGCCGCGACGGATTTTTCGATCTCGGCGACGAGCTCTTCGACCGAGCCGATGCACTTCATCTCCGAGTAATCCTCCGTTGCCCAGATCGGCAGCGGCGTGCCCCAGAAGCGCGAGCGCGAGAGGTTCCAGTCCACCAGACCTTCGAGCCACTTGCCGAAGCGTCCCGTTCCGGTCGATTCCGGCTTCCAGCGGATTGTCTTGTTGAGTTCGATCATCCGGTCGCGCAGTGCAGTAGTCCGGATGAACCAGGAGTCGAGCGGATAGTAGAGCACCGGTTTGTCCGTACGCCAGCAGTGGGGGTAGGAGTGGGTGTGCTTTTCGATCTTGAAAACCTTGTTCTCGGCCTTGAGCATCACTGAGAGATCGACGTCGAGCGTCGGCGCGTCGGCGGCGAGCGAATCGTCGTAGGCGTTTTTCACGTAACGGCCCGCCCATTGGGAATAGGCCGCTGTATCGACGTTGTCGCGTATGAAGGTCGGGTCGAGCTCTTCGAGCAGGAAGAACCGTCCCTTGCGATCGACCATCGGCTGATTCTTGCCCGCCTTATCGACCATAAACAGCGGGGCGATGCCTGCGGCGCGGGCCACGCGGTCGTCGTCCGCACCGAACGTCGGGGCGATATGTACGATACCCGTACCGTCGGAGGTGGTCACGTAGTCGCCCAGGATGACGCGGAACGCATCGCCCGCAGGCTTCACCCAGGGGATGAGCTGTTCGTAGCGGATGCCTTCGAAGTCCGGGCCTTTGTAGGCGACCGGGTCGATTTCGAACTTGCCCTCCATCTTGGGGGTAAAATACGACCCCAGCAGTTCTTTGGCCAGGATGACAGTCTGGGGGGCATCCGTATAGGGGTTGCGGCATTTGACGCGCACGTATTCGATTTCGGGACCTACGGCCAGTGCGGTATTCGACGGCAGTGTCCAGGGCGTGGTGGTCCAGGCCAGGAAGTAGAGATCGCCTTCGGCGCCGTCGAAGAGTTTTTCGCTCCGCTCGTCGCGGATGATTTTGAACTGCGCCGTGCAGGTGGTGTCCTTCACGTCGCGGTAGCAGCCCGGCTGGTTCAGTTCGTGGGTCGAAAGCCCCGTGCCGGCGGCCGGCGAGTAGGGCTGGATGGTGTAACCTTTGTAGAGCAATCCCTTGTCGAAGAGCTGTTTCAGAAGCCACCAGAGGGTTTCGATGTATTTGTTGTCGTAAGTGATGTAGGGGTCGTCCATATTGACCCAATAACCCATTTTGCGCGTGAGTTCTTCCCACAGGCCCGTGTACTCCATCACCGCCTCGCGGCAGGCGCGGTTGTACTCCTCTATGGAGATTGTGCGCCCGATGTCCTCCTTGGTGATGCCGAGTTTCTTTTCGACGCCTAACTCTACAGGCAGTCCGTGCGTGTCCCATCCGGCCTTGCGGTGAACGAGGTAACCTTGCTGCGTCTTGTAACGGCAGAAGATATCCTTGATCGTGCGGGCCATGACGTGATGGATGCCCGGCGTGCCGTTGGCTGAGGGAGGTCCTTCGTAAAAGACGAAGGTGGGATGACCCTCGCGGGTGGAGATGCTTTTGTGGAACGTGTCCTGTGCGTCCCACTCTTTCAGTACGTCGGCGGCCAACCCCGGCAGATCGAGGCCTTTATATTCTTTGAACTTCATATCCTGTTGTTTTCAATCGTCGTTTTCATGGGCTGGCAGAATCCGATCCGGCCCGATTCCGCCGGACAGCCCCGAATGCGGAGCTGTTACCTGTCTTTGTCGTATTCGGCAGCGCCGGAATTCGCTGTGTGCCGCCTGTTTCGTGCGGGAAGCCGGCGGCGGATTTTACCAACATGCAAAGTTATGAAAAAATGCGAATAAATAGATCTCGGATAGCAGTTTTTTGTATGCAGACAACGGGTTGTGGCGGAAGCTGTTGCAGGATTCCGAGAGCGATTTTCCGAAGCGGCGGATTTATTCGTCGGTTGCGGTGCGGATAACGCGGGCCGGATTGCCTGCAGCGACCGAATTGTCGGGAATGTCGTGCGTGACCACGCTGCCGGCGCCGATGACGCAGCGGCAGCCTATCTTGACGCCGGGACAGACGATCACGCCGCCGCCCAGCCAGCAGTCGTCGCCGATCTCGATGCCCGCTCCTTTTTCTTTGCCCGTAGCCCGTTCCGTGGCGTCCATCGGATGCACGGCCGTCAGAAGCTGTACGCCGGGACCTATCAGACAGCGTTGTCCCAGGCGAATCGGCCCGAGGTCGAGAAAGACGCAGTTGAAATTGACGTAGGACCCTTTGCCGATGGAGATGTTGTAACCGTAATCGCAGTAGAAAGGGGCGCGGATCATGGCTTCGACCCCCGGACAGAGTTCCCGGAGCGTCGCCAGATAGGTCGCGTCCTTGTCTTTGAGTGTGACGTTGAGCCGATGGGTGAGGTGGCGGGCCCTGGTGCGGTCCTGTTCGAGTTCCGCGTCGTTGGGATGAAACCACTCTCCGGCCAGCATTTTCTCCTTTTCGGTCATGGGAATCGGCTTTTAATCGAAGCTCTGCATCTCGATCAGCTTGGCGTAGATGCCGTTTTTAGCCATCAACTCCGGGTGAGTGCCTTGCTCGGCGATCCGACCCCGTTCGATGACGATGATTTTGTCGGCGTTGTGGATGGTCGAAAGGCGGTGGGCGATTACGATCGAAGTGCGGCCTTGCAACAGGGAGTTAAGTGCGTCCTGGACGAGCTTTTCGCTTTCGGTGTCGAGGGCCGAAGTCGCTTCGTCCAGAATCAGGATTTCGGGGTTCTTGAGTACGGCTCGGGCGATGCTCAGGCGCTGGCGCTGACCGCCCGATAGTTTGGCGCCCCGGTCGCCGATGTTGGTGTCGTAGCCCGACGGACACTCCATGATGAAGTCGTGGGCGTTGGCGATTTTGGCCGCAGCGACGATCTCTTCGTGCGTCGCTCCCCGGCGTCCCATGGCGATGTTGTTTTCGATGGTGTCGTTGAACAGCACGGTATCTTGCGCAACGATGCTCATGTGGGCACGCAGGCTCTCCTGCGTGTAGTCACGGATCGAAACCCCGTCGATCAGGATGTCGCCGCCCGTAGTGTCGTAGAAGCGGGGGATCAGTTCGCTGAGGGTGGATTTGCCGCCGCCCGAAGGACCGACCAGAGCCACGGTTTCTCCCCGACGGATGTCGAACGAGATGCCGTCGATCACCTCCCGGCTGCCGTCGTAGGAGAAGTGTACATTGCGGAATTCGATCTTCTCGTGCAGGCCGTCCAACGTCTTGGCGTCGGGTTTGTCCTGGATTTCCGGTTCGGAATCGAGCACGTCGAAGATGCGTTCACCCGCAGCGATACCCTGGTTGATATTGGCGAACTGGTCGATGAACGAGCGCACGGGGCGGGTGATTTGCGAGAATACGGCGATGAAGCCGACGAATCCGCCGGCCGAAAGCGATCCGTTCATGACGAGCGAACCGCCGAAAACGATCAGTACCGCGACGGCCGTCAGGCCGAGAAATTCGCTCATCGGCGAAGCCAGTTGCTGACGGCGGGCCATCGAGAGCATCAGGCGCGAAAATTCGGCGTTGAACTCGGAGAATTTGCGGCGGATATAGTCGGTGGCGTTGTAACTTTTGATGACCTTGATGCCTGAAAGCGATTCGTCGAGCACGCTTACCATGTCGCCCATGCGTTCCTGCCCTTTGAGGGCCGGGTGGCGCAGTTTTTTGACGATCCGTCCGATAATGAGCGCCACTACGGGCAGGAACAGGATGGCGAACAGGGACAACTGCCACGATACGAGGAGCATGTAGATCACGTAACCGATAATAAGCAGCGGATCGCGGAAGGCGACTTGCAGCGTGTTGGTGATGCAGTATTGAACCACCATGACATCCTGCGTGATGCGCGACATGAGATCGCCCTTGCGCTGATCGCTGAAATATCCGGCGTTCATCCCCATTATTTTGTTGAACAGATCGTTGCGCATGCGTTGCAGCGATCTGACGCGCATGTTTTCGACCGTCCAGGCGCTCATGTAGCGGAAGAAATTGCTCAACAGGTTCATTACGATCGTACCGCAGGCGAGCAGGAGAAGCATTTTCGACATCGTGAAATCCGTCCCGAACAGTTGCGTATAGAC
>OLYY01000796.1_pt1 | contig 12353 bp, 6 predicted proteins | sample 1673561 | NCBI WGS metagenome assembly OLYY01 (sample SAMEA103958115, study PRJEB25191) | human gut metagenome | biome: human-associated habitat [ENVO:00009003]; feature: intestine environment [ENVO:2100002]; material: feces | place: Germany | collected 2013/2015
CTGCGGCTGGCAAATGAAGCGGCAGATACTGCTTCGGATCCGGCAGCTCGACTTCCAGATGCTCCGGCGCGATCTTATTCACGATGTCGAAGCACTGCGACGCATCCTTGCAGAGGAAAGCCTTCGCATAATCATCGACGGAACTCTTCATGATCTCATAGCGGGAAAGCTCTTTCATCTGGCGCTCCATCTCTGCTTCGACCTTCTTGCCAAAGTCGGCATCCGGCGTGATGAGGAAAACAGCTGCGCGCGGGTCATGCTCTGCCTGCGACAAGAGGTCGGCTGCGATCCATGTCGGATCCGCGCTGGCATCTGCCACGCAGCACACCTCGGATGGGCCTGCGATCATGTCGATACCGACCGTACCGAAGACGAGACGTTTCGCCATAGCGACGAACGCATTGCCCGGTCCTACGATCTTGAAGACCGGCTCGACAGACTCCGTGCCGTATGCCAGCATCGCGATGCCCTGCGCCCCACCGACCTTATAGATCTCCTTTACGCCAGCCACGTAAGCAGCAGCCAGAATATTCGGATTCACCTTGCCATCCTTCCCTGGCGGTGTCGTCATAGCGACCGAAGGGCAGCCCGCCACGAGCGCCGGTACCGTATCCATGAGTACAGTCGACGGATAGGCCGCGCGGCCGCCAGGTACATAGACGCCGGCACGCTGGATCGGAAGAAATTGTTCGCCGAGCTCCACACCCTCTCTGAAATTCTTCGTCCAGGACTTTCTCACCTGTTCCTTGTGGAACGTCTCAATATTCGCTTTCGCTTCTTTCAGGACTTCCAGAAATTCCGGCGTCACCTGCGCGAGGGCTTCCTGCATTTCTTCTTCCGTCACGCGGAAATCGGAGAGCTCTACTCCATCGAATTTCTTCGTCAGCTCACGGATGGCTGCATCACCGCCGTCTCTCACCTTTTCCAAAATAGCGGATACGGACTTCTCCAGCTCTTCCGACAAATTCACATTGCGGTTCGTCAATGTACGTACTTCTCTCAAAGTAAAACCTTTTTCAGGTACTGTGATCCATTCCATGATGTTATTATCCTTCTTTCAGTATATAAGTTGGCGGGTTCAAGGTTCAAGGTTCAGGGTTCAGGGTTCAGGGTTCAGGGTTCAGGGTTCAGGGTTCAGGGTTCAGGGTTGCGGTGGCGGCTCCGCCGCGAATATATATGGGCGATGCCCGAAGGTGAGTGGGTTGCAGGTTTCCCGTTTGGAAATTCCAAACATTGTCCGACAGACCGCGAATGACAAAGATTTCTCGCTTCGCTCGAAATGACGATACGAGAACCTCTGGAGTCTCCCCATCTCCTAGCCTCTTAGGCTCCAGCCATTCGAGGCTCCTGATCCCTAGCCACTAGTCCCTAGCCACCAGTCACTTATTTATTTAACCAACGCCATAAACTCTGCCATTTCCTTCTGCTTCATCTTATACGATACCTTATTACAGATGAGGCGGGCGGAGAAATCCATGAAGTAATCATACGCTTCAAGGCCATTCTCACGAAGCGTCGTCCCCGTTTCCACGATATCGACGATGACATCCGAGAGACCGACGAGCGGCGCCAGCTCGACCGAACCATTCAGCTTGATGATATCAATGGGCTGGAAGCGATCTGCGAAATATTTTCGCGCGATCGACGGATACTTCGAAGCCACCGTCAGGATCCGCTTCTGCATGACCTTCTGATTTCCCTTGATACCGGACACCGCCATGCGGCAACGGCCGATCCCAAGATCCAGCACCTCATAGACATCCTCTTCCCCATCTTCCATGAGGACATCCTTCCCGACGATGCCGGCATCAGCTGCCCCACGGCGCACATACACCGCCACATCCGGGCTCTTCACCAGCGTCACGCGGATGCGCTCCTCGTCATCGGTGAAAATGAGCTTGCGGCTCTCATCCGAATAATCCGAAAAATGGAAGCCCCCCTCCGCCAGCCGTTTCATGACCGTCTTCGCGATGCGCCCTTTCGCCAGTGCAATATGCAGCATACTACAGACCTCCCAATTTTTCTTCCAGCTCTTCCTTCGTGAGCGCCGCCCCCTCTAAAAGGAAACGCCCCTCTTTATAAGAAACGATCAATTTATAATCACCTCTGACGATCGCATTCGTACTCGCGACCCCCATCACCGAGTAGCCCTTCTTGCGCCAAGCCATGAGCGTCACGATGAGATCCCGGTCTGCCTTCTCATAGACCACCGCCAGATCGCACGAGGGTGCCATCTCTTCCAAAAGATTCGAGTCCGCCATCACTTCATAGAGCAGATTCATATTCATCCCGAAGCCGCACGCCGGACGCGGCACCTGGAACTGCGCCGCCAGCGAATCATACCGCCCGCCGGAGATCAGCGAATACAGCGCGCCATCCGCATAAATGCGGAAAACCAAGTCCGTATAGTATCCCATGTGCGACGTGAAGCCGAAGTCCAGCTGCACGCGATCCGCATAGCCTGCGAACGCCAGATACTCATACACCTTCTCAAGGCGGGCGAGGGCATCCGCCATCTTATGATTCAGGCAAAGACCTTCCGCCCGCTTCAGCGTCTCTTCATAGCTGCCAAAGAGCCGCGGCAGCTCCAAGAGCACATCCCGCTGGATCTTCGTGATCGACAGCCGGTCAGCCAGCTTCTCAAAAGAAACGAGATTTCTCTTCTCCAGGAACTCACGCACCTGCGACAGCTCCTCCTTCGAGAGCCGCAGCTCTTCAAAAAGCGCATCCATGTACGCCACACTTCCGAGATCGATACGCATATCATGGATGCCCACCGACTCCAGGAATTCCGCCGCCATCACCATGACCTCGCCATCGCACTCCGGCGTCTCATCCCCCAGGACCTCGACCCCGCTCTGCAGGAAATACTTCCCGTGCGTCGACTTACCATAGTATTCACGGAAGACCATCGACACATAACCGAATTTCAAAAGCTGCCGCGCATCCGGATATTCGCGCGACGCCGTCTTCACAAGAGGCACCGTCACATCCGGGCGCATGACCAGCACCTCCCCCTCGCTGCTGATGGTCTTGATCATCTCGCGCTGCAGCTGCGGGAAATAGGTGCCATATGTATCGTAATCCTCAAAAGTCGGCGTCTGGATGATCTTGCATCCGTGACGCCGCATGACGGAAACCACCGCACTCTCGATGCGGTCATAATTTTTCATTTCCTCTTCATGCACCATTTTTAAATCGTCTATTGCATGAGCCATACGAGCCCTCCTCTTTCTTTGTTATAGTTATACTTTATCACGATAAAGAGGAAAAGTAAAGGACTTTGACGCATTTTTTACCACGCACGTACATCATTTTCATTTCTAACGTGCGCCTCACTGCTCTTCACAAATAAAAATGCGCAGACCATAGGCCCGCGCATCCCAAACAACACGTATTTTCTTACATCATAAGAGATCCTTTTCTAAGGGGTATCTCCCCAAAAGTTTCGTTAAATCCTGTCGCGCAATCAGTTTGACGCCGGCTGCAGCGGCTCGTTCTTTATCATGGCTCGTGAAATCAAGTGCATTTGTGACTACCACCCCTGAAAAATGATACCCGAGCTTTTTCTCATAAAACGGGATCGCGCTGTAGATGGCTTCCACGCTATCATGAGACAGGCTTTCCCCCATCATCTGCTGGCATCGCACCAAAAGTCCCTGCCGGGATTTCTGATCGGTTTCCACAACCACATCTACCCCGTAATTATTGGTTTGCTTCGTCTCTTCCGCCGCATAGCCGGGGATACTCGCATAGAGTTTCACCACCATGCGTTCAAACACATCGCCTGTCACCTTATCTGTGTCTTCGATTGTCCAATATGACGATGTGCTGCATGCAGATCCCGATTCCATGTCATTATTCCATCCTACCAGCTCATTATACATATCCTGCCCATCTACTTCGGTATCCGCGGTAGGGAAAATGACACTCTGACTCAGTGAACGCTTGTACTGCAAAAGCTGATCCAGCTTCACATCGAAGGAGTCACCCCCTTCATACTGAGCAATCGGCAAGTACACATGCACCTCTTTTTTCTGCCCGATGCGATACACGCGATCCGTTGCCTGATCCTCCTTGGCTGGATTCCAGCAGCGACTCAAATGGATAACATGGTTCGCTGCCGTAATGTTAAAGCCGACGCCACCAGCCTCTGCAGAAAGGATCAGAATCGCAAACCCCTCTTTTTGATTGAAGGCATCCACGATCTGCTGTCGCTTCAGACCTATTAGTTCTCCATTGATGGGCGGCTGGATGGAAATCCCGAATGCCTTTTCCAGAAAACGCTTCAGGATTCGCTGCATTTTTCGGCTCGTCACAAAGATCAGTACTTTTTCTTTTCTGGCTTTGATATTCACCAGGGCCTGAAATGTTGCTTTCAACCGCGCTGACATATTGAAAAAAGCATCGACACTCATATTTTCAAACGTACTATCCGCATATGAAGTCAGATGCGGGCAAAGCGATGTATCTCGAAGCATCGCAATCACTTTCAGGATATCTTTCTTCTTTCCTTTCTTTGCGAAAGCTATTATTTTTTCATACGCTTCTCTCTGCACAGGAGGCATCAGCACAGGTTTCGGTATGACCTCTTTATGCGGCAGTCCTTCCAGGTAGTCAGTCTTCTGCCGCCTGAGGAAAATCGGCTGAAGCTCTTGTTCTAATTTCTTTCCCAGCGCTTCCTGTCCGGCCATGTCTCCTTGCAGTTTCTTCAGTTGGTTTTGGTAGGTGTTACAGAAATTCTTCAAATCCCGCAAACGTCCTGGCTCTACGAAATCCATGATACTCCACAGATCCACCCATGCATTCTCGACAGGCGTCCCTGTGATAGCGATTGCAAAATCATATTTCATGGATTTCACTGCATTCGTGATGAGTGTCACTGGGTTTTTGATCTTCTGCGCTTCATCAAGCACCATGAATGACCAGTCAATACAGCCAAAGCTGATATCGTAATTACGAAGCGTTTCATAAGAAGTCAATACAATCCTGTTCTTTGCCACCGGAGAAAAATCAAGGCGCAGATCATGCCCTCTTTTGAAATCTCTGAAACTATTTCCATACAGGGGGACTATCTCTTCAAAAACGCCTTCTTTCACAAAGTGAATGAATTCGCTTTCCCAATTTGCCAAGAGCGATACCGGGGCCACCACCAGAACAGAATTCATGTCTTTTTCACCATAGGCATTCTTGACTCCGGAAATCAATCCCAAAACCTGCATGGTTTTTCCAAGCCCCATGTCATCGGCGAGAAGTACCCCCTGATACCCTGCCTTCCAGTTTTGTGCCATCCAGCGAATGCCCTCTTTCTGATAGGAAAAAGGCACTACGCTATCTTTGAAACCGGATAATACCTGCTCCATCGATAAATCCGCGCCCAATTTTTGAAAACGCGCCTCTCTTCGCTTCTGCCTCCTCTGCTCATTTGCCTGCTCGTAACCTACACTTTCGGCATTTTCTTCACTGATCAGGTTTCCTCTATCTTCCTTTGGCTTCTCTCCGTCTGCGCTGCCACCGGTGCTATCTGTTACGTCATCCTTCCCCATCACCTTCTCAATGAAAGCACCAGTAAGTTTGTACGTTTTTCCTTGATAAGAAATCGAAGACTTGTTTTTTGCAAAAGCATTCTCGATCAATTCTTTGAGAATCGCCACATTTTCCTCGGTCACTTCCGGTTCGTCAAGTTCATCAATCCCGTCAAGATCTTCTCTTCCTACACTCCCTTCCTCCGGCAGCCAGCCGCCTTCTATCCCGTTGAGGTAAGGATATTTTTTTGCGATAAAAGCTCCATACTCAATCACACGGTCCGAGTACTCATCCCGATCAAAGCGAAATGGAGCTCCGGTAAAGACACTTTGTGGAGACAGAACCAAGGTTTTGGCCTGCTCCTTTGTCAGTTTCCGTGCCTCCTTGATCTGCTGCAATCCATCTTGCTGCTCCTGATCAAATACGTAATAGGTACGATCTTTCCCCATGTACGACCGCTGCGCTTTGCTCCCGTTTTTAAACTTGCGTCCAAATTCACTGGCATCCTTCTCCCCATAAGGACTGCCATCAGCATTCAAAATGACGGGAGAGGCATAATATGTACCATCCGTATCTTCTTTTACCGAGATACTTAAATAATCAGGTGCCACTACATCGATCTTTTCCAAAAACGGATCGAGTCTGGCGTCAATCTTTTTGGCATTCTCTTTGATAAGTGCCACATATCGCAGGCTGCAAGCTAAGATTTTCTCTCGCTCTTTCAATCGACCAATCTCAGCATTACATGACGATGCGCTTTTCAAGATGGCATACTGCGCCTCACTGCACATATAACAGCACCCGGGACGAACTTCTATATAGGAGCCAATCACTTCCGGATTCATGAAATATGTCCCATCCGCTTTTTGAAAATTCACTTTCAAGCGGAAACTGTTATTCTGCGGCAGACCTTCTTTCCCTACAAACAACGGATAGGGAAATATGGGAGGCAGCGTCAAGAGCTCCCTTTCATCACGCGAAAAAGAGACAGCTGTCTCGTGAGAGATCCGATAGGAATCTCCCACCTCCTTCCATTTCCAACATATCCAGTTCTGTATGGATATCTTCCCACTGGGGGCTATCCCCCTCCCAATGAAAATGGTATCCCTCTTCGCTGCAAGTCCAGTAGGATATATCCATGGCTATACCTTCCATTGCTGTTCCTCTCTCCAAATGCCGCAATAATCATAAATCCAGTTTCTCACCTTAGGCTGCCAGTTCGGTCCTCTCCCCATCGGATTGGTATGAACAAATTCCTCTTCTGTATCTGAATTTATTAAATCGCTGTAGTAAATCGTACGGTGCCTCTGAGAAAAAATCTGGATTGGTGATTTTTCGCGGCTATAGACACGAAGCTTCCCGTTATGACTGACCTCTATAAAAGTATACTGCCCTATCGTAAATACCAAGAGACTCGTGTCTGAAGATTTTCCTTCCAGATAATCATATGCCATCAGCTTGCTCTTCTCCTCTTTCGGCAGGTGATTCAGGATAAACTTCGCCTTTTGGCCTATGATGATGCGGGAAGCACGTATTTCATCCATGTACGCACTCCAAAAAGCCTGCCTGTACTTCCACATGGCATCTGCGGTACTCGCAATAATATGAAAGAATACAGCAAAGTCATTTTTGACCAGCCAATGCAAGAAAATTTCCTTTGCTTCTTCTTCCACGTATAGCCAAGCCGTATCATTCCCTCTCGGATCTCCCATGTACCGAAAAATAAGCTGCATCAGCCAGTTTTTCGCACTGTCACTGCCTTCTTCATCCACGCTGATGATGACAGGCCCGACTACTTTGGGAACCAACACTCTATAACTCCGATTTTCAGTCAAATCTTTAAGCAGGTTCTGCTTCGCATCCAATCCGATATCCATTTGAAACGCATTCACTATAGCGGCTTTCACAAAATTGCTTCCATATAAAGTAGACGGAAAAGACAATATTTGGAGTCCGCCATAGAGATCCCCCTCAGAAAAGAATTCTGCCATTTGAGAAACACCATCTTGGGCAAGAAGCTGCGGAAAATCCTGCAGAAAATGGATACTTCTTATCCTCCGGTCATTTCTCTGCATTTGTTTCCAAAGCACGGTACGTATCCATTCCGTCTTACGTTCTTTGGGCTCATAGTCACGAAAATAAGCAAAAAGCAACCGCCGAAAACAACTCGTTTTATCTAAATCCACCTGACGCAAAGCAAATTTAGCAACTGGCATGGATAACTCAGAAGAGGTTATGACGAAAGGAAGATTTCTGATTTCCCTTCGCGTAAATTCTTCTTGACTTCCCTGGTACATACGTACTGTCTTTTTTACCAGCACTTGTAGATCCAAGGGGTCCACCCGGATCATCTTATCTGCCTTCTCTCTGAGTTTTCTGAGCACCATTTCTGTCTGAGGAAGGCGGAGCGTATTCCACCGTTCTTTGCTTTCTCTCGCTTGACGGCTCAAAGTGTTCGCTTTCATGTTGAGTCTGGCAATGCTTTGACTTAATTCACTCATCCTCTTCACACCCATTTATCGGAATAAAATCATCATTTGGACTCATCTACAGGAGGCATCATTGTAAATCGCAAATCAATACGCCGGTTCGCCTGCCTGCCTTCTTCTGAGTCCTCATCATATTCATCATCCACGATGGGCCGGGTATCTGCATAGCCGGAGCAAGAGAATATCGGCTGCTCATTGGCATTCTTTTCTCTATCCAGCTCCGGCACATCCCCACGCATCAGATTCCATGTATTGATGGCTCTCTTCGTAGACAGCTCCCAATTCGATGGAAATTCATCCGTATGAATATCCACATTGTCCGTATGCCCTTCGATAAAGACAGTTTCTACCACATTTTTATACTCTTTTTTATCGAGCAATTGGTACAAGACATCCCCCAGATTCCGGATGACCTGCTGCCCTTCTTCTTTGACATCGGCTTCTCCCTGTGCAAAAAGTGCGCCTTCCGGAATACGGAGAACCCCCTGCTTCTTATCGATCTTAACAGAGATTCCCCGCTCACTCATCTCCTCTTGGATTTCTTCAAGCAGCTGGTCTCTTTTGGCATTGTTTCCCATATATTGATCTTTTACCTGCCCCAAATTCAGCATGAAGTAGCAGACCGCCAAGATGAAAATAGAGAGCATCCCTGCCATGAGATCACTGATGGACAGGTTAAAGGCATTTTCATGATTTTCCTGCATTTGTGTATTTCCACGAGTTCTTCGCATAGTGAACTTTTACCTCGATTATCTCATTTTCTTAATGGCATCTGTCAAATCTTCAATGTTCTCATTTACCTCCTCCGTTACGCCGGCCAATGTATCGACCGCCGTCGAAATCGTTTCATCAAATTTTTTCAGCTTCGCCATCAGGCCCTCATTGGTGACTTTGTTATAGTTCTGCATCCCACTATCCAGCTGTACAAAAGCTTTCTCCAACTCTCCGCTGACACCTTTGAAACGTTTTTCGTAGGCAGTCCAAGAGTTCCTCGCCTCTTCCAGTGCGCTTTTTACATACAGAGAAGATTCCATATAATCGCCGGAAATCTTCTGCATCGACTCTGCTACGCTCTTTGCATCCGCCTGCTGCTTTGTCATAGACTGAGCCAGCACCTGCACACCGCTGTCCAGTGAAGCAGCGGCCAGCTGCAGAGGCTCAGCCGCCTTTTGTAAAGGTTCTGCCGCTGTTTTCAATTTCATAGAAACATCATCCGCCGCTTCTACGAATACCTTGGCGGTCTTGCCCGCCGCCTCTACCGTCTTACCAGCCGCATTCACTACATTCCCAGAAGAGGACACCGCCTGCCGCATCTGATCGAGCGTTTCCTGCATATGTTTTTCATGCGTATCCATCATAGACTGCATCTGCTGCATCTGATCAGCAATTTCCGCCATGAGTTTCTTGACACTGGCATTGATAACGCCCAGATTTTCTTTCGTCTGGTCAGCACTGTCTATAGCAAATTTCCCAATGATCGACTGCATCTGCTGCATCTGTCCGCCAATCCCCGCCATGAGCTCCTTGACACTGGCATTGATGGCACTCAGATTTTCTTTCGTCTGGTCAGCACTGTCTTTAGCGATTTTCCCAATTTCTGTGCGCTGTTCCTTCGCACTCGCTGACATCTCGTCAAAAATATCCTTCATGGTCGTTTTCATCTCTTCCATGAGAGCTGTCATCCTCTGAATATTTTTATCTGTCTCTTCCGTCTGTTTATTCGCCATGCCTTCCATGGTCTCATTCATTTTGGAAATCGCCTCATTCAACGCATCCAGCGTTTTCTGATTGGCTTCCGAAGAGGCCTTCGTCGAGCGGTCCAGAATGTCCCGAATTCCTTCAGCAAGAGATGCAATATCGGAAGACAAGTTCTTCAGCGAATTTCCTAATTCTTCTGCCTCCTGACCAACACCTTTTTTCAGAACATCCCCCAGCTGGTCAAAACAGCCACTTACAAGGGAACTGGTATTAGACGAAATCTGCATCAGCTGTTCAGTTTGCTTATCCTGTCTTTCTGAAAGTCCCGCAAGCATAGTATCCAGATTGCCCTTCATGGCACTATCCATCTTCTCCGCCAGCTGATCCAACACATCCGGCAGGTGATCGCAAATAGAGATAGCCATATCTGTGCTGAGCTGTTCCATCGCTGCCCGCTGCTCCCGGCTTTCTGCCAGCTCTTCGAGCAGGATTTCTTCCACGCTTTTGCGAATGAAGACCTGATCCAGTGCATCAGTAAAACGGGAAACCGCATCGCCAAACCTTTTCATATTCTGACTATGCCACACGCCAAATACAATAGCGCTCACAATACCGAAAATAGATGTCACAAACGCAGTACTCATCCCGCCAAGAAGACCACTGATACTGGAAGAAAGCGCGCCAGTACTGCTGGTATCTACACCTGCCAGACCAATAGTCAACCCTATAAAAGTACCTAAAATGCCGATACCGGTAAAAGTCCCCGCTAACCCTGACCAAAGTCCGCCTTTCATGCCCTCGGTAAATGCTGCAACTGAAAAATAGGACTCAGATTCAACAGTCGAATACTTCTCTAGCCCATCTTTTCCGGGGATAGAAATCAGTGTCCGCTGATACTTTCTCCAAATCCCCTTTATGAGATCACTATTCTCCATTACCTGAGATAATGACTCAAAATAAACATTGACATTCTGCGGGTTGTATTTTTTTCAATATATCAAGATATGTCTCTATTTCTTTATACCGAGCGTCCAATGGTTTTACAAAATGGTATTTATATAAAATGAATGTAGCAACGAATGCCACAATGAACACCCAATTTATCGTTTGAGAAAAAAACATTTTACAAAACTGAATAAATTCCATCACGCACTCTCCAATTCAAAACACTACACTAAAAAAGCGCATTTATAGAAAATCAACGTCTACAAACACGCATGATAAAATGAACAGGGAGATAAATGCCCCACAAGACTTCTGGGCAGGTCAAAGTACGTTGCTAAATCACATTTCATATGGTTTCGTCTCATAATTTCCATCCTCCTCATCTCCTGCATATTTTATTTTTAATTATATACCATATGTAATGACAAAAACAGAGTTATTATAAAATTTATTTTACTTCATCCTCGTTTGATGCATGACCTTGCAACATCAAAAAAACGCCGGAAGGTGATCCACAAGGGATCCTCCTTCCGGCGTTTTTATCCTGTACGCAAAGGGCTACAGGATGTAATTCGAAATATCAATATTTTCCGTGACGTCACCGAGCTTATTTCTCACATAGCTCTCGTCGATGGTGACGTGCTTGTCTTCGAGGTCCGGCGCATCAAAGGAGAGGTCTTCTAAGACGCGCTCCAAGATCGTATAGAGGCGGCGGGCGCCGATGTCTTCGGTCTCGGTATTCACGCGGGAGGCGATGTCGGCGATGGCGGAGAGGGCGTCTTCGGTGAAGGTGATGTCGACGCCTTCGGTCTCAAGGAGCGCGGTGTACTGGCGGATGAGGGCCTGCCTTGGCTCAGTCAGGATGCTGCGGAGGTCATCCTTGGTGAGGCTTGAAAGCTCGACGCGGATCGGGAAGCGTCCTTGGAGCTCGGGGATGAGGTCGCTGGGCTTGGAGACGTGGAAGGCGCCGGCGGCCATGAAGAGGATGTGGTCCGTGCGGACCGGGCCGTACTTCGTCGAGACCTGCGAGCCTTCGACGATTGGCAGGATGTCGCGCTGCACGCCTTCTCTGGAAACGTCGGGGCCGCCGGAGGAGCGGCCGCCTGCGATCTTGTCGATCTCATCGATGAAGATGATGCCGCGTTCTTCGGCGTAGTGGATGGCTTTGTCTTTGACGACTTCCATATCGACCATCTCATCGGCAGCGGCTTCTGCGAGGATGCGCTTCGCGTCGCGGACGGTGACTTTCTTCTTTTTCATCTTCTTCGGCATCATGGAGGAGAGCATCATGGAAATCTGGTTCGCCTGTTCGTTATCGGTGTTCCCCGGATTTCCTTTCTCTTCCACCTCGATCTCGATCACACGGTCATCAAGGTCGCCGTTTCGGATGCGCGTCTCGAGGTCTTTTCTTCGCTCTTTCTCGCCTTCATCCATCGGCGTCTCTTTTTTTGCTTCGCCGAAGATGATGTCCATGGGGCTTCGTGTCTCGACTTTCTTGGAGGGCCACATGGCTTCCGCGATGCGGTGGATCGCTTCTTCGTCCGCATCCTTTCCATGGCGGCTGCTCTCTTCTTTCTTCACGAGGCGGACGGCTTCTTCGGCGAGGTCGCGGATCATGGACTCGACGTCGCGGCCGACATATCCGACCTCGGTATACTTGGTCGCCTCGACCTTGATAAAGGGCGCCTTGACCAG
>OLYY01000802.1_pt1 | contig 12305 bp, 9 predicted proteins | sample 1673561 | NCBI WGS metagenome assembly OLYY01 (sample SAMEA103958115, study PRJEB25191) | human gut metagenome | biome: human-associated habitat [ENVO:00009003]; feature: intestine environment [ENVO:2100002]; material: feces | place: Germany | collected 2013/2015
AAAAGCAGAACCAGCCGGCGGAATAGCAGGTTCCATCCAAACTCAAGGTTTGATAACAAACTGCTACTCTGCCAACAACATAATAAAGAACAGAGAAAGTTACAATGGTGGAATATGCGGAAAGGCTTTGGATGGAGCGCACATTGAAAATTGTTATGTCTATAACATAGATCTAATTACGACCAAAGGATTATTCGCAGGTATAGCTGCCAACTCTTTCTTTATCCACAACTACTATGATAATGCAAAAATAACCTTTATCGGAAAAAATGACAGTGGGAATCAGTTGTCTAAAAATGCCCAATACACAGGTACTTTTATGAATAAGGAAAACATTCCTATCTACCAGCTTCTCAACCAATGGATAAATGAAACCGCTCCTACCCTTTATCCCGGCTACCTCTTTACCCGATGGACTGATGGAGGAGAAAATCTTCCTGCCGTTTTCATTTCAGAAACACAAAAAAGTAAGTGAACTTCGCGAGACAAGTAAGTCCACTTGCTTTGCCATTTAAGCCCACTTACTTTGCTCACGAAGTTCACTTACTTTTTCAAAGATTCTATACAAATTAAAAGCCGCTTTCTCATTTCACTGAAAAAACGGCTTTTTATATAAAATTATAGCTTGTTCTTATTAAAGAGCACCTACTTCATGCAAAGCAGCATTAGTCTTGCGAACAGCAGCAGCACTTGCAGCAAATTTAGCTTTTTCTTCTTCGTTCAAAGGCAATTCAACGATCTTTTCAATACCGTTCTTACCCAAGATTACAGGCACACCACAGCAAATATCTGATTCCCCATATTCACCTTCCAAATAAACTGAACAAGGAACCATCTTACCTTGGTTGTGGATAATAGATTCAACAACAAATGCACCAGCTGCACCCGGAGCATACCATGCAGAAGTACCCAGCAACTTAGTCAGAGTAGCACCGCCTACCATAGTAGCAGAAGCAACTTCCTGCAATTTTTCTTCAGACAAGAAGTTAGAAACAGGCATACCTTTGTAAGTAGCAAAACGAGTCAAAGGAATCATAGTAGTATCACCGTGACCACCGATAACCATACCTTCCACTTCATTAGCGTTGCAACCCAAAGCTTGAGACAAGAAATATTTGAAACGTGAACTATCCAAAGCACCACCCATACCGATGATTCTATTCTTAGGCAAGCCCAAAGCTTTCAATGACAAATAAGTCATGGTATCCATCGGGTTAGAGATAACTACGATGATAGCATTAGGAGAATACTTTAAGATATTCTGAGCAACTGACTTAACGATGCCTGCATTAACACCAATCAGTTCTTCACGGGTCATACCCGGCTTACGGGGAATACCTGAAGTGATAACCACAACGTCAGAGTTAGCTGTTTTTTCATAATCGTTAGTGCAACCTACAATGTTTGTGTCGAAGCCCAACAACTGAGCAGTCTGCATCATATCCATTGCCTTACCTTCTGATACGCCTTCTTTAACGTCCAGCATTACTACTTCGTCTGCTACTTCGTTAAAAGCAAGAACATTTGCACATGTAGCACCTACGTTACCTGCGCCTACTACGGTTACTTTTGACATAATCTCTATATTTTGTTTAAAGTTGATAATAAAATCGCCTTCTTAAAAGCACCGCAAAGTTACAATGATATTCCGAATTAAAGAAAAATTTCCATAATATTTTTCGAGCAGTCTACATAAATTATTGTACTTTTGTCCAAAATTCAATGTAACACTATGGATAAGAGCAAAAAACTGATTATTGTCATTATTCTGCTGGTTGTGATTATCGGCGGAGTTTCTTTTTATGCTTTTCATCAAGCAAAAGAAAATAAAGAAATGAGCGAACTCTTCGCTGTGGAAAAACTGGAAATGGAAAACGAATATACAACTTTCGCCACCCAATATGATGAACTTCAGATACAGATAAACAATGATTCCTTGCGCGAAAAGCTGGAGAGTGAGAAGCTGAAAACACAGCGGCTGCTAGAAGAATTACGACAAGTAAAGACCAGTAACGCAGCTGAGATCATGCGTTTGAAGAAAGAACTGAAAACAGTGCGTGCCGTACTACGCACCTATGTTATCCAAATAGATTCACTGAACAAACTCAACCAAGCACTAGCTGAAGAAAATCAAGAAGTGAAACAAAAATATACGCAGGCAACCCGCCAAATCAATAATTTATCTCAAGAGAAAAAAAATCTGAATGAAAAGGTCACCTTGGCAGCTCAATTGGATGCCACAGCAATTAGTGTAGAGCCTAGAAACAAACGCGGTAAAACAGCCAAGAAGGTAAAAGATGTAAAAAAGATAGCTATCTCGTTCACCATTGTCAAGAATATTACTGCCAAAACAGGTGAACGTACTTTATATATACGTATTGCCAAACCGGACAATGACATACTAACCAAAAACCCTTCAAACACATTCCCATACGAAAACCGTAGTTTGGTTTATTCCATCAAGAAATACATAGAATACACCGGAGAAGAACAAAATGTAACCGTATATTGGGATGTAGAAGAATATTTGCCTGCCGGAACTTATCATGTTTATATCTTCGCTGATGGAACCATGATAGGACAACAAGCTTTCAGCATGAAATAACAAGGAACATTCTCCCCCAAATATATTTAATTAAAAAAATCAGCCGGTTGAAAACGAACCGGCTGTTTTTTCTCCACACAAACAAAAGCAGTGAACATACAGATTGCAGAATTATAAAAATATTTTAAAATAACATCTAGAATATGGCTTTCTTAAAGATTTGTCTTATTTTTGTTGCATAAACAACTTAAAAACAACAAAACAAGAACACTATAATGAAAAAGATTGCAGCTTTTATCCTATTTATCGGTGTTTTAGATAGTATTTCAGCCCAAAGCACACTCACCTTAGATAGTTGTCGTGCTTTAGCATTATCCAACAATAAAGAGTTGCGCATTTCAGCTGAAAAGATTACAGCTGCACATTATGAAAAGAAAGCGGCTTTTACCAATTATCTTCCTAAGATTGCGGCTATAGGAACCTATATGCACACTCAGAAAGAAATCTCTTTATTAAGTGACGAACAAAAGGGAGCTATCAGTCAGATAGGGACTACCGCCCAAGGCTCCATACAGGAAACTTTCCAACAACTGGCAGCTTCCAATCCCGAACTCGCACAAATACTGCAACCACTTGCTCCCCTCATCCCAGGTATTGGAAATGCACTGAACAAGGTCGGACAAGGTTTGGTAGATGCGCTGCGCACCGACACACGCAATATGTATGCAGGAGCTGTAACCCTTACCCAACCCATCTTCATGGGAGGAAAAATCGTTGCCTACAATAAAATCACCAAATACGCTGAACAACTGGCCGAATCACAGCACGCCACCGGTATGCAGGATATCATTTTGAGTACAGACCAAGCTTACTGGCAAGTCATCTCACTGATAAACAAGAAAAAACTAGCCCAAAGCTATCTGCAACTGGTCAGCCAACTGGACAGTGATGTAGATAAAATGATAACCGAAGGTGTCGCCACCAAAGCCGACGGACTAAGTGTAAAAGTAAAAGTGAATGAAGCCGAAATGAAGCTCACACAAATAGACAACGGATTAAGCCTATCTAAAATGGTACTATGCCAATTATGCGGTCTGCCTTTAAATGATGAAATACGTTTAGCAGATGAAGACGTAGAAAGCTTAACTCTCCCTGAATATCATGTAGGTGATAATGTAGCCACCGCTTTGGCAAATCGCGAAGAATTACGAAGTTTGGATCTAGCTAATAAAATTTATGACCAAAAAGTCAATATCACCCGCGCGGGATTTCTTCCTACAGTGGCTCTGACCGCCAACTACATGGTAACCAATCCCTCATTGGTAAACGGCTTTGAACGCAAATTCCGTGGCATGTGGGCTGTTGGCGCTATGGTACAAATTCCAATATGGAACTGGGGCGAAGGAATGTATAAGGTAAAAGCTGCCAAAGCGGAAGCAAACATTGCCCGCTATCAACTGGCAGATGCAAAAGAAAAGGTAGAATTGCAGGTAAGCCAAGCCAGCTATAAAGTAAATGAAGCAGCCAAACGCCTGAGCATGGCCGAAAAAAATCTGGAAAAAGCAGACGAGAATCTGCGCTATGCCAAACTGGGATTCATGGAAGGAGTCATTCCTACCAGTAATGTATTGGAAGCGCAAACCGCTTGGTTATCTGCCCAATCAGACAAAATAGACGCTCAGATTGATGTAAAACTGACTGAAGTCTATTTGCGCAAGTCAATGGGAGTGCTTAAATAAAAATTAAAGATTAAAAACGAAAAGATATGGCAGAAAGATCACAACACAGCAATATTTTGCTGGCATTTATTTCACTGACAGCAGTCATCGTTATTGTATCGCTGATAGGTTTCTTCACATTGGGAAAAGGCCCGGAAATCATTCAGGGACAAGCAGAAGCTGACGAATATCGGGTTTCCAGCAAAGTACCGGGACGCATTCTGGAATTTCGTGTGAAAGAAGGAGACAAAGTAAAAGCCGGTGACACACTGGCTATCCTTGAAGCCCCCGATGTAAAAGCCAAACTTTCTCAAGCACAAGCTGCCGAACAAGCAGCACAAGCCTTGAATGAAAAAGCACAACGAGGTACCCGCCAAGAGCAACTGCAAGCTGCCTACGAAATATGGCAGAAAGCTAAAGCCGGAGTAGAAATTGCTGAAAAGTCATACAACCGTGTCAACCGACTCTTTGAAGAAGGCGTAATGTCCGCGCAAAAACGTGATGAAGCCAAAGCACAATTTGATGCCATGACCGCTACAGAAAAAGCAGCACGCTCCCAATACGAAATGGCAAAGAACGGTGCACAACGTGAAGACAAAGCCGCAGCCGCAGCCCAAGTAGAACGTGCCAAAGGTGCTGTAGCCGAAGTTTCTTCCTACATAGACGAAACGATACTGACCGCGTCTGCTGATGGAGAAGTGACCGAAATCTTTCCCAAAGCAGGCGAACTGGTAGGTACCGGTGCCCCCATTATGAACGTGGCCCGCTTGAATGACATGTGGGTAACATTCAATGTACGCGAAGATTTCCTAAAAGACTTTACCGTAGGAAATGAGATTAACGCATTTATTCCTGCCTTTGACAAAGAAATAAAATTCAAGATTACTTATATGAAAGATCTGGGTACATATGCCGCCTGGAAAGCAACCAAGACTACGGGGCAATTCGACCTGAAGACCTTCGAGGTGAAAGCTGTTCCTGTAGAGAGAACAGACGGATTGCGTCCGGGAATGAGTGCCATCATCGAGAAATAACAAACAATGAACAATACTGTCCATAACCGTATATTCCGCATAGCCCGGCGTGAAGTGTTCCGCATCGCCACAAGACCGCTATATCTGTTCTGCATGATCATAGCTCCCTTGTTCTGTTATCTCTTCTTCACTACATTAATGTGGAACGGACTCCCTACGGATATGCCGGCAGGTGTGGTCGATTTGGACAACACAGCTACCACACGCAGCATCATCCGTAATCTGGACGCTTTTCAGCAGACTAAAATCATAGCGCATTACCCCAGTTTCGCAGATGCCCGCAAAGCCATGCAGCAAGGGAAAATCTATGCTTTCTACTATATTCCAAAAGGAACTACCGACAAGGCATTAGCAAGCCGCCAACCCAAGGTTTCTTTTTATACCAACTATTCCTATCTGGTAGCTGGTTCATTACTCTATAAAGACCAGCGCACCATGTCCGAGCTGGCGGGTGGAGCCATCGGCCGTGCCACCTTATATGCCAAAGGAGCTACAGAAGACCAAGCCATGGCGTTCCTGCAGCCCATAGTCATCGACTCCCATGTATTAAACAACCCATGGCTCAACTATTCAGTATATTTGAGTAACACTATCATACCAGGTATTCTGATGCTGCTTATCTTTATGACCACCGTCTATACCATTGGAAGTGAAATGAAAACCAACACCCAAAAAGAATGGATGGGCATGGCAGGCAATTCCATCACCGTAGCTCTGACCGGCAAATTGCTGCCTCAGACTTTAGTTTTCTTTGTCATGGGCACCTTCTATAATGTTTATCTATACGGTTTCCTGCACTATCCCTGTAATAGCGGTATACTGCCCATGCTGTTTGCCGGTCTGTTATTAGTACTGGCTTCACAGGCTTTCGGAGTATTTCTGTTCGGATTGTTTACAACAGTCCGCTTGGCACTGAGCACTGCCTCCCTATGGGGAGTGATTTCTTTCTCCATATCGGGTATGAGTTTTCCGGTTATGGCAATGAATCCTGTATTACAGGCACTGGCCAATCTATTCCCGTTACGCCACTACTTCCTGATTTATGTAGATTTGGCGCTTAACGGATATCCGCTGATTTACGCATGGCATTCAATAGTCGCGTTGATGTTATTCATGCTGTTGCCTTTCTTTATACTGAAAAGACTGCGCACAGTACTATTACATTATGTATATATTCCCTAAAACGGCAAGCAGTTATGAGAGCATATAAACTCAAAGATATCATCTCACAAGGAACTAAAGACCTTTTCTACATCTGGTGGCAAGAGCTGAAAGCAGTTGTGAAGGATCAGGGTGTACTTATCTTCTTCATTCTGGTACCACTAGGCTATCCGCTTCTCTATACCTTTATATATACCAATGAAACAGTGCGTGAAGTTCCTGCTGCTGTAGTAGATAATAACCGTTCCAGCCTCAGCCGTGAATACCTGCGTCTGGTAGATGCAGGTGCCGACTTGGAAATAGTATCTCATTGCAGTGATATGGAAGAAGCAAAAACTTTATTGAAAAACGGCAAAGTGTATGGCATCATCTATATTCCTGAAAGCTTCAGCCGCGACATTACTAAAGGAGTTCAAACCCATGTCACCATCTACTGTGACATGAGCGGTATGCTATACTACAAAGCCATGCTGACAGCCAACACCAATGCCTCGCTGATGATGAACAAACAGATAAAGATAGAACGCTCCGACAACACAACCATCCGACAAGATGAAGTGAGCACGTCTCCCATAGCGTATGAGGATATTTCCATTTTCAATCCGCAGAACGGTTTTGCCAGCTTCCTGATACCCGCCGTACTGATACTGATTATCCAACAAACTTTACTGCTAGGAGTAGGTCTATCTGCCGGAACTGCTCGTGAGAACAACCGTTTTCGAGACCTTATCCCCATGAGCCGCCATTATCATGGCACGCTGCGCATTGTTTTAGGCAAATCACTGACTTACCTTATGATATATGCTGTCATGGCTACCTATATGCTCTGCCTTGTTCCCAAAATGTTCAGCCTGGTACAAATAGCTCAAGCCGGAACCCTAGCGGCATTCATGTTTCCTTACATACTGGCATGCATTTTTTTCGCGATGACTTGTTCTATCTTTATTCACCATCGGGAAGCCTGTATGATGATCTACGTATTTACCTCAGTGCCGTTACTATTTATCTCAGGTATCTCGTGGCCAGGTACTGCCATTCCTAAATTCTGGGAGGTGATTTCATGGCTGTTCCCTTCCACTTTCGGCATCAACGGCTTTGTACGCATCAACAATATGGGAGCCACACTGACCGATGTGCTGACAGAGTACCGGATATTGTGGATACAAACAGGCGTTTATTTCCTTACCACCTGCATCGTATACCGTCGTCAGATCACCTTAAGCCGCAGACATGTATACGAAAGATTAAAAGAGATTAAGAAAAGACGCAGAACAAATGTCGTCTGAATTTGTTTATAAATTAAGAACTAAATGAATTATTTATGATGAAAAAACTTTTTATTCTGGCATGCGTATGCCTACTGATTACTTCATGTAACAGTAACCCCAAAAACACTAACGATTCTGCAACCTCCACCGAAACAACGGATATGCACAATGCAGAAAACTCATTGGATTATGACGGTACTTACACCGGAACCTTTCCAGCTGCCGACTGTCCGGGTATCAACATGGCCCTGACTATTAAAAAAGACAAGACTTTTGAGTTGATATCAGAATACATTGACCGGCAGGATGCTACTTTCAAAGAATATGGAACTTACTCCGTTGAAGGTAATATTATGACTTTAATTAATGGAGAGGATAAGCAATATTATAAAGTCGGTGAGAATACCTTGACCGCTCTCAATCAAGACAAACAGGCAATAACAGGAGAGTTAGCAGACCATTATATTCTACACAAAAAATAAACTTTACTTCATCTGTCATTTTCATGCCAAAGTGAAGGGTCCGCTTCAATCTATCACAGCTGGATTCTTCACTTTGTTCTTTTATTTGTCCACAATCTGTATTCACACTAATTAACTTCCATTCCTTTTGTTTATTACGAAAATTTCGTAGATTTGCGAAAACATCGTAATCAATTCATTTTCTTATGGAAAAGCTAACGATACAAGAAGAAGAAGTGATGCTTCATATTTGGAGCATGGGAGAATGTTTCGTGAAAGACATAGTTGCTAAATTTCCCGAACCCAAGCCGCCTTATACTACGGTGGCATCCATAGTGACCAACCTGAAAAGAAAAGGTTATGTTACAGCCAAGCGCTTCGGTAACACCTATCAATACACCCCTGTAGTGAAACAAAGTGAATACAAACGCACATTTGTAAGTGGTGTGGTCCGAAACTATTTTGCCGACTCGTATAAGGAAATGGTATCTTTCTTCGCTAAAGAGCAAAAAATCTCCGCAGCCGACTTGAAAGACATTATCAACTTGATAGAGAAAGAAGAAGATAAATAATCCTGCTAAATTCACAAATACTATGATAACTACAGCACCCGAACTCATCTACATGCTGAAAGTAAATATAGGCATCGCCTTATTCTATGCTTTCTATAAGCTGTTCTGCTGTCGCGACACTTTCTTCCAATGGCGTCGTATCGCACTGCTGAGTTTTCTTGCACTCTCTTTTCTTTATCCGCTGATGGATATGCAAGCATGGGTGAAAGAACAACCTGCCATCAATGAACTGGCAGATTACTACACACTGATGATGCTAACAGAAACAAATACTTCCACTGCCACAGTAGTCACAACTCCTGTTGCTATTCCCACACCCGACCTGCTTGATATAATAAAGTTCGTCTATTGGATTGGAATCCTTTTATTATCCGCACGATTTATGATCCAACTAAGTAGTATTTTCCACCTTGTCTTAAAAAGCAAGAGTATAAATGTAGACCAAATATCCATACGCAGTCTATCAGAACCTGCCAATCCATTCTCTTTCTGGCAATGGATTTTCGTCTATCTGCCCGAACTGAAAGAAGATGAAAAACAAGAAATCCTGACGCACGAACAGACCCACGTCCGCCAATGGCATTCCATAGATGTCATTATCAGTGAAATAGTAAATATCATTTGCTGGATGAATCCTTTTGCATGGCTGCTGAAAACAGAGATCAGACTCAATTTGGAATACCTTGCCGATCATAAAGTAATGGAATCCGGCACAAATAAGAAAGCATATCAATATCACCTTTTGGGATTAGCCAACCAAAACAGACAAAACGGTTTATATAATAATTTCAACTTATCACACTTAAAAAACAGAATTAAAATGATGAACAAAAAAAGAACCCGCACCACAGGGCATATCAAATATGCCTTGTTTGCACCGCTGACTGCTGCTCTACTCTTGGTCAGCAACATTGAAACCGTGGCACGGACAGCCGAAAGGTTAATCTATTCCACGGAAGAAAGCACCCCACGCCCCGAAAGGGAAGAAGTGGCATCTTTTGTCAACACAGTACAAGGTCTGGTGACTTTCACTATTACCGTAACCAATAGTGAAGGTAAGCCTCAACCTAATGTTACTCTGCAAATCAAACCGAGTGATGAAGTGAAAACTTTCAAAACCAATGCAGAAGGAAAAGCTACCATAGAAGTGGATATGACGACTCCCAAGTATGTTTCCCTAGACGTTTCCTCTCCTAAAAGTTCCAAACACCAATCACTTCTACTTTCAGCAAACAAACCGAATGTCACTGCCATTTTCGATACCGATGATGATATTGCCGCCTACATCAAAGCCGGCAAACAAATACGGATCAAGTTACAAATATCCAATAATGATAACCAACAACTTGCAGGAGTAGAACTTATTTCTTCTTCAACAAATGCCAAAGCCACGACAAACGCTCACGGAGAAGCTCAGTTAACAGTAGGAGTAGGCGAAACCATTGCCATTAACCATAAAGGTTATCAAGAAGGAAAATTCACGGTAAAAGAACTCTGCCCCATCAAAGATATGGAAAATCCGGAACTGGTGAGATTACTTCTTGTCGGAGAAGACCCCGTATACCAGATAGCAGACAATATGCCTGAATTCCCCGGAGGTATGATAGCCTGCTTGCAATATTTGGCACGCAACATAAAATATCCCGTAACAGCGCAAAAGGAAGGAGCACAAGGTAAAGTAATCGTACAGATGGTTATTGAAAAAGATGGTTCGGTAGACCATGTAAGCATAGTACGCAGCATTACCCCCGAACTGGATGCTGAAGCAGCACGGGTTGTAAAATCCATGCCAAAATGGAAGCCGGCAACTGTAAAAGACAAAGCAGTACGTTGCAGATACACTGTTCCTGTAACTTTCAAACTGCAATAAAGAGCATAAAAACAGAAAAGAGGCTGTTCCGAACAGTCTCTTTTCATCTTAAAAATATATTCCTAAATCATTTCTTCATCTCCACAATGTGTGTCGGTGCCTGTTCCGCATTACGCTTCTCGGTCTGCTTCACAACATTTTCAGCCAACTCTATGAATGCACGTCCGGTAATGCTGTTCTCATTCAAAGCAGCGGGAGTACCCTTATCACCATTCTCACAAATACTCTGTACAATAGGGATTTGTCCCAACAAAGGCACATTCATTTCCTCTGCCAGCTGTTTGCAACCCTCCTTTCCGAAAAGGTAATACTTATTTTCAGGAAGTTCCGCAGGAGTAAACCATGACATATTCTCCACCAATCCCAAAATAGGAACATTTACTTTATCATTGGTATACATATTGATTCCCTTGCGCGCATCAGCCAAAGCCACCTGCTGGGGTGTACTGACGATTACAGCTCCCGTAATAGCCAAAGTCTGCACCAAAGTCAGATGAATATCACTGGTGCCCGGAGGCGTATCCAATATGAAATAATCCAGTTCTCCCCATGCGGCATCTCCAATCAGTTGTTTCAAAGCATTACTAGCCATCCCTCCACGCCATAAAGTAGCTTGATCAGGGTCGACAAAGAAACCGATAGAAAGCAACTTGATACCATATTTTTCAATCGGCACAATCAAATCACGACCGTCAATCTGCTCAGCATAAGGACGGGCATCTTCCACCTGGAACATTTTAGGCACAGAAGGACCGAAAATATCAGCATCCAGCAAACCTACTTTATATCCCAGTTTAGCTAGGGCCACAGCTAGATTGGCCGCCACAGTAGACTTGCCCACCCCGCCTTTTCCGGATGTAACAGCAATGACATTTTTTACCAATGGAAGCAGCTTACCCGGTTCGGGACGCGCCGCCTGACGGCTCTCTGTCGCAATAGCTACCTGTACATCAGGTGAAACATAAGTATGAATAGCTGTTTCGGCAGCCTTTATCATAGATTTCATAAACGGATCGGTCGGTTTCTCAAAAATCAACGAAAAGCTTACCGACATGCCGTCAATGCGAAGATTATCGGCAACCATCTCCGCTTCCACCAAATTCTTTCCCGTTCCAGGATAACGCACTGTTGCCAAAGCGTCCAAAATCAATTTCGGATATAAAGTCATCATTCTGTTATTATTTACTTGTTTTCAACCCGCTTCGTTTACTGCGGTTGTAACTGCGATACTCATCCAATTCTATTTCCACATCGGGTTCATGCAACTCCTTCTCATGCGGCAGACGGAACTTCATATATTTTATATTCAAACCACGATCCAACCATTGTTGTTCATAATAGGTACGGATGCCTAGTATGTCATCCACCAAACCGGAATGATACAAATCTTCGGTCATAAACTCTACCGGCAATTTGTTTTCCTCTACCATATAGCGGGTGTAAGTAAACATAAAATTACTGTCGGTCTTCAAGTGAATTAGCCCATCCGGCTTCAAAAACTTGCGATAACGTTCCATAAAGTATGTGGAAGTAAGACGTTTAGTCACTTTCTTCATCTGTGGATCAGAGAAAGTCAGCCATATCTCACTCACCTCACCCGGAGCAAAAAAACGGTCGATGATTTCGATATTGGTACGCAAAAAAGCCACATTCGTCATGCCATCTTTCAGCGCTTC
>OLYY01000804.1_pt1 | contig 12286 bp, 7 predicted proteins | sample 1673561 | NCBI WGS metagenome assembly OLYY01 (sample SAMEA103958115, study PRJEB25191) | human gut metagenome | biome: human-associated habitat [ENVO:00009003]; feature: intestine environment [ENVO:2100002]; material: feces | place: Germany | collected 2013/2015
GCTCTCCCTTTGGGAGAGCTGTCGAACGAAGTGAGACTGAGAGGGCAAGCCCGTTCACAGTTCAATCCTTCTTCGGCACCGGCATCTCAAAGCCGCAGCCCTCTTTTGCGCAGTAGAGCTTGGAGCCCTTGCGGAACAGGGTGGAGCCGCACTTTTCGCACTTGGTGGGCACCGGGGTATCCCATGTCATGAAATCGCAGTCCGGGTAGCGCTCGCAGCCGTAATAGATGCGGCCCTTGGAGCTCTTGCGTTCCAGCATACGGCCCTTGCCGCACTTGGGGCAGATGCCGCCGGTATCCTTGACCAGGCGCTTGGTGCCCCGGCACTCCGGGAAGCCGCTGCAGGCCAAAAACTTGCCGTACTTGCCCACCTTGATGACCATGGGCCGGCCGCACAGGTCGCACACCTCGCTGGAAGGCTCGTCCGGCACCTTGACCTTCTTGCCCTCCATGTTCTTTTCGGCCTGTTCCAGGCTGGCGGCAAAGCCCTGATAGAAATCATCCACGGTCTTGTGCCAGTCGGCCTTGCCGCTCTCGATCTTATCCAGATTCTTCTCCATCTGGGCGGAGAAGTCCACGTCCACGATGTGGGGGAACTGCTCCAGCATCAGGCCATCCACAGCCCGGCCCAGCAGGGTGGGCTTGAGCTTTTTCTGGTCGCGCTCCACATAGCCGCGGTCGATGATGGTGGTGATGATGGGCGCATAGGTGGAAGGACGGCCGATGCCGTTTTCTTCCAGCGCCTTGATGAGGGTGGCTTCGGTGTAGCGGGCAGGAGGCTGGGTGAACTTCTGCTCACTCTTCAGCTCCTTGAGCTTGAGCACCTGGCCCTGTTCCAGCGGAGGAAGGTTGGTCTCCTTCTTTTCCTTTTCATCGGTGGCTTCCTCGTACAGAGCCGTGAAGCCGTCAAAGGTGACGGTATAGCCGCTGGCCTTGAAGCGGTAGTTTGCCGCGCTGACCGTGACGGACACGGTGTCCTGCTGGCAGTCTGCCATCTGGCTGGCCATAAAGCGGCTCCAGATCATGCGGTAGAGCTTTGCGGTGTCGCCGCTGATGCTCTTGTCCACCTCGTCGGGCGTCAGGGACGGCACCGAGGGACGGATGGCCTCGTGGGCGTCCTGCGCGGCAGTGGCACTCTTGGTCTTCCATGTGCGCTTGTAGGGGCAGATATAGGCTTCACCGTAGGCCCCTGCGATATACTCCTTGGCGGCAGCCACCGCTTCGTCCGAAATGCGCAGGCTGTCGGTACGCATATAGGTGATCAGACCCATGGTGCCGTGGCCTGCAATGTCCACGCCTTCGTACAGGGTCTGGGCAGCGCGCATGGTGCGGGTGGCCGTAAAGCCCAACCGGCGGGATGCCTCCTGCTGCAGGGTACTGGTGATGAAGGCCGGAGTGGGCTGCTTTGCCCGCTTGCCCTTTTTCAGCTCTGCCACCACGTACTCGGCCCCTTCCAGACCCTTTTCAATGGCCCGGGCCTCGGCTTCGTTTTTGGGCAGCAGCTTTTTGCCCTTGGCATCGGCAGCCAAACGCGCCGTGAAGCTCTTATGGCCTGCGCCGAGGGTAGCATCCACGTTCCAGTATTCGTCGGGCTTGAAGCTCTCGATCTCCTTTTCGCGGTCATCGATCAGGCGCACGGCCACGCTCTGCACGCGGCCTGCGGACAGGCCCCGGCGCACCTTGCGCCACAGGAAGGGGCTGAGCTTGTAACCCACCAGACGGTCCAGCACACGGCGGGCCTGCTGGGCGTTGAACAGATCTTCGTCGATGGCACGGGGGTGGGACATACCCTCCTTCACGCCTTTTTTGGTGATCTCGTCAAAGGTGACGCGGTTGGGCTCGTGGGGGTCCAGCCCCAGAATGTTTGCCAGATGCCAGCTGATGGCTTCGCCTTCGCGGTCCGGGTCGGTCGCCAGCAGCACGCCGTCTGCGTGTTTGGCCTTGCTCTTGAGCTCCTTGATGAGCTTTTCCTTGCCTTTGATGCTGATGTACTGCGGAGCATAGCCGTGCTCCACATCGATGCCCAGCTGAGACGCGGGCAGGTCGCGGATATGGCCCATGCTTGCGGTGACTTCGTAGTCATCGCCCAGATATTTGCCGATGGTCTTCGCCTTGGCAGGCGACTCCACGATAACCAGTTTCGCCATTCGAGTTTACTCCCATTCGTTTTTCTTTCTTCTTTATCGGTAACGCGCTGTGCGGTGCGCACAGTACGGGATTCTCTATTTTTATAATATACCACAGCTGTTGTGTGCTGCGCCAGCGGAAATTATACTATTTTATCACATAGCGCTTTCCCGGCATACACAGCACCCTGCCGGAAAGCTCCAGCTTCATCAGGGTGCCCAGCAGTGCTGCCGTGGGCAGGCCGCTGCGCACGCAGAGTTCCTCAATGCCAAGCGGCTGCGGGCCGATGCAGGAAAGCACCTTCCGCTCGTTCTCGCTCAGAGGCTCCGGCTGCTTTGCCGTCACCGCCGCTGCGCTCTGCCGGCGCAGGCCCAGCGGGCCCATCAGGTCATCTGCGCTGCTCACAGCGCGGGCACGGCCATCCCGCAGCAGGCCGTTGGTGCCTGCGGAATTGGGCGAGTAGATGCTGCCCGGCACCGCAAACACCGGTTTCCCATAGCGTTCTGCATGGGACACGGTGGACATGGTGCCGCTTTTCTCCTGTGCTTCCACCACCAGCAGCGCAGAGCTGAGCGCTGCAATGAGCCGGTTGCGCTGCAGAAAGCCATTGGCGCCAACGCCCTCACTGCGGGGCGGATATTCGCTGATGACGCAGCCCTTCTGCTCGATCTTATGCCGCAGCACCGCATTCTCTGCCGGGTAGGTGCGGTCGATGGGCACGCCCATCACCGCGATGGTGGGGCAGTTGTTTTTCACGGCGGCACGGTGTCCGGCGCTGTCCAGTCCGTCGGCAAGGCCGCTGACGATGACCGCACCGCTCTTTGCCAGTGCCCCGCCGATGTCTGCCGCTGCATTCAGGCCGTATTCTGTCGGCCTGCGGCTGCCCACGATGCCGATCGTGCCCGGTTCATTGAGCCAGCGCGGGTCGCCGGTGCAGTAGAGCACCAGCGGCATGTCCGGAATGCGGGAAAGGGCCAGCGGGTAATCCGGGTCATCAAAGGTCAGGATGCGCACACCGAGGTCATCGCACCGCATGACCAGTGCGTGATACTGTTCCGGGTCCAGCTGCTGTGCGCGAAGCGCGGCAGCATCCCCGGCCGCAGCGCGGAATTCAGCGGTGTCCCGCGCTTCCCACGCTTCCTGCGCACCGCCAAACGCATCCAGCACACGTCCCGCGTGGATGCTGGCCGGACCCAGCACATGGGCCAGCCACAGCCAGCACAGCAGCGGGTCCGGCGCAGGCTCCGGCGGAAAAAGGCCGGTCTGCCCGGCAAGCTCCCTCACAGGCTCTCCTCCCGGAAATGCCACAGCAGGTCATGGGGATGCGCACCGTGCTGGTGCAGGCGGCGATGGTCGCATCGGTCAGCCCCTGACCCTCGCTGCCGATGACGACGCAGACGCCGCCGGGATAGCTGGCCTGCGCCGCGCTCAGCGGCTGGGACTTGTACAGCGCAGCCGCAAGGCAGGTGATGCCCTTTTCCCGCAGCTGGGCAATGGCATCGGGCATGGCACCGGCTTCGATCACCGGGATGCGCACGGCGGCTCCCATGGAAGCCCGCAGGGTCTTGGGGGCCCACACGCTGGCACAGCCGTCGCTCAGGATCACGCCGTCAAAGCCAAAGGCAGCTGCAGAGCGCAGCAGGGTGCCCACATTGCCGGGGTCCTGCACCCGCTCCAGCGCCAGATACCGCCCGCCCGTTCTGGCTTCTTCCAGCGTATGCTCCGGCGTGCGGAACACGCCGAACACCCCCTGATGGGTGCCCACATCGGCCAGCTTGTCGGCCACGTGATCCTCCACAAGGTAGTGCTCGCCGGGCAGGTCTGCCAGCTCCGGGCACTTTGCCATGGCGCTCTCGGTATAAAACAAGGTCTCCAGCTGTGCGCCGCGGGCAAGCTCCGGGCACAGCTTGCGGCCCTCGGCCAGAAAGCGGCCCTCACTGCGGCGGAATGCCGCGCCGGAAGAAAGGCGGCAGGCATATTTGATCTTTGCGTTTTCCCGGCTGGTGATCTTTTCGTCCATTGTATTCCTCCTGCTGAAAGCGGGCATTCATCTGTAAAAAAGCAAAAAGGGCAGCGTCTGCCACAAAAGCTCCTGCGGCAGGGCACTGCCCTGAAACACTGTTTTCGTCCGCAAGAACCCCGGATACAAAACGGACGCCCGCGCGTATACGCGGGCGTCACGATTCAGGTTCTTGATCAGGCGTTCTTGACGGTCTCGACCAGAGCTGCAAAGCTCTTGGGATCGTTGATGGCCATCTCGGACAGCATCTTGCGGTTCAGCTCGATGCCAGCCTTCTTCAGGCCTGCCATGAAGGTGGAGTAGTTCATGCCCAGAGGACGGACTGCATTGTTGATACGGCAGATCCACAGGTTGCGGAACTGACGCTTCTTCATGCGGCGGCCAGCCAGAGCGTAGTTGCCGCTCTTCATGACCTGCTGCTTGGCCATCTTAAAGTGCTTGCTCTTGCAGCCGTAGAAGCCCTTGGCCAGCTTCAGCATCTTCTTACGACGTTTGTGAGTCATGGTTGCGCCTTTGATACGTGCCATTTTTTATATCTCCTTTAGTATCTCGTAGATTGTCGGTGTGCCTGCGGCTCGCTCTTAGGCGTAGGGCAGCATGCTCTTGATGGTAGCTGCGTTGGTCTTATCAACGTAGCTGGGCTGACGGTAGCCACGGGTCAGCTTGGTGGTCTTCTTGGTCAGGATGTGGCTGCGGAATGCGTGGCCGCGCTTGATCTTGCCGTTCTTGGTCAGCTTAAAGCGCTTCTTAGCGCCGGAATGCGTCTTCAGTTTCATCTTAGCCATTTTAGTTTCCTCCTAAAATTAGTCCTTATTGGGTTTCGGGATCAGCAGAATGGACATCGTGCGGCCCTCGAGCACCGGCGGCTTGTCGGTGGATGCCTGCGGCAGAGCCTCGGCAAAACGCTTGAGCACGTCTGCACCCAGAGCACTGTGCGCCATTTCACGGCCGCGGAAGCGGATCGAAACCTTAACCTTGTGGCCAGCTGCCAGGAATTTGGCAGTCTGGTTCAGCTTGGTATTGAAGTCGTTGGTGTCAATGTTGAGCGAGAGGCGGGTCTCCTTGACTTCGACCACCTTCTGGTTCTTCTTGGCTTCCTTCTCCTTCTTCTGCTGTTCAAAACGGTATTTACCGTAGTCCAGCACCTTGCACACAGGCGGGACGGCCTGCGGTGCGATCTTGACCAGATCCAGTCCGGCCTCTTCTGCAGCGCGCATAGCCACCTGAATGGACACAACGCCCTTCTGCTCGCCGTCTGCACCGATCAGACGGACCTCACGGTCACGGATCTGACCGTTGATCTCCAGTTCCTTCGACTTTCCAGCGGTAGCGATAATGAATGCACCTCCAAACAAAATCCATAGTGTTGCAATATTTGGCATAGAAAACGCGGCCGCCCATTTGCAGGACAGCCGCGCGAAATTTCACACAAAAGCGCAGTTCGTTCAAAGAATCGAACCGTGTTTGGGTATAGCCCGGGGATTCCGACCCCACAAGGCGAGCGCGGCACAGGCCGTAGCTGCTTTCTTTACCGGAACAGTTTACCACACCCACAAAGCCCTGTCAAGCACTTTTACGCGATTTTGCAATAAAATATTCGTGCAGAGCATTACTTGACCTCGATCAGCTTCCCCAGCTCCAGCGAGTAGATGCCCTTATAGGTCACCTTTTTCGGGGCAAAGCGCTTATCAATGGCAAGGGCGTAGAGGTTCAGCTGCGCGCGGTAGGCCCGCAGGAAATCTGCCTCGGTCTTGCGGCGGTCGGTCTTGTAGTCCAGCAGTTCCAGATGATCCGGATATACCAGCACAAGGTCTGCGATGCCCTGCACCAGCACCTGCTCTCCCTCGGCCCGGACGCCCTCTGTGCCCTGCGCAGCCAGCACCGCTTCGGCTGGCAGTGCCGTAATGAAAGCCAGCTCCCGCAGCACCTCGTCTGCTGCGCAGATCTTTGCAAAGGCCTCGCCTTCCACAAAGCGGCGGATCCGGCTCACATCCAGCTTTTCCGCGATCTCCGGGGCCACAAGCTGCCTGTCCACCTGCCGCTGACGCTCGGCCAGAATGGCTTTTTCCAGCCCGCCCGCAGCCTTTGCCGCTGCAAGGGCCGAAAAGTCCGCATGTTCCAGAAAGGCGTGCAGGGCCGTACCCATTTCGGCAGCGGTCAGGCCGTCTCTGGAGAGGAAAGCAGGCCGTTCCAGCGTGGTCTGCTCGGCTTTGTGCACGATGCTGGTCACGCTGACCTTGGCGGGCACAGCGGCCAGCTCCGCCGCCGGGTAATGCCAAGCAAAGCCTTCCTGCAGCCCGGCTACCAGAGCCGGGTCTGCCGGGACGGCTGCAGGCTGTTCCGGCTCCGGTCCGGACGCTTCCGGTTCCGTCCCGGCCTCCTGAACCGATACGGTGATCTCGCTTTCCGTAAACACGAAGGGCAGCTCCAGATCTCCGGCCAGCCGCCGCAGCGGCCCGCCAAAGGGATGCACCAGCAGCGCCGCACGCAGCCAGTCGGCAAAGCTGTTTGCCTGCCGGTTCAGGGTCTCCCCCGCTCCTGCCGCCAGAAACGCCGCCGCCCGGGCAAAGGGATTGCCGGTCTTGGTCATGCCCAGCGGGATGGTCAGGATCAGCATATCCTGTGCGCGGGTGAGCGCCACATACAAAAGGCGCATCTGCTCGCTGCGGGTCTCCTGTGCGTGAGCATTGGCAAGGGCGGTGTATGCGGCGGTCTTGTACAGGTCGCCCTGTTCCGGACGCAGCCGCAGGCCTGCACCGTATTCCCGATGCAGCAGCACCGGCTGATAGGTGTCGCTCAGGTTGAAGTGCCGGGCCGTATCGCCCACGAACACCACCGGGAACTGCAGGCCCTTGGAGCGGTGGATGGTCATGATGGTCACGCAGCCCGGACGTGCGCCGCCCGGCACTGCGTCCTGCCCGGTGGAGCCTGCCTGTGCCGCCGCATCGATGGCACGCACCAGCGCCGAAATGCCGTTTGTGCCGGATTCCGCACAGAACGCTGCAAACCGGCGGGCATCCTCCCGGCGGCGGGCTCCGTTTTCCAGCACGCCCAGCGCGGCAAGGTAGCCGGTGGAGACAAAGATCTCTTCCAGCAGCTGCTCTGCCGGAACGCTGCGGGCCATGCGCCGCAGCTCGGTCAGCCGGGCGTAAAAAGCCTTCACCTTTTGGGTGAACGGTGTTTCATTTTCGCTCTGCACCACCTGCAGCACTGCGCCGTACAGGCTCATGCGGGTGTGCTTTGTGCCGGGCTCCTGCTGTTTTTTCTGCGCTTCCTCGCTGCAGGCCCGCAGACGCACAAGGTCGTCGTCTGTAAACCCGAACATCGGCCCCAGCATGGCGGCAGCAAGATAGATGTCCTGCGCCGGGTTGTCGATGACCTTTAAAAGCGAGATCAGCGGACGGATGTGCGGGGCTGTCATCAGATTTTCCCGGGCGTCCGCGTAGACCGGGATGCCCCGGGCCGTGAGCGCTTCTTCGTAGGCCAGAAAATCGCCGCGTGCCGCCAGCAGGATGCAGCAGTCCTCGTACTGCACGGGCCGGACAGACCCGCCGTCCCGCACCGGTGTGCCGTTTTGCACCAGCTCTTCGATGCGCTGGGCGATCCACGCCGCGTCGGTCTCGGCGGTGTCGTCCGGCAGGAAGTGTGCTTCCACGCTGCCGGCATATTCGCCGGGTGCACCGCACACCAGCCGCTGGCCGTCGCCATAGGCGGTATCGCCCAGCCGGGGCGTCATGAGCTGTTCAAAGATAAAATTGATGCCTGCCACCACCTGCGGGGCGGAGCGGAAGTTGGCATCCAGCGCCAGCAGCGCATCGGTGCCCGGCGTTCCCTCCGCCGGACGGGGCCGTGCCGTGCCGCCGGGCAGAGGGGCCCAGACATCCAGCTTCGTCCGGAAGATACTGGGGTCGGCCTGCCGGAAGCGGTAGATGCTCTGTTTCAGGTCGCCCACCAGAAACAGGTCGTCCCCCGCCGGGGATGCAAGGCAGCGGTAGATGGCATCCTGCAGCGCGTTGGTGTCCTGATATTCGTCCACCATCACAGCGGCGTAGTTCTGCCGGATGCTCTGGCACAGCGGGGTAGGTTCTCCCCCCGGCGTGCGCAGCAGCCGCAGGGCCTGATGCTCAAAATCGCTGAATTCCAGCAGCTTGCGCTCCTTTTTCTTTGCCGAGAAACGGGCGTCAAAGTCCCGCACCGCGGCAAACAGGGCCCGCAGCCGGGGCAGCGCCTCCCTGCGGTCGGCTTCGGCTTCCTCCTCGCTGCAGGAGATAAGCTCCGTGATCTGCTCGAACAGCTTGGCGGCTTCGTCCGTGCGGGTGCGCACTGCCGCCTTATGGTCGCCGGTCAGCCGCTTTTTCATGCCCTTGAAGCCGGGCATCTCCTCCATGCCCAGCACATAGGGCGTGAGCTTATCATAAAGCGGCGTCCACTCCCCTGCCGCCGCCAGCCGCTCCACCTCGCCCAGCAGGGCAGCGGCGTTTTCCAGCCGGGAGAGCGGCTCTGCAAATTTATCGTTGACGCCTGCCGCGGCCTTGGCTTTGGAGGCTGCCGTCCTGCCTTTTTCCTCGGCCTGCGCCTGTGCAAGGGCAAAGTCCTCTCTGCAGTCAGCCAGCGCCGCCGTCAGCAGCTCCCGGGCCGCTCCGGCGCAGCGGGCCGCTTCGGCCAGCAGCAGGTCATGCCAGCAGGTGGAGCCAAAACCGTTCTCCTGCTGCCATGGAGCCAGATATTCGTCCATGCGGCGGTCGTAGTCCGGCAGTGCCCGCAGAAAATCGTACACATGCAGGATGGTATTGCCTGCGGCCTGATCGGTGCGGCCCTTGCCGTAAAGGTCTGCAAAGGCGCAGAAATCCGGGTCGCGGTAGGCATTTTCCAGCGTTTCGGCCAGCGCCGAAGCCCGCAGCACCTCCACGCTGCCGGGGTCTGCCGGGGCAAAGTCCGGCGGGATGTCCAGCGCCTGAAAGTGTTTGTGCAACAGGTCCAGACAAAAGGCGTCGATGGTGCAGATGGGTGCCCGCTGCAGCAGCATCCGCTGGCGGCGCAGGGCCGTGTTGTGGGGCTGCTGCACACTGAGCCGCAGCAGTGCCTGCCCGATGCGGGCCCGCAGCTCTGCCGCCGCCGCATTGGTAAAGGTGACGATGAGCAGCCTGTCCGCATCCACCGGGTGCTCCGGGTCGGTGATGAGCCGCACGGCGCGTTCGGTCAGCACCGCTGTTTTGCCGCTGCCCGCCGCCGCGCTTACCAGCAGCGCACCGCCCCGGTCCTCGATGGCGGCCCGCTGGGCCGGGGTCCATTTGGGTTCGCTCATGCCTGCTCACCTTCCTTCTCGTTCTCGGTCTCTTCCGGCTCAAAGGGCTTGGCCGGAGCCTCCAGCGCACGCTCACCGATGCCGGTCTCGTGGCAGCAGATAAAGCTGTAGTCGCACCAGACGCAGGGGTTCCTGCCTGCCCCGGCCACCAGCGGTTCCGCTTCGATGCGGCCGCTGTAGAGCTGGCTGCCCATCTGGGTTACAAGGTCATCCAGATGCAGCTGGATCCGGTTGAGCTTGGCGATATCCGCACGCTTATCCCTCTGGTTGGGGCTGGGCTTGCCGTCCCGGTAACCAAAGGGCAGGTAGCGGCCGGTCTCGGCGGCGTCCATGGCATCGAACACCCGCTGCTCGTCCCGCACAAGGCCGTCCAGCTCGTATTCCGTTCCGCGCTCTGCCTGCTGCCGGGCCGTGGTCTTGGGGGCCGGGTCTGCCAGCAGGTACAGAACACCTGCGGGTTCCGCGCCGGTAAAGCGCCCGCTTTTATCCCGGGTCAGACTGAACAGATACAGCAGCATCTGGCAGTCCAGCCCGCAGTAGACCTCCTTCAAGTCCAGCTTTTTGGTGCCGGTCTTGTAGTCCACCACCCGCACCCAGCGGGTGCCGTCCTCCTCCACCCACTCGTCGGCACGGTCCACGGTGCCCACCAGCTGGACGGTGCGCCCGTCCGACAGGTGATACAGCTGCCCGGGCACGGCGTCGGCCCCGCTGCCGATCTTCAGCTCACAGGCCACGGGCTTGAATTGGGACTGGTTCTGCTCGTCCCGCAGATAGCACAACAGGCTGGTCATGCTCTTTTTCAGCCGGGAGAGCAGGTAGGCAAAGCGGGCCGTGTCCTCGGGGAGGTAGCGCTTTGCGTACTCGTCCACCAGCAGCGCGGCAAGGCCCGCCATAGCCTCATCGTCCAGCTCCATAAAGGGTTGCAGCGCCGCCATGGGGTTGTCCGGGCCGGGGTGAGGGTCCAGCGCCATCTGCAGCACCCAGTGCATCAGGGTGCCGCTCTGGTCGGCTGAAAGCTCGGCCCGCTTGCGGGGGCGCAGGCCCAGCACATACTGCAGGAAATAGCCATACCGGCAGGTATAGTATTTTTCCAGCTGGCTGGGCGAAATGCGCAGCCGCTGCCCCAGCAGGCCGCTCAGCGCGGACAGGTCGTTCACCTGCCGGGGCGGGTCCTCCTCCATGCGCTGCAGCAGTGCAAGGCCCCGGGGTGCATCCGTCTGCGGCAGGCGCAGCGCCTCGGTCAGGCTGGCGCGTTCCGTATCGGTCAGCGGCCAGCCGCCCAGCGTATCCAGTGCATCGGCGGGGGTGGCTGCAAGGTCGGGAAGCTCCAGCTCCGGTGCTGCCGGGTGCAGGGCCTCCACGATGGGCTCCAGCGCTGCGCACAGGGTCTTGCCCTGCCCCTTGGGCCAGCTGAGCCACAGTCCCTTGGCCGGGACGGTAAGGGCCTTGTAAAAGCACACTTGCTCACGCACCACACGGTTCTCAAAGCAGTCCGGCAGGTCGATCTGCTTTGCCATCAGGGCATCGCGGTCGGCGTGGGTCAAAAGACCCGTCTCGGACGGCGCACAGGGGAACTCCCCTTCCGCAAGGCCCAGCACAAATACATAGTCCGGCGCATCCAGACGCATTTTGCCGGCGCTTGCCAGCACCACGGCGTCCAGCGTCTGCGGGATGTGCCCAAGGTCCGACGAGCGCAGCAGCAGGCTGAACAGGTCCTCATATTCCGCAAGGGTCACGCCCTGCCCGCCCAGCAGGTGGGCCATTTCGTCCAGCAGCTGCATCACCACGTTCCACTCCCGGGCCGCTTCCTCTGCCGCCGGGATGCCCCGGGCCGCACGGATGGACTCAATCTGTGCGGCCTGCTGTTCCTCGGCCCCCAGCTCCTTCAGGCAGAAATACAGCGCCCGGCTGATCTGCTCCGCGTTGGCCCCGCGCGCTCTGCCGCGCAGGCTGTCCACCGCCGTCACCAGCAGCTGACGGGCCTTTTCGGCATCGGCCAGCGTTTTCCGGTCCTCTTCGGTCAGCTCGTTCTCGCCAAAGCCCCGGGGGCTTTTTGCAAAGCCTGTCCGCCACGCCGCCGCATCGGGCGACCAGGTGTAGGCATAGTTTTCCAGTGCACAGACCTCCGGCTCACTCAGGGCGCACAGGCCGGTCTTGGCCAGAACGGTCAGATTCTCGGTCATGTCCGCACCGCGCACAAGGGCCAGCAGTGCCCGCACCGCCGTGGCCGGGGCGCTGAACTCCGGCGTGGTGGGTTCATCGCAGTAGAGCGGGATGTCTGCCATGCGGAACTCGTACCGGATGGCGGCGCGATAACCGGCAATGTCGCGGCAGACCACCGCGATCTTTCCGCAGCGCACACCCTGACGCATCAGGCGGCGGATGGCCGCAGCGGTGCAGCGGGCTTCTTCTTCCCGGCTGGCGGCCGCAAACAGCCGCACCTCCGGTGCCGCAGGCGGCACCTCACAGGTACCGGTCTCCAACAGTTCCGTCACAGCGGCAAGGCCGGGGGCGTCCCTGTGGCGCAGGTCTGTGCGCAAAAGCTCCGGCACTGCCGCTTCGGCCCCGTTTTTGCGGGCCAGCTGGCGCAGCTGCGCCGCCACCTGCTTGGCCCCGGAGAACAAGCTCAGGTCACCGGGCAGCAGGGGGGCTCCATCGTCGCAGAGGGCCACCGTCACGCTGGGCAGCGCCGCCAGCATGGCGACGACGAGCCGCTTTTTGGGCGCGTTGAAGGTGTCGAACTCGTCAATGAACACCTCGCGCTCGCGCAGAAAATCCGGCAGCTCGTCCCGGGCAAGCGCAGCTTCCAGACGATCTGCCGCCAGCTCCAGACGG
>OLYY01000815.1_pt1 | contig 12207 bp, 8 predicted proteins | sample 1673561 | NCBI WGS metagenome assembly OLYY01 (sample SAMEA103958115, study PRJEB25191) | human gut metagenome | biome: human-associated habitat [ENVO:00009003]; feature: intestine environment [ENVO:2100002]; material: feces | place: Germany | collected 2013/2015
CCGCCGCGAACGCCGCATTTCCCGGATAGCGCGGCGCACCCGTGTTCATCAGGTTGCAGCGGCCGTTGCCCGTCGCGAGGATTTTTTTGCCAACGCGATCCATTTTTTCCGCTACCGTGACCGTATCGCCGCATTCCGCCGCTGCAATCGCCGCCGCCAATCCCGCTGCGCCGCCGCCGATGACCAAAACGCTTCCCATAATCTGTGTTTCCTCCGCTTCTTTCCTGTATGCCGCGCTGCCTGATGACATAGGCTATCCGTGTCATAGGAGGCGATAACTTTGACGCAGCAAGGCAAAAAGGCCACTTGGCGCTCACTCGTCGCGCTGGAAGCCGCCACGCTTGGCGCAGGGGCGCTCGTCGGCTACCTCACCCGCGACGGCATGGACTTCTTCCACGCTCTGAACAAACCCAGCTTTGCGCCGCCGGGCTGTCTCTTCCCCATCGTTTGGAGTATCCTCTATGCGTTGATGGCGTACTGCATGTGGCTCGTCCTGCGCGCACAAGGGCGCGACCGTTTCCTGCTGCTGGGGCTGTATATCGCCCAGTTAGCCGTCAACCTGATGTGGCCCGTGCTGTTCTTTATCCTGAAGGCGCTTGGGCTTTCCTTCTTTTGGCTAATTCTCCTGCTCTGCCTGATTTTCATCATGGCGGTGCAGTTCGGGCAGCAGAAGCCCCTTGCCGGATGGCTGCTCGTGCCGTACCTGCTGTGGGTGACGTTCGCGGGCGTGCTGAATTTCGCCGTCGCCCGCATGAACCCCTGATGCACGCTCCATGGCGTAAATCTTCCGCAGCGGCGCGGTCAGTGTGCCGTCCGGCTCGTAAATCATCAGCGGCGGTTCGGGGTGCAGCATCGGGCGCGCATCCTTGAGCGCCTCGATCATCACCAGATTCGCCGCCTTCTGCGCCGAGGGGTAAATCAGCTGAAACCGCTTCGGCGCAAGTCCGGCTTTCTCCATGTCCTTCATCACTTCCAGCATCCGCGCCGCCGGATAGATGACCGCCATCCGCCCCTTGCCGCGCAGCAGATGATACGCCATCTTGAACCACGCCGTCAGCCCGCTTTTCTGCTGATGGCGCGCCAAGGACAGCGTCTGCGCCGGATTCGGCAGTGTCGTGCCATGATGCCCATACGGCGGATTGCAGACAATGACGTCGATGCTTCCGGGCGCAAGCACCTCGTCGGCACTCTCCACCGGCAGAGCGTGGATGCGGATGATATGTTCCAGCCCGTTGAGCAGCACGCTCCGCCGCGCCATATTCGCCATATCCGGCTGAATTTCAAACGCATCGACGCTTTTCGCGCGCCCCATGCCTGCCAGCAGCAGCGGCAGGATACCCGTCCCCGTGCCAAAATCAGCACAGCGGTCGCGGCTTTCCGCCCGCACGAAGCTCGACAGCAGCACGGCATCCATGCCGAAGCGGAAACCCTGTTCCTTTTGCAGGATGCGCAGCCCCGCCTGCTGCAATTCGTCCACCCGTTCGCCGGGCAGGATGGTCAGTTTTCCGGCGCAATCAGCGTCAATCGGCTTGTCAGACAATAGCCTTCCTCCCCTTCTTCTGTCCGCACACGGCACCAGATTTCGCCCTTTTCCAGCACGGTCAGCACCAAATCCGCTTCGACTTTCGCCGTTTCGGGCGCATCGGCGCTGCACCACTGGTAGAGTGTTTCTGCTTGGTGGATGCTCGCCGTCCACCCAGTCACTTTTTCCAGCGTCACGTCCAGAATCGGCGTATCGCTGATGACGACCGCACCGGGCGCGCTGTCGCTCAAATACTGCGACGCGCAGTAGCCCTCTTTGCCGCCGTAGCGGATGTAACTCCAGCCGTTTTCCTGCGAAATGAATGTCACCAGTGCGCCGCGCGGAAGCCATTGCACAATCGCCGCGCCCGTATTGGGCGACTGCCGCATCGCCAGCGAATCCGACTTTGTGCTGACGTATTTCTGCCCCAGCGGCGCGTCCGGCTGCTCGCAGGAGAGCGCATCCGCCGTGAAATAGCCCGTCATCTGCCCGACCGTGGCATAGCACCAGCCGCCGTCCTGCGCAAGCACCGTCACCTGCGTTCCGCGCGGGATTGTCGCCAGCACTGCCGCATCCGCAGCCATCGCCTGACGAAGCGGCGCATTGTCCGCACTCACCCACGCAACGTAGCTGCCAGCTGACACGTCATCCTCCACCTTCGCAGGCGGTTCGGACGCAGCTGGGACAGGCGTTGGCGCTTCGCTTGGTTCGGGGGATGCCGTCAGTTCGGGCGTTGCGCCCGGTGTGGGCGTCCCACTCGGTGTGGGCGTCCCACTCGGTGTGGGCGTCGCCGTCGGCACATCAAAGCGCAGGTACTGCGTCATGACGTACCCGGTCAGGCTGCCCCAGCGAACGGCACACCACGTTTCGCCGTATGCCGTGACGATGATGCTCGTTCCCTTCGGGATTTCCGCCAGCACGGGGTATTCTGTGCCCGCACCCTGCCGGAGGTTGAGCGTCGAGGCGGTGGAATTGACAATCGCGGTCTGTTCGCCGCTTGTCGTCGGCACAGGCGTCAATTCGATGCCGACGGCGCTGAAATCAAGGCTGCTTGCCAGCACATAGCCGTCAATGCCGCCCGCCGTCACGCGGCACCAGCTACCGTCGCTGCTCTGCACGGCAATTTGAACGCCCTGCGGCAGGTTCATCAGCACCACCGCAGCAGTGGACGGGGTCGCCCGAAGCGCTGTCGCCGTCCTGACCATCGCAGAACGCCCGGTCTGGCTCGTTTTGCCCGGATAAGTATCGCTGAACGTGAGATACCCCGCCGCGCAGTAGCCTGTTTTCGCGCCATACTGTATGCTCGCCCAGCCGTTCTCCACCGCGAACACGCACAGCACCGCGCCGCCGGGGATGGTGGACTGCACCGCCGCGCAGATTCAGTGAATTCGTGCCTGTCACGGTCGCCCAGCGGGTGATGGGTGTCGGGTTTTCGTCGCTCTGCGTCGGCGGCGTGCCGGTGAACGTCAGGTTTTCCGTGCGGACGTAGCCGATAATCCGCCCGAAGCGGATGAGCGTCCAATTATCGCCCTTCGCCAGTACAGTCACGGCTGTTCCGGCGGGCAGCGTCGTCAGCAGTGTGCCGTTGTCCGAGGCGGTCAGGCGCACGTTCAGGACATCCTCCACATTCACCAGCGTCACCATGGCCTGATTAGGCGCGGCGGGCGAAATCGTCGCGGGGGCTTCAGTCGCCGTCACGGGCGCGTCGCCCACGGGCGGCAGAATCGTGTGCGTGAAGGTGTACTGCATCCGCACGCAGTTCTCGTAGTAGAATCCGAGAATCTGGTCGTAGGTATAGCCCAGGTTCGCCATCTGCTGCGCCCCACGCTGGCTCATGCCGATGCCGTGTCCGTAGCGCCTGACGGTCAGCACAAACGTCTCCCCATCTGCCTTGACCGACCAGAGTTCGTTTTTCGTCGTGTTAATGGACAGATTGAGGGCGCTTTCCAGCTCGCTGAAAATGTCGAACGTCAGCGTCAGGCGGCGCGTTTCGCCATCCACAAGCGCCGTCACGTCAAAATCCAGCTTCGTATATAAGCGGCTGGGTGCGGCATACTTCGGCGTGTGCGGCGTAACGGCCTCGATGCGCAGAATCGTCGCATTCGGCGCTTTCGCCTGCAATAGGCGCGTCAGGGTCTGATTCTGGCTCGCGTGGGAAAATGCAGCGTAAATCGTCATCTTGCGTGTGCTGCTGTACGGGTTCATGCGGTCGAACGGGTCGTCCTTAACCGTCAGGTAATTCACGCCGGATGAGCCCCACGCGTTGCGGGCGGATTCGGTCTGTCCGCCGTTGGACGCGGTGTAGTACGTCCCGGTCAGCTTGCCGTCGTTCATGGCGACAATGCCGCGCGTTGCGTCCACCGCCTCCGCCGCCCGGTCGCGCTCCGCTGGACTGCCGTTGTACACTTGGTCGGCGGTCGTGTCCACAACATCGTAGACCTTCGATGCGTTCGCATTCATTGCGCGCAGGGTGTACGTCCGCGCCGCGACTGCCTGTGCTTTCAATGCTTCCAGCGCCGATGATGACCCCATTTCATACGGCACGACGCCATAGAGGTACGATTCGATGTACACATTCGCCACGACATAGAGCCGATACGCCCCGCTTTCCAGCTTCGACACAAGGTGCAGGTCACCGGGGTAGACATTCTGCGGTCTTCTTGCCTGTGCAATGCGGAATCCGCCGTCCGTCTGCCGCCGCCTGAGCGCCATCTCCCGCCCCATGCTGACCGTCTCGCTGCCCCGCGTCAGGCGGATTTCGCCCGTCGCGCTGCTGTGGCTGATGCTGATCTGCTCGCCGCCAGACAGCGCCATCGTCTGCCCGCCGCTGACCGCCATTGCGCCGACTGCCGTCACCGTGAGCGACGCGGGATTGCTGCCAATGGACAGCAGGCGCACACGCACCATGCCGTTGCGTGTGGCAGCGCTCCGCTCCAGCGGCGCGGAGTGCACGGCAACATCCGCTGTATCCTCGGCGAGCGCAGCGGGTAAGCCGGACGTTCCGGGTACAGTCGACAAAATCAGGAAAAGCATCAGAAGCAGGCACAGCGCCCGCTGGTATCGAAATTGCACGGGAAAATCCTCCTTGTGGTGGTACTTCTCCTCCATTGTAGCAGAAAGTGCCCGGCGTGTCATGCAGATTGTAACAAACCGCGCTGGAAATTTCCGTCACGCACAAAAAGGCAGGCGCTCCGACCTGTTGGGTTCAGGTCAGAACGCCTGTCGGATGATGCGGATTATTCCTGCGTTTCCGTTTTCTTCGCGCGCGGCTTGCGGGCAGGTTTGTCTGCCTTTGCCGCTTCCTTCGCCGCCTTGTCCGCCTCGATTTCCGCCTTCGTGCGGCGCTTGCGGGCGGGCTTCACGGGAGCTTCCGCGGTCACTTCCGCCGCAGCAGCTTTTGCCGCCTTCTCCGCTTCAATCTCCGCCTTTGTGCGGCGCTTGCGGGCAGGCTTTACAGGCGCTTCGGCGGCTTTCGCGGCTTCCTTGGCTGCCTTCTCCGCTTCCTTCGCCGCCTTGTCGGCCGCAATCTGCTCCTTCGTGCGGCGGACGCGCTTGGGCTTCACGGGCGCTTCAGGTTCTTCCTTCTCATACGGATACGGGACGACCACTGGGTTTGCCTCCGCGTCGTCGTCAGAAGATGCCTTCTCCTGATTCGATGCGGAGTCATGGTCGAAACGCCCGCTCACCAAGCCTTCGTACAGTTCCATATATTTCTTGGAGGAGTTCGTCCAGCTGTAATCGCCAGTCATGCCGCGCTGCTGGAGCGTGTGCCACACATCCTTGTGGTTCTCGTAGTAATCGATGGCGCGGTTGATGACATTGAGCATGTCATTGGCGTTGTAGTTGAAGAACGTGAAGCCATTGCCGTCGCCGGTGTACTCGTTGTAGGACAGCACCGTGTCGCGCAGACCGCCCGTCTCGCGGACAATCGGCACTGTGCCGTAGCGCAGGGCAATCAGCTGGCTCAAGCCGCACGGCTCGAACTGGCTGGGCATAAGGAACATGTCGCAGCCCGCGTAGATTTGATGCGCCAGCGCGTGGTCCATCGCAAACCGCGCCGCGACCTTGCCCTTGAACTCGCCCTCTGCCCACGAGAACAGGTTGACATAGCGGCTCTCGCCCATGCCCAGCACAACCAGCTGCACGTTCTCGCTCATCAGGTCGCCGATGATGTAGTCCACAAGATCAAGCCCCTTCTGGCTGCTCAGGCGGCCCACCATGCCGATAATCGGCACATTCGAGTCAACAGTCAGACCGAGCTTCTCCTGCAATTCTGCCTTGCACTTTGCCTTGCCGGACAGGTCATCCGCGGTATATTCCGCCGGAATGCGCGCGTCCGTCGCGGGATTGTAGTCCGCCATGTCGATGCCATTGAGCACGCCGAACACTTCACGCTTGCGCGCGCGGAGCAGACCATCCAGCCGCTCGCCGTAGTATGCCGTCTGAATTTCCTCGGCATAGGACGGGCTGACGGTGGTGATGATGTCGGAATACACCAGCGCAGCCTTCATGAAGTTCGCGCAGCCGTAGCACTCCAGCTTGTCGTCCGTCCACAGGCTGTCGCCCAGACCCAGCACGTCCTGCACTTCGCGGATGCCAAACACGCCCTGATACTGCAGGTTGTGGATGGTGAACATGGTTTTGATGTTTGCGAAGAACGGCAGGTGGGCATACTGAATTTTCAGCAGTGCGGGCACCATGCCGGACTGCCAGTCATGCGCATGAATCACGTCGGGCTGGAAGTCCAGCAGCGGCAGGGCGTTCAGCGCCGCGCGGCAGAAGAAACCAAAGCGTTCGTACTCGTCGCCGCCCATGCCGTAGATATACGGACGGCCAAAATAGAACTTGTTGTCCACAAAGTAGAACTTCACGCCGTCCTTTTCCAGCAGTTCAATGCCGCAGTACTGACGGCGCCAGCCCAGCGCGACCTCAAAGTCGGTCACATGGGTCATCTGGTCAACATACTGCTTCGGCACCGCCGCATACAGGGGCAGCATCACGCGCACGTCGTGACCCTGCTTCGCCAGAACAGGCGCCAGCGCGCCGACAACATCCGCCAGACCGCCGGTCTTGATAAACGGGACGCACTCGCTCGCCGTAAAGAGAATCTTCATCGTTTCTATCCTCCATCAGAAATATTTCCTGCCGGGGGCAAGGGAAAAAATTACGGGAAATAACAAACCGCACCAATAGTATAGCACATATTGGCGCGGTTTGCAAATCCGAACCGCGTCAATTCGATTTAGGCGATTCGTGGATTAAATGACAACATTCTTCGCGATAACAATCGGGTATGCCGCCGGGCCGATGAGCCGCGCGCTGCGCTTGATGACCGTTTGCTTGTCCAGAATGCAGTTTTCGATGGAAGCGTCGTTGTGCACCTGGCCATCCTGCATGATGATGCAGTTCTTCACATGCGCACCGGGGGCAATGCGCACGCCGCGCGCCAGCACAGAGTTCTCCACCGTGCCTTCGATAATGCATCCATCCGCCACCAGCGAGTTGACGACGGTCACATTGTCGCCATAGCGGGCGGGCATCTCGTCGCGAACCTTGGTGTACACAGGCAGCTCCGCCGTGAACAGACGATGGCGAATCTGGGTATCCAGCATATCCATATTGAACTTGAAGTAGCTCTGCACGGAGTCCATGCGCCAGCACAGACCAGTGTACGCCCACGCATTCACGCGCGCCGTGCCTTCCGTCACCAGACGGAGCAGCACATCACGGTTGAAGTCATGATAGCCGTGCGCCACGCCCTTGTCCACCAGCGTGCGCAGCAGCTCACGCTTCATCACGACGACCTCCATGCTCGTCAGCGGCAGGTTCGGATGCGTCGGATCAACTTCCATGTCCGTCACCATGCCGCTTTCATCCACCGCCAGATAGCAGCCCAGTTCATCGCGCTGCATGTTCGGATCAGCGGTGTACATGATGGTGATGTCCGCGCCGCTGTTCTGATGATACGCCACAAACTCCGCGATATTCGCGTTGTAGATGATGTTGGAGTTGCTCAGCACCAGATATTCCTGCTTGGAGCGGGAGAGATAGTTGGTGTTGGAGCGCAGCGCATCCAGCATACCAGAGTACACGCCAACATTCTCGCGCGTCAGGAACGGCGGCAGCACCTTGAGGCCGTCATTCTTCCCGTGCAGATCCCACTCCTTGCCGGAGCCGATGTGATCCATCAGGGAGTGATAATTCTTCTGCATGATGACGCCGACGTTCTTGATGCCGCCGTTGACCATCGAGGACAGCAGGAAGTCAATGACGCGGTAGCGACCGCCCACAGGCAGCGCCGCGATGGCGCGGGTCAGGGTCAGCTCGCGCAGATTGGCGTCATTTTCGCCGGTGTAGATAACACCCATTACGTTTTTCATTTTCTTACATCCTTTCCGCTGCTGTGATTATCAGAATTTGGTGTTTTCGTCCACCTGCTGACCCGCGGTCACGCTGACACCGGCGGGAAGGGTGACACCCTGACCGACGACGGCGATATTGCCCGTCTCTTCGCCGACCATGCAGCCCGCACCAATCACGGCGTTCTCCGCCACAATCGCCCGACGGACAACCGCACCGCGCTTGATGACCGCATAGGGCATGACAACCGAGTCAATGACGCTTGCACCCTCTTCAATAGTCACGCCTGCGAAAATCACGGAGTGCTGCACAGAGCCGTAGACTTCCGAGCCTTCCGTAACCAGCGAATCGCTCACGACAGCGCCCTTGGCGATGTAGTGCGGCGCAAGGCCCGGATTCTTGGCATAGATGCGCCACTTCTTGTCATGCAGGTCAATCGGCATGGGCACGCTGAGCAAGTCCATGTTCGCTTCCCACAGGGACTCAATCGTGCCGACGTCCTTCCAGTAGCCCTCGAAGTTGTATGCCACCATGACCTGCTTGTCGTTCAGCATCGCGGGGATGATGTTCTTGCCGAAGTCATTGGCGGATGTCTTGTCTGCCTCGTCCGCGGTCAGGTACGCGCGGAGCTTCGCCCACGAGAAGATGTAAATGCCCATGGACGCCTTGTTGGACTTGGGCTGCTTGGGCTTTTCTTTAAATTCAACAATGTTGTCGTCCGCGTCCGTATTCATGATGCCGAAGCGGCTCGCTTCTTCCCACGGCACAGGGCGCACAGCAATCGTCGCATCCGCGCCTTTGCGGATGTGGTACTGCAGCATGGCGTTGTAGTCCATCTTATAAATATGGTCGCCGGAGAGAATCAGGACGTAATCCGGGTCATACTGCTCGATAAACGCCATATTCTGATAGATGGCGTTTGCCGTGCCGCGATACCAGTCGCCCGTCTTGCCCGTCTGATAGGGCGGCAGGACGAACACGCCGCCGGTGGACAAGTCCAAATCCCACGGTGCGCCGGAGCCGATGTAGGAATTCAGTTCCAGCGGCATATACTGCGTCAGCACGCCCACGGTGTCAATGCCGCTGTTGGTGCAGTTGGACAGCGGGAAGTCAATGATGCGGTACTTGCCGCCGTAGGGAACAGCCGGCTTTGCCACCTTCTTAGTCAGGACACCCAGACGGCTGCCCTGTCCGCCTGCCAGCAGCATGGCAACACAGGTCTTCTTTTTCATGATGAGAACACGCTCCTTCATCCTTGTTTCTTGCGAAGCGCACCGACCGTGCAGGATTCGCGCCGCCCTCGGTGCATCAGGTGGCACGGTGATGTATGTGAAACAGCGCTTTCGCTCCTCCCCTGATTGCGGCGAGCGCCGATTCAGCCGATGGAAATGGAATTGGCTTTGCCGGCGGACTTTTCCGGCAGGGGCTGCGGTTTCTTTGCCGTTTGGGATGCTTTCTTTAGCGGCACATCCGCGATTTCCGGCACGACGCGCGCTTTCTTCGCCTTCTCCGGCAGCGGGTCGCGCTGATAGGTGAAGTACACCGTCGCAAGCGGCGGCACGCAGATATCGCAGCTGTATTGGAAATCCTGAAGCTGCTCTTCTTCCGTGCGAATCGCCCAGTTGTTGTACTGATTCGAGCCGCCGTATTCCTTGCGGTCGGTGTTAAAGCACTCCGTCAGCGTACCCATCTGCGGCAGCCCGATGCGGTACTGCGGATGGAACACGGGCGTGAAGTTCGTCACGCACAGGAGCGAGTTGCCCCGCTTATCCGTGCGCAGGAACGCAACGATGGAGTTATCGCTGTCGTTCGCCTGAATCCACTGGAAGCCGTCCCAGCTGTCATCAATCTGGTAGAGTGCGGGCGTCGTGCGGTAGATTTCGTTCAGGCGCTTGCAGCACTGCTGCACCTGCGGATGATTTTCGTACAGCAGCAGGAACCAGTCCAGCTGGTCGTCATACTTCCACTCGATGAAGTGCCCAAACTCGCCGCCCATGAACAGCAGCTTCTTGCCCGGATGCGCCATCGTGTAGCCGTACAGCGCGCGAAGTCCTGCGAACTTCTTCCACAAGTCGCCCGGCTGCTTGTCCAGCATCGAGTGCTTGCCGTGTACCACCTCGTCGTGGCTAAACGGCAGGATGTAGTTCTCCGAGAAGGCGTACATCAGCGAGAACGTCAGCTTATCATGGTGATACTTGCGGTAGACTGGGTCGAGCTTGATATACGCCAGCATATCATTCATCCAGCCCATGTTCCACTTGAACCCGAAGCCCAGCCCGCCCAGATAAATCGGGCGCGTGACCATCGGATAGGCGCTGGATTCCTCCGCCACCATCATCACACCGGGAAAATCACGGTAGACGGTTTCATTCATCCGGCGCAGGAAGGCAATCGCATCAAGATTCTCGTGTCCGCCGTACTTGTTGGGCAGCCATTGCCCCGGCTCACGGCAGAAGTCGTACATCAGCATGGACGTGACCGCATCCACGCGCAGCCCATCGGCGTGATACCATTCCAGCCAGAAGCAGGCGTTGGAGAGCATGAACGAGTTGACCTCGCCGCGCGCATAGTCGAACATGTGCGTCCCCCACTGCGGCATATCGCCGCGCCGGGGATCTGGATGCTCATAGCAGGGCGTACCGTCGAAGCGGCGCAGTCCCATTGCGTCACGCGGGAAATGCGCGGGAACCCAGTCCAGCAGCACGCCGATGCCCGCCTGATGCAGCGCGTCAATGAGCGCCATCAGCTCCTTCGGTTCGCCGAAGCGCGCCGTCGCCGCATAGTAGCCGGACACCTGATAGCCCCACGACATATCCAGCGGATGCTCCATCACCGGCATGAACTCCACATGCGTGTAGCCCATTTCTTTGAGGTACGGCACGAGCTGTTCGGCAATCTCCGTATACGTCAGGAACGTGCCATCCTTGTGCCGCCGCCACGAGCCAAGGTGCATCTCGTAGATGTTCACTGGACTGTGGTACGGGTCGTAGGACTTGCGTGCCTCCATCCAGTCCGCGTCGCCCCAGCGGTAGCCGCTCAGGTCGTAAATACGGCTGGCAGTGTCGGGGCGCATCTGCATGGCGAACCCATAGGGGTCAGCCTTGTCCTGCCACGTCCCGTCTTGCGCCTGAATGCAATATTTGTAGGTTGTCAGCTTCTTTGCAGCGTCGGGATAATCATAGCGTTTCGGGTCGCTCTTCACATCGAAGGTTTTCGCGGGCAGCCGCACTTCCCATGTACCGTCGTAGACCTTCTGCATGGGCGTTTTTCCCCTGTCCCACTGGTTGAATTCGCCAATGAGAGAAACCGCCCGCGCGTTCGGCGCCCAGACAGCGAAATGCCACATTTCCTGTCCGTCCTGCGTCACCGGGTGCGCACCGAGCATCTCATAGGCTCTGCGGTTCGTTCCCTGATGGAACTGGTCCCGCACCGCGGCGGTCGGGCCGTTGTAGCGCATAGTTACACCTGCCTTTGCTTGCTTTGCGTTCCTCCGCCTGCAATCACGGAGAGCCGCGTTTGCTTTCTTCACTCTTTTCACTTACTATTGAATCACTTTTATGCATTTTCGTCAAGTCATATTCAGCATTTTCTCCTGCATTTTTTGTGATTTTCGGAAAGTGCGTTCATTTTGACCGTAGACGATGCGGTAAGTATTTCGCCATTGCCGACATAAATTCCTGCTCATGCACGAAATTTTCCGTGCATAAACTGGTTTTGCGCCGTCGGAGCGAAAACTGTTTCCCGCGTGCGGCGATTTGTGCAATCCGAACATTTCCCGAAATTTCTGCGAAAAGGTTGTGTGCCCATGAAACAAAAACAGCTGTTGTCGTTTCTTGTGTGTATCCTGATGCTTTCTTCCTGTGCCGCGCCGACCGATTCCGCGCTTGACAGCGGCTTAACACTTCGGGTCTACTTCGCCGATGCGGAGGAAATCCGCCTGCTGCCGCTGGAAGACTACGTTTTCGGCGCATTAGCGGCGGAGATGCCCGCGAATTACGCGCCGGAAGCGCTCAAATGCCAAGCAGTAGCCGCCCGTACGCGTGCCGTCGCACAGAGCCGCGCGTTCGGCGGAAACGGGTGCGTCCGCCACCCGGACTGCGATATCTGCACGGACAGTGCGTGCTGTCAGGCGTACCAGACGGATGCGCAGCTGCAAGCCCGCTGGGGCAGCGAGTACGCCGTCCTCCGCGCGCGCATTGACCGCGCGGTCCGCGCAACAGACGGCTTGCTGCTCACCAGCGGCGGCTTGCCCATCGAAGTGCTGTACCACGCCTGTTCCGGCGGAAAAACCGAAGATGCCGCCGCCGTGTTCGCATCCGCCAAGC
>OLYY01000821.1_pt1 | contig 12158 bp, 8 predicted proteins | sample 1673561 | NCBI WGS metagenome assembly OLYY01 (sample SAMEA103958115, study PRJEB25191) | human gut metagenome | biome: human-associated habitat [ENVO:00009003]; feature: intestine environment [ENVO:2100002]; material: feces | place: Germany | collected 2013/2015
TGCAGTGTTTGCATTTAATTAAGGAAAAAAATAAAGATAAAAAAGAAGAGCAAGAAACAAAAGTAGAAGATGAAAAAGAGACAAAGGTAGATGATAATTCTAAAAATGATAGTGAGGAAAATGTAAGAAAAATATTTTTAGAAAGTATGTGTTTCATTCCAGATATGATAACACAAAATGGTACAGCAAACCAAGAAATAAAAATAAGTGACAACATAACTTCATGGAAAATTCAAGTTGTTGGAAACACAAAACAAGGAAACATAGGTTATGGTTCATCAAAAATTACAGTTAAAAAAGACTTTTTCGCAAACTTTACATTACCTACAAACTGTATTATAGGAGATGAAATAGAAATACCAGTTACTGTGTATAATTATATGGATAAAGAGCTAGATGTTTCTTTAGATGTAACAGAATCTGATTGGTTTGAATTAAAGAACTATGAAAAAGGTATAAAAGTAAATGCACAATCTACTAAAATGGTATACATACCTATTTCAATAAAACAAGCAGGAGAAAAAACTTTACAAGTTAAGGCAGTGGCAGATGGGGTAGAAGACATTTTACAAAAAAATATGGTACAATTAATAAGAACATATTAAAATTATGGAGGAAAACCTTTCATGAGAGTTTTATTGAAAAATACAATAACTAAAAAAGTAATGATTGTGCTTATAACAATTGTAATGATAAGTAATTTTGTTATGCCTAACTATGTATGCGCTAAATCAGCAGGAGAAAAGCTTGTTTCTGGCATATTCTACTTAATTGCATATGTTGGTGATGTGGGTATAAAATTAATGCAGAAAATGATGATAGGTACAAATGAAATAAAAGATGGAGATGAATACGATATAAAATATTCGCCAGGGTTAATCTTTTCAAATTCTATAATTGCTTTAGATGTTAATTTTATAAAACCTAATGAAGGTTATTTAGTTAGAGAAGGTGGCGAAACTAGCCGAGAGCAAGAAACTTTATATGATGAAACTTTTCGTGATGATTATGATACTGCAGCGGCAGAAGCCAAAGCAGATGCAAAAATAGAAGAATTATTAAAGGAAAATGGATATTACGACAGCACTTCAACAGACCAAAAAGAAACGGATACAAAATATCAAACAGTGAATCCACAACATGTATATTCTTGGAATAAAAGTGATGGTGATCATTATAATGTTGGGAAGATAACGCTATTTGACGATGATGCAGATGTGGATTCACAACAAAGAAAGTTTATTGTTTATATGATTAGATCATGGGAAGTTTCTGAACCAGGTGGCACTATTACTTCACCAGCTAAAGAAATGCAAGCAAGCATCTCAAAATGGTATATTGCACTAAGAACAATAGCATTAGTTGGATTATTATCAGTGCTTTTATATATAGGAATAAGAATAATATTAAGTAGTAGCTCAGCAAATGATAAAGCAAAATATAAAAATATGCTTAAAGATTGGATCGTTGCAATATGTATATTATTTACATTGCATTATATGATGGCTTTCATGCTTGAAATGACGGCTAGCTTAAATCATATTATTAATAATAATGTAGTAGAAAGTAGTTCAAGTGAAACACCTGAGGGTTCAACCGGAGAATATAAAACTGATAAATTAATGAATGCAGTTAGAGAAGGTGTGGGAGATAGCTATGAGGATGCAAGTGCTTTAAATACTGCAAGTTATACAATTATGTATTTAGCCTTAGTAATACTAACAGGCGTGTTTACAGTACAATACTTAAAAAGGGTAATATATATGGCATTCTTAACCATGATAGCACCTATGATAGCACTTACGTATCCACTAGATAAAATAAAAGATAGCAAAGCACAGGCATTTAGCTTTTGGCTACGAGAATATATATTTAACTGCTTAATACAACCAGTACATTTTCTATTATATACATTACTGATTTCTAATGTAGGAGATTTTGCAACAAACAACATAATTTATTCAGTTGTAGCATTAGGATTTTTAGTTCCGGCAGAAAAACTAATAAAAGAAATGTTTGGAATGAAATCTGCTACACCAGTAGGAACATTAGGAGCAGCAGCAGGTGGAGCAGTGGTAATGAGTATGCTAAATAAAATGAAGGCAAAACCACCAAAAGGAGAAGACAAAGATGGAAGTGGTTCAAGTGCACCAAAAGGAGTAAGAACAGCAACAAGAAGCTCAAGTGGAAACTCAGGCACAAATGGTGGAAATGGAACGGAAACAGGAACTGTGGCAGAAAACGAAAACACAGCAGGAGGAACGACAGGAATAGCACCAGCAATGGCAGCAAATGCAGTAAGTAATAATGCAACTCCAGCAAGTGGAAATAAACGGAACAACAGGTGGAGTTGGAGCTGGCCTAAATGCATTAAGAAAAAAATACATAGGTGGGGCAGATAATTTGAAGAGCTATGGCAAGAAGTTTACAAGAACAATGGGTGGTGCAACAGTAGGTTTAGCTGCAGGAACAGTTGCAGTTGCAGCCAATATTGCAGATGGAGAGTTATTAACAGACCCAAGTAAAGCAGCACAGGAAATAGCAGCAACTTCTGCAATTGGATATCATGCAGGAAGAAATTTAACAGGAAGTATAGAGGAAGGTGCAAGTAACATATTTGAAACATATAAAAAAGGTGCAATGGGTGTAGAGGCATATAATAACTCAAAATTTGATAAAGCCTTCTATAAAAGTGATGGATATAAACAAATAGCACAAGATGAAAAACTATTAAATGCATTTGGAGGAGAATCTGGAATAAAGGCAGCAACACAACAATTCTTAGATAATGGAATAACAGATGCAGATGAAATAAGAAAAGCAATGCAAAAGGGAATAACAGGAGATGAATTAAAAGAATATTCAAAACTTGGAATAAAAGCACCAGAAGAAATAGCTGCGGCAAAAGCAAAATGGGGGTCAGCAACTTACTATGCAAACCTAAAGAAAATAGCAAGCTTTGCAAAAAATAAAAGCCCAGAAGAATTTAAAGCAATTATTTCTCAAATAAAAATAGATGGAAATAATACTCCAAGCACAGCAGAAGTAGATAGAATTTATGAAAATATTATAGATTTATTATAAAAAAGAGAGGATGTAGAATGCACTACATCCTCTTTAAATGTTACAAAAATATTACAAAAATATTATATTTCGATTACATTCGCTAAAAATGTTTCAAAATGATACAAATTTTGCTATAATAAATATATCTAATTTTAGGTTAGAAAGCATTTATCAAAGGAGGAGTTTAAATTGGCAACATACAATATACCAAGAAATGTAAAAGGAGAACGGAAGGGTATTAATGATTTTTACGACAAAATCACTAATATACACTTGTGCAGCTGGAGCTGTGGGATTGATATTCTATTTTATTTTTGGTACACTATTAAAGCTAACATGGCTTGGAATAGCATTAACTATAGCATGTGCGGCTTTAGGGTTTGTTGTGGCAACATTTAAAATTCCGGATACGAATGCACTAGAAATAACAAGAAAAGCTGGAGGAGAAAATATTGATACTACATTTTTAAAATGGATGAAATTTAAAAGAAGAGGAAATGTAATATATACATACCTTGGAACAGAGGAGGAAAAAAATAATGGATAATTTAATGAATAGCTTAACAATAATTTTGGTAATGCTTATATTTTTCATAATAATATTAGCTTTTATATATTGGTATTTAACTTACAAAAACAAGAAAAAAATTGAGGAAGAAGAAAAAGTTAATACTCCAGGTTCTACAACTAAAGTTGCAACAGAATACACAAAAAAATCAATTTTTAAATTTATGCAATTTGATAAGATTGAAGATAACATGATAGTGCAAGACAAAGGACAAAAATACTTAATGGTAATTGAGTGCGAAGGAATAAATTATGACCTTATGTCTCAAATGGAAAAAACAGCGGTTGAGGCTGGTTTTGTACAGTTTTTAAATACTTTAAGATATCCAATACAACTTTATACACAAACAAGAACAATCAACATTAGTGATAGTATTCAAAATTACAAAAGTAGATTAACAGAGATAAAGAAAGAATTAGATGCAAAACAACAAGAATATAATAGAATGCTTAAAAACGAAACCTATAATGAAAATCAATTAGATATGTTAAAAAGAGAATTAATGAGAATTAAACATTTGTATGAGTATGGACAAGATATAATTGATAACATTCAAAAAACAAGTCAAAACAAGAATGTACTTAGAAAGCATTACTACATTGTAGTTCCATACTACAGTGCAGAAATAGCTACAGATTTATTAGACGAAGAAGAAAAGAAAAATATGATTTTCTCAGAACTATATACAAGAGCACAAAGTTTAATAAGATCATTATTTGCTTGTGAAATGAAGTGTAAAATTTTAAATTCAGAAGAATTAGTAGAATTACTATATGTAGCTTATAACAGAGATGAGTCAGAAACTTACAGCGTAGAAAGGGCTATTAGAGCAGGTTACAATGAACTATATGCAACAGCACCAGATGTATTGGATAAGAGAATGAAAGCAATAGATAGTCAAATTGAAGAAAAAGCAATTGATCTTGCAAAAGAAACAATTGATGAAGTTAGATTAGAAAAAGAAAGAAAAATAAAGAAAAAAGAGGAAAATTTCGAAGAATTAGTAAAACAAATGGCAGAAGTTTTACTTAAAGAAAATGAAAAATATGTTGGTAAAGATGTTGCTGAAAAAGCAATTGAAAAGTTAAATAATACAGAAGAAGGGGGAAATACAAATGAGCAAAAAACAAAGAGAACTAGACGAATTTCAAATGCAAAATAGTTTGAGACCTGAAGAACCAGAGTATGATATTTTAAGAAAGAAAACAATAAAAGAACTAATTGCACCATCTGGAATTGATGCATCAAATATTGACCATTTAGAGATTATTTCAAATACAACAAGATATGCAAGAAGTTTCTTTGTATCAAACCTACCACGTATGTGCACATTCCCAGAGCTTTTTAGGGATATGTATTTGTTTGGAGATATAAACACATCTGTATATATTAACCCTGTACCAGAAGCAAAATCTCAAAATGAATTAAATAGGGTAATAAACCAATTAGAAACAGAGAGAATTGTTGCAGCAGATAGAGGAAATATAAACCGTGAAAGTATATTATCACAAAAAAGACTAGAGGCAGAAGGACTAAGAGATGAAATCGCATCAGGTTTTAATAAACTTTTTGAGGCATCAGTTGTAGCAACACTATTTGCATACAATTTACAAAGCTTAGATGCATATTCAAAACTTTTAGCAACAGAGCTTTCTAAAACATTAGTTGGAATAAAATCTGCATGGGCCATGCAAGATGAAGCATTTCAATCTAATGTACCACTTATGAAAAATTCAATTAAAAAAACACATACTTTCGACCGTAACTCAATGGCAACAGTATTTCCTTTTACAACTTCAGAAGTAGGACACTTAACAGGAATACCTCTAGGCATGAACAAACAAACAGGAGTACCAGTTTTATTCGACAATTTCCATCCAAGCCTAGCAAACTATAACATGGTTGTATTTGCTAAATCTGGTGCTGGTAAATCTGTTACAATGAAAACATTAATATCTCGTTCAGCAGTATTAATGGGAATAGAAAGTTTAGCACTAGATGCAGAAGGTGAGTACAAAATAGTGGCAGAAAGCTTAGGAGGAATAAATGTAGTACTTAGTCCAACATCAAATACTATAATAAACCTATTCGATATTGAAGAAGAAAAAATTAAAGACGAAATAACAGGAAGAGAAAGAATAGTTCTAAATGTTGAAAATAAAATAGAAGACGTAACACAAGCTTTAATTACAATGGCAAGAGGAAGTACAAGAAGTGAAGAAGTAAACGAGCTTACAAAACAAATAATTGCTGAAGCTGTTGCGGAAGAATACACAAGATGTGGAATAACGGCAGATCCAAGCAGTTTATATGTAAATGGCCAAATGGGTAGACTGGGGAATATTGGTAGAGAAAAGAAAGAAATGCCTACAATAGGTTCTTGGTATAAAACATTACTTAAAAAAGCAGAAGAAAATACGGATGAAAACTATACATTCCACTATAGTTACTTAAAAAAGGTTATGAAACAATATGTAAGAGAGTTAAATGGACAAATGGCATATTTCGATGGACAATCTACATTTGATTTACTAGAAGGAATACCATTTATAAACCTAGATATTTCTCAACTAGAAGAAAGATTTGCAAGACCTCTTGCACAACAAATACTACTATCTTGGATATGGGAAAAATTTGTAAAGAAAAACAGTGAAGATAGAAATAAAGCAAGTAAAAAGAGAGTACTAGTTGATGAAGCATGGATGCTATTACCATTCCCAGAAGCAGTAGATTTCTTAAATAAAATGGCAAGACGTGCAAGAAAAAGAAATGTATCATTAGCTATAGTATCACAAAGATTCCAAGACTTTTATGAAAAACCAGAAGCACAAGCAGTTTTAACATCTTCTGATACAAAACTATTCTTAGCACAAGATAAATCTGAAATACAATACCTAAAAGAAGTATTCAAACTAAGTGAAGGTGAAGCAAACTTTCTAGTAACTTGTACAATAGGTGAAGGCTTATTTAAAGTAGGTGGAGATACTGCAATTTTGCAAATAACTCCAACTAGAAAAGAATTTGAATTTATGGAGACAAACTTAAATAAATTAGCAGAAAAAAATGTATAATTTATGTATGAAATTTACATAAAAACTTTAAACATAAGGAAAAATATGGTATAATAGAATAGACGAAACCTTTGAAGGAAGGGGAAAACAGTAAATGAAACAATTAATTAAAAACAATCTAACAAAAAAAATGTTAACAGTATTTATAACACTAATAATGTTGAGTAATTTTATTATGCCAAATTATGTTTGTGCAAAATCAGCTGGAGAAAAACTTATTTCAGGAGTATTTTATTTAATTGCTTATCTTGGAGATGTTGGTGTACAAATAATGCAAACAATGATGATAGGAACCAATGAAATAAAAAATGGAAGCGAATATGAAATAAAATACTCACCAGGATTGATTTTTGCAAATGCCATTGTTTCCTTGGATGCAAATTTTATTAAACCGAACGAAACAGAATGGACAGCAGGAAAAGTTACAACTAAAACAAAAAAGAATACATTAGAATATAAACAATGGACTACTTCCTATGGATTTGGTGGAACAGAGAATGAAACCACAAACATTATATATAATGGAACTACTACTATAACATATGATGCTAATAATAGACCTGTACAAACAGAAACTGGCGGAGGAGCCTCTACAGAAAAAAGAGATGAACTTTTAGAAAAGTATGGATATAATTCTGCAACCGACAAGGAAAGGAAGGTTCCAAAATATACATGGACAAGCAATGGAGTGAAATATGAACTTGTTTATAGTGCCTCAGGAACAACAATGAGTTTAATTTTAAAGATTTTAGAGGGAACAAGTGGCGAAACAGAGGAACAACCAGATGATTATGTAACTAAATGGCTAAATTCGTATGGATATAATAAATCAAACTCTGATAAAGTCACAGAAGGAGAGACAAAAACAGAAACAGGAAAACAAACTGTAACATATGAATGGATAACAAGCGCAGATAAAAGATATCAACTACAGAAAATATCTAATTTTCCTGCAGGTTCAAGAGATCCTAATGCAAAAGGAAGCGTTAGTGTAGCAGTATACGAAATTATAACGGTAACAGATGTTGATGGGGCGAGAACAATAGGTTCACCTGCCAACAAACTTCAAAGCTATGTATCAAAATGGTATATTGCATTAAGAACAATAGCACTAGTTGGTCTGCTATCAGTACTTTTATATATAGGTATTAGAATAATACTAAGTAGTGCGTCAGCAAACGATAAAGCAAAATATAAAAATATGCTTAAAGACTGGATTGTTGCAATATGTATACTATTTACATTACATTATATAATGGCATTTATGCTTGATATGACAGAAAATGCAAACAACATTATAAGAAATAATGTTGCAACAAAGAGTTCAAGTGAAGACTATGAAAAAGATATACTAATGAGTGACATTAGAAATAAAATTGGCGAAAGTTATAAAGATGTAAAGAAAGACATGTGGGATGTTGCGGGATATACAGTTATGTACCTTGCATTAGTAATACTAACAGGAGTGTTTACAGTGCAGTATTTAAAGAGGGTAATATATATGGCCTTCTTAACCATGATAGCACCAATGATAGCACTTACTTACCCACTAGATAAAATAAAAGATAATAAGGCACAGGCTTTTAGCTTTTGGCTAAGAGAATACATATTTAATTGTCTAATACAACCAGTACATTTCTTGCTATATACTTTATTAATAGGAAATGCTATTGATTTTGCAACAACAAATATGTTATATGCAATAGTAGCACTAGGTTTCTTAGTACCAGCAGAAAAATTAATAAAGGAAATGTTTGGAATCAAATCATCAACACCAGTAGGAACATTAGGAGCTGCAGCAGGTGGAGCAATGGTAATGAGCATGCTAAATAAAATGAAAGCAAAACCACCAAAAGGTGAAGGTAAAGATGGAAGCGGTTCAGGAGCACCAAAAGGAGTAAGAACTGCAACAAGAAGCTCAAGTGGAAGCACAAGTGCAAATGAAAATAATGAAACTGGAGCAGAAGCCGTAGCAGGAAGTGAAGGAGGAGTTCCAACAGTATCAAGTGGGCCAGCACCAGTAATGGCAGCAAATGCAGCAAATAGCAGTTCTAGTTCATCAAGTGGAGATAGCCGGAACAAGCGGTGGAATTGGAGCAGGTTTAAGTGCATTAGGAAAAAAATATATATATGGAGCAGATAATCTAAAGAGCTATGGCAAAAAGTTTACAAGAGTTGCTGGAGGTGCAGCCTTAGGCCTAGCAGCGGGAACTATAGGAATGGCAGCTAAAATAGCTGATGGAGATTTATTAACAAACCCAAGTGATGCGGCAACAAAGATAGTGGGTGCAGCTGGAATAGGATACCATGCAGGAGGAAATTTAACAGGAAGATTAGAAGAAGGTGCAAGCAATCTATTTGAAACCTACAAGAAGGGTGCAATGGGTGTTGAAGCATATAATAACTCAAAATTTGATAAAGATTTCTATAAAAGTGATGGATATAAACAAATAGCACAAGATGAAAAACTATTATTAGATAATGGAATAACAGATGCAGCAGAAATAAGAAAAGCAATGCAAAAGGGAGTAACAGGAGATGAATTAAAAGAATATTCAAAACTTGGAATAAAAGCACCAGAGGAAGTTGCTAAAGCAAAAGTAAAATGGGGTTCAGCAAGTTACTATGCAAACTTAAAGAAAATAGCAAAATTTGCAAAAGGAAAGAACCAAACAGAGTTTGTTGAAACAGTAAAAAATCTTAGAATTAACGATAATACTTTAGGCGAAGATAATGCAAAAGAAATATATAAAAATATCGTAGATTTATTATAATTAACATAGGCGGATATAGCAAATTTATCTGCCTATTAAAGTAATAAAAGAAGGTGAGTAAATATGACATCAGAAGAAAGAGATAATCAAAGACAGGAAAATGAAGCTTTAAAAAGTGCAAAAGAAGTAGCTAAAAAGAAAGCCAAAAGTGAAGCCAAAAAAATAATTTTAAATGCAATAAAAACAGCTATTTTACCAGTTTTAATAGTAATGGTAAAAGTTATGGCTGTAGCATTTTTAATACTTGGTGTTGTAGCTTTATTTGATTCAATATTGGATGGAGGAGGAACCAATAAAGATAATCAAGATGACTTAATATCTTCTGTTAGAACAAGTAGTTTAGAAGCATATCTTAAGCAATTTTCACATACTGGAGATGCTCCACAAAGCTCAGATGGTATGTTTTACAAGATGTATGGTGATGGTGTTGGATGGCCTACAATAGGAAATTCCGATTTACAATGGAAATCACATCAAGATAGTTTTGCATGTCAAGGAAAGGTTTTTGACGGAGAAGAAGAAAAAACAGTTGAAAATGTTAAAGACTATGTAAATGGCTTTTTAACAAGAGGAAGCAACGCGACTTACACCAATGAAGAAGTAAGTGCAATGAACATATACATAGAAAAAGAACTTGTAGATAAAGTTGGTGACGAGGTTCGAGAAGGAGTGTATAATTATGTTATTAGTTATACAAACTCAATTGAATTATCTCAACAGCAGTTATATGCTTTAACAGCAATAGCGTATAATTTTGGGCACTTACCAGAAAGAAATGGTTATACTTTTGTAACAGTATTTGAAAAAGCTGCCAGTCAGTATGAGATTAATTCATGGGAATTTAATCGTTTCATTTGGGATAATTGGTGGTGTAAACTTGAAGGTGGTGCAAGTGTTCATATACCTTCAAGAGATGCACAGTTTGAAACATATGTTAAGGGAGTTTATAACTTTGCAAGTGAATCTGATGCAGGAGAGGTTTTTGCAAGAAAATACTATATATATTATACGCAAGCTCAAATAAATGCAATTAGTTATGCACCAAATCTTTCTATAACAAGAAATAGTAGCAATGAAGAAGAAATATTTACATATGAAGAAAAAACAAATTCTGGAGGTTTTGACGGAGAATTTTTGACTGCAGCAGGATATAAGTTCCCACATTACCTACAAAACAATTTTGCTAGGAAATATGGAACTTCAGATATTCCTACATCAGGATGTGGACCAACGAGTATGGCAATGATTTTAGCTGGTTTTTGTGATGACACCTCAATAACACCCGTTACATATGTTGACACATTGGAGGAATATTATGGAAGCAATTATCGAAGTTATTATTGGCCAGGAGAAGGAAGTGTTTATAGTGGAATATGCAATTCAGATCTTCTAACTAAATACTATAATTGTAGATCTACAATAGTAGGTAGCACAGAGCAAGCCTTAGCAGCACTTGAAAATGGAAAAGCAGTAATTGGAAGTGAAAAGGGACATATATTAGCAGTTTTACCTCTTTCAGATGAATATAAAGAACAGGGTTACAAATTTTATGTATTAGATTCTGCAAGAGGACATAATGGACCATTTAAATCAGTAAGCCATTTTATTAGTTCTACTTCAGCAGCATTTTTAAATTTCCATTATATAATTGAGCCAATAAAATAACATAAAGGAGGTTAGTTATGGGAAATAATCGGCATGAAGAAAGGCCTTTTAATATTAATTGCATTATGCATAATTGCAATTATTGTGATAATAGCTATTTTAATTAATTTATCTAATAATAAAACAAAAACAAATAACAATAAAACACAAAATGGTTTAAATACAAATGAAGAAAATAACAATATAACAAACACAGAAACAGAGATAGAAAAAGAACCAGAAGAGATGTATTTAAATAAAGAAATACATAAAGAAGATAAAACAATGGTGTTCTTTTCAGTAGAAAGAAATATAAAGAACTACATTACATATTTGAGAGTAAATAACCAAAATGCTATTAACTCTTTGAGTAATGGAATTCCAGTATTTAATGCAAATGGGTTATCTAGTAAAACAATAATAATAATTAAAGAATTGTATTCAGTTGATAATGATAATGGAACAACATTTTTTGTGAAATTAGATTTATCAAATAACGGGGAATATACAATAAAGTTTATAGAAGATTTTATTAATGGAACCTTTAGTATATCTAGTATGACAAGTGAAGAATACAATACAAGTATATCTGGTAAAAGTAATATGGATTATACAAAGCATGTTGAAATACAGAAAAATGAATATAATACTATTCAATATACTAATATGAGTAATTCAGAAGTTGCAGAAAGGTACTTGAGATCATATATACAAAAGGCAAGATATTCACCTGAGGAAGCATATAATACACTTGATGAAGTATACAGAAACACTAGGTTTGGAAGTTTTGAAAATTTCAAAAAATATCTTGAGGAAAAAGCTGAAGAGTTGGAATCATTAGATCCATTATCAGTAAAAGACGCCAGTGAATTTGCAACCGTTGATGAATACACAAAATATGTTAATAGCTTGAAAAAAACAGGACTAACAAAGTTTGATAAATATACAGATGGAGATATAGAATATTTAGTATGCTTAGATACATATGGTAATTATTATATATTTAAAACCATATTATTGCAATACATATTTTGC
>OLYY01000824.1_pt1 | contig 12147 bp, 7 predicted proteins | sample 1673561 | NCBI WGS metagenome assembly OLYY01 (sample SAMEA103958115, study PRJEB25191) | human gut metagenome | biome: human-associated habitat [ENVO:00009003]; feature: intestine environment [ENVO:2100002]; material: feces | place: Germany | collected 2013/2015
TGTAGCGGATGCGCTTGTACTTGCCGCAATGGCACTCGTAGTCCTTCACCGGACCGAAGATGCGCTCGCAGAAGAGTCCGTCGCGCTCCGGTTTGTATGTACGGTAGTTTATGGTTTCAGGCTTGGTAACCTCACCGAATGAATTCTCGAGGATTTCCTCTGGCGATGCTAAGCTGATGGTAATCTTCGTGAAATTACTCTTTATCTTTGTATCTTTCTTAAAAGCCATAATTCTTGTTTATATATGTATGAGTAAAGAGTTGCAATATTAGTCGAGGGTAACGCTCAGACCAAGGCCACGCAGCTCATGGAGCAACACATTGAGAGACTCTGGGATGCCGGCTGTCGGCATAGGCTCGCCCTTGACGATTGCCTCATAAGCCTTGGAACGGCCTACTACGTCGTCTGACTTGATGGTCAGAATCTCCTGCAGGGTGTAGGCGGCGCCGTAAGCTTCCAGTGCCCAGACTTCCATCTCGCCGAAGCGCTGGCCGCCGAACTGGGCCTTGCCGCCCAGAGGCTGCTGAGTGACCAGAGAGTAGGGGCCGGTGGAACGTGCATGGATCTTATCATCGACCAGGTGATGCAGCTTGAGGTAGTACATATAACCGACAGTAACGCGGTTGTCGAACTTCTCGCCGGTGCGGCCGTCGTAAACAGTGGTCTTACCATCGCGGTCCAGCTCGATCTTGGAGAAGTCGATGATGTGGCCCTTCTCGCCCATGATCTTGGGGAGCTTGGTGGGATATGCAGGAGCATTCTCACCGTGCCACATCTCGCGGGCGGTATCAAAGGTATCGCCGATGTCGTTCTCACGGGCGGAATCGAAGACGGGAGTCATGACCTTGATGCCGCATGCCTTGGCAGCGTAGCCCAGGTTGACTTCCAGCACCTGACCGATGTTCATACGGGAAGGAACGCCCAGGGGGTTCAGCACGATGTCCAGCGGGGTGCCGTCGGGCAGGTAGGGCATATCCTCCTGCGGCAGGATGCGGGAAACGACACCCTTGTTGCCGTGACGGCCTGCCATCTTATCGCCGACGCTGATCTTACGCTTCTGAGCGATGTAGCAGCGGACGACCTCGCGGACGCCGGGCTGCAGCTCATCGCTGTTCTCCGGAGTGAAGACCTTGACATCCACGATGATGCCGTACTCGCCGTGGGGCACACGCAGAGAGGTATCACGGACTTCGCGGGCCTTCTCGCCAAAGATGGCGCGGAGCAGGCGCTCCTCAGCGGTCAGCTCGGTCTCACCCTTCGGGGTGACCTTGCCGACCAGGATGTCGCCGCTCTTGACCTCGGCACCGATGCGGATGATACCGCGCTCGTCCAGATCCTTCAGCGCATCCTCAGAGACGTTGGGGATATCACGGGTGATCTCCTCGGGTCCCAGCTTGGTGTCGCGGCTCTCGGTCTCGTACTCTTCAATATGAATGGAGGTGTACACGTCCTCGCGCACGATCTTCTCGTTCAGCAGAACGGCGTCCTCGTAGTTGTAGCCTTCCCAAGTCATGAAGCCGATCAGGGCGTTCTTGCCCAGAGAGATCTCGCCGTTGCGCATTGCAGGGCCGTCGGCCAGCACCTGACCGGCCTTGACGCTCTCGCCGACCTCGACGATGGGACGCTGGTTGATGCAGGTGCCTGCATTGGAGCGTGCGAACTTGATCAGAGGATAGTCCTCCAGCTCGCCCTTGTTGTTGCGCACAACAACGTGGTCGGCATCCATTTTCTCAACGATACCATCATTCTTTGCCAGAACGGCGGTGCCGGAGTCGGTAGCTGCCTTGTATTCCATACCGGTAGCAACGATGGGCTGCTGGGTGACCATCAGAGGCACTGCCTGACGCTGCATGTTGGAGCCCATCAGAGCACGGTTACAGTCATCGTTCTCCAGGAAGGGGATGCATGCGGTAGCAACAGAGACCATCATTCGCGGAGAAACGTCCATGTAATCGACCTTCTCTGCGTCGATTTCCAGAATCTCATCGCGGCGGCGGGCAGAAACGCGGGGACGCACGAAGTGCTTGCCCTCATCCAGCGGCTCGTTGGCCTGTGCCACAACGTACTCGTCCTCAACGTCAGCGGTCATATACTCCACTTCATCGGTAACGACCTGATCGATCAGCTTGCCGTTTTCGTCGTAAGTCTTTTTGACCTTGCGGTAGGGAGCCTCAACGAAGCCGTACTCGTTGATCTTGGCGTAGGATGCCAGATAGGAGATCAGACCGATGTTGGGGCCTTCAGGGGTCTCGATGGGGCACATACGGCCGTAGTGGCTGTAGTGAACGTCGCGGACTTCGAAACCTGCGCGGTCACGGCTCAGACCGCCGGGGCCCAGAGCAGACAGACGGCGCTTGTGGGTCAGCTCAGCCAGCGGGTTGTTCTGATCCATGAACTGGGACAGCGGAGAAGAACCGAAGAACTCCTTGATGGCTGCCACCACCGGACGGATGTTGATGAGGGCCTGCGGAGTGATCACGCTCTGATCCTGACTCTGCAGGGTCATGCGCTCACGGATGACGCGCTCCATGCGGGAGAAGCCGATGCGGAACTGGTTCTGCAGCAGCTCACCCACGCTGCGGATGCGGCGGTTGCCCAGATGGTCGATATCATCCGTGGTGCCAATGTTGTGGCCCAGACCGTTCAGGTAGTTGATGGAAGCCAGAATATCGGCAACGGTAACGGTGCGGCCGATCAGCTGGTCGTGGTTGCGGCGCAGCATCTCCTTCTGCTCTTCCACATCAGAGGTGGTGTCCAGGATCTTCTTGATCTCGTCAAAGGAGCAGCGCTCGTTGATGCCGCACTCCTTCACGTCAAAGGAGAAGAAGCCCTGTGCATCCACACAGCCGTTGGTGATGACCTTGATCTTCCGGCTCTCTTCCTTCATGGGATCGTCGAGCTTCAGCTCGACCAGATTCACACCGGCGTTGTCAGCCTTCTCGGCCAGCTCGCGGGTGATCTTGGCACCGGCCTCGATCAGGATCTCGCCGGTGAGCGGAGCGACCACATTCTCAGCAGCCACCTGACCGGTGATGCGGCGGGCCAGAGACAGCTTCTTGTTCATCTTATAGCGGCCGAAACGGGACAGATCGTAACGGCGCGGGTCGAAGAACAGCATGTTGATCTGGCTGGTAGCGGACTCCACCGTGGGAGGCTCGCCGGGGCGCAGCTTGCGGTAGACTTCCAGCAGGCCCTCTTCCTGATTCTTGGTGGTATCCTTCTCCAGAGTAGCGAGGATGCGCTCATCGTCGCCAAAGAAGTTCAGGATGTCCTCATTGGTGGACAGGCCCAGTGCACGGCACAGCACCGTGACCGGCAGCTTGCGGTTCTTATCGATACGGACATAGAACACATCGGAAGCATCGGTCTCGTACTCCAGCCATGCACCGCGGTTGGGGTTCATGGTTGCGCTGTACAGGTCGTTGCCCACCTTATCCTTGGCATCGCCGTAGAACACGCCGGGAGAGCGGACCAGCTGGCTGACGATAGCACGCTCTGCACCGTTGATCACAAAGGTGCCGGCATCGGTCATCAGCGGGAAATCGCCCATGAAGATCTCCTGATCCTTCACTTCACCGGTTTCCTTGTTCAGCAGACGGGCGGTGACGCGCAGGGGTGCTGCATAGGTCACGTCGCGCTCCTTGCACTCCTTGATGCTGTACTTCGGCTCCTTATCCAGACGGAAGTCCACAAAGCTCAGTGCCAGATTGCCGGTGTAGTCCTCAATGGTGCCGATATCGTGGAAGACCTCTTTCAGGCCCTCGTCCAGGAACCACTGATAAGAGTTCTTCTGGACCTCGATCAGGTTCGGCATACTGATGACTTCGTCGATGTGGGAGAAGCTCATGCGCTCGGTTTTGCCGAGCTTTACGGGCTTGACTTTCATCATAAAATCAACCACTCCTTACTTTTATACTCTACGGGATGTCGTATACACGGGTCAAATTTGAGCAGACACACATAATTCGACCCGCGTCGAAGGGAGCCTTTCGGCGTTTTTCACAAACTTTCCGGTTCGACCCATCCAGCCGCCGCCTCTGTGTTCCCCTTTTTGGCGCACTAGTCCATTATGTGATACTAATACAGTATAAACTCTAAAAGTCTTGTTGTCAAGCCATTTTTCAGATTTTTGCCAAAATAAATTTATTTTTCTTTCAATTTTAGTACGCCCGGAAGCGTGTTGACTTTTACCGTTTTGGGCCTTGATTTTTTTATTTTGCACGTTCCTGTTCATAATCCCCTTGTGCAATTTGTCTATCTTTGCTCTTGTGTTTTGGAGTATTACTTTTACAGTCGGATCTATCCGTTTTCCTTCGCGGCCCTTTTTTCGTGAAAAAGCAGCTCAGAAAAGCCCGCAGGCTTTTCTGAGCTGCAAATATAAAAAATAATGTTTCCTCTCATATTGCCAGAGCGCACGCGGCGGCAATTATAATCGTTCACTCATCCAAGTAATCCCGCAGGCGCTTTGCACGACTGGGGTGCCTCAGCTTGCGCAGGGCCTTGGCTTCGATCTGCCGCACCCGCTCCCGCGTCACGTTGAACTCTTTGCCCAATTCTTCCAGTGTGCGGGCCCGGCCATCCTCCAGCCCGAACCGCAGTGCGATCACCCGCTCTTCCCGGGGCGTCAGGCTCTTGAGCACGCTGAACAGCTCCCGGCGCAGCAGCTGCCGCCCGGCTTCATCCACCGGGACGCCCGCTTCCTCGTCCTGAATAAAATCCTCAAGGTGGGCGTCCTCTTCTTCACCCACCGGTGTTTCCAGACTGATGGGGTCCTGTGCCAGCTGCAAAAGCTCCCGCACCCGGGCAGGCTCCATATCCAGCCGCACAGCGATTTCCTCCACCGTAGGCTCCCGGCCATTTTTGCGCAGCAGGTCGCCCGCCGTCTTTTTGACCCGGTTGATGCTCTCCACCAGATGCACCGGGATGCGGATCGTTCTCCCCTGATCCGCAATGGCCCGTGTGATGGACTGCCGGATCCACCATGTGGCATAGGTGGAAAACTTGAAGCCCCGTTCCGGCTCAAATTTTTCTGCAGCCTTCATCAGACCCAGATTGCCCTCCTGGATCAGATCAAGAAACGGCAGTCCCCGCCCGGCGTAGCGTTTTGCCACCGACACCACCAGCCGCAGATTTGCTTCGCTCAGGTGACGGCGGGCATCCTCGTCTCCGGCCTGCGCCGCACGGGCAAGCTCCGTTTCCTGTTCTGCCGTCAGCAGCGGCACCTGGCCGATCTCCTTCAGATAGGTCTTTACCGGGTCATCCAGTGCCACGCCTTCGGCCGAAAGCTCATGCTCCAGCCTGCCGATCTGCGTTTCGTCCAGTGCAGGCAGCTCGGTTTCTTCTTCGGCCAGATGTACGCCGCGGGTCTCCAATGCAGCATACAGCTCATCCAGCTGTGCCACATCGTAATCCTTCTCGTCCATAGCACGGCTGATCTGTTCCGGCGTCACGGTGTGACGGCGGGCATGGGAGGCCAGCTCCCGGGCCAATTCCTCCGTTTGCGACAATTTCTGCATGATTCCTGCTCCTTTCCGCTCCTGCTCCAGCCGGAGGGAAAAGCAGCGGTCTCATTCTTCTACAGGAACGCTTCCCTGCTTTTTTTCGCGCATCGACTGGAGGTAATCACTCAGTTCCTCATTGGACATATGCGCCGCCTTGCCTGCCACGGGCATCCCCCGGGCAATGCGGTCCAGATACAGCCGGATATCGTCCGGCGTGCAATTCACTTCGCTGTATTGTGCCGCAAAACGGCTCAGCTCATTCAGCGCTTCTTCACTGACATAGGCCCGCAGCGTGGTCAGATTGATTTCAATACCTTCCCGGCTGCAGCGAAGCATGGCTTCGTACAGCTCCTTTTGCTGGGGCTGGATGAACTGCTCCGGCAACAACTCCTTCTCAGCCAGCTTCAGATACTGCGGCTCCCGCAGGATCGCTGCCAGCAGCCGCTGCTGTGCACTTGCGATCCCCAGCGCCTGACTGCCGCCCGCGCTGTAGGGCAGCTTGATCTGGTTCATTTCGCCGGACTTGAGCACCTGCTGCCGTTTCTCCCAGCGGCGCCTGTTTCCGGCCTTTTTCACTGCCGTTTCCAGCTGGGTCATAATGGCTGTTTTGGAGATATTGGTCTCCTCTGCCAGACGGCCCGCATACACCTCCTGCTCGGTAGGGTTGGAGCGCTCTGCCAGCATATTCACAGCTTCCTTGACGTATTCCAGCCGCTGCGCATCCTGTGCCAGATCGTACTGGCTGCGCAGGCGGCCCAGCCGGAAATCCAGTGCATTGCCCACACCGTCCAGCAGCGCCTTGAACCGTTCTGCACCGTACTTTTTGATGTACTCGTCCGGGTCTTTCGCCCCGGGGATCTGCAAAACGCCCACTTTCACCGGGCTGTTGCGGAACAGTTCCAGTGAACGCAGAGTCGCCTTCTGGCCAGCCTCGTCGGAATCGTAGCTCAGAATGACCTCATCTGCATATTCGCTGATGAGCCGCACCTGCTCCGGTGTCAGGGCCGTGCCGCAGGCGCACACCGCAGTATCGATCCCCGCCTGATGCATACTGATTACGTCCATGTAGCCCTCACACAGCACGAACCGGCGCACTGCACTGCGCTTTGCGATCTGCAATGCAAATACCGTTTCCGATTTGTGGTACACCAGCGTTTCCGGGCTGTTGACATACTTTGGTTTGGAATCGTCCAGCACCCGCCCGCCGAACGCGATGATATTGCCCCGCAGGTCAAAGATGGGGGTCATCACCCGCTTCCAGAACAGGCAGTAGATACGGCCGGACTGGCTGCGCTTGAACAGGCCGCTGGCATCCAGCTCCTGCTGGTTGTAGCCCTTATCCCGCAGGTACAGGTACAGGGCCTGTCCGTCATCGGGTGCATAGCCCAGCCCGAACCGTGCAATGGTCTTATCGTCCAGTCCGCGCCGCCGCCAGTAGGCCCGCGCCTGCCGTGCTTCCTCCACAGTGGAGTTCAGACAGGCATGGAAAAAGCGCGCAGCCTCCTTGTTCATGGAAAGGATGCGGCTGCGCATCCGGCCTGTCTTGTCGTCCTCCTGCGGTTCGGGCATTCCGGCCCGCGCCGCCAGCAGCTTGACGGCCTCCGGGTAATCGATGCTGTTGATCTTCCTGACAAAGCTGATGGCATCGCCTGCCGCCTGACAGCCAAAGCAGTAGAAGCTCTGGGTGTCCGGGTAGACATAGAAGGAGGGCGTTTTCTCGCTGTGGAAGGGACACAGACCGCCGTACAGCCGCCCTTTGCGCTTGAGCTGCACATAGCTGCCCACCAGCTCCACAATGTCGGTGCGGCGGGTCAGCTCCTCAATGTATTCGTGTGGGATCATAGATCTTTCAAACAACCTTTCAAAGTTTACAACACATGCCATTTCTGCGGCACAAAAATTTCCTCAAAGGTCCGGATGGCAAATTCATCGCTCATGCCGCTGATGTAATCGGTGACGGCACGCTCTCTGCCCTCCTGATAGGCCAGCTGGACATAAAAGTTGGACATCTGATCGATGTGGCTCAGGTAGTACTCATACAGCTCTTCGATCACCTTGCCCACCTTTTGCTCCTCCCGCTTGGCGCTCCGGTCCACATACACCGTAGCGTACATGAAGTCGCGCAATGCGAGGAAAGCCTCGTTTTCCTCTGTGCCCACCTTCACATCGCCTTCGCTGTTGGCCAGAATGCTATTGATCATTGTGGTGATGCGGGCAGATTTGGTCCTGCCCAGCACAGCCGTGCACTCTTTGGGCAGAATGTCCGGGTCCAGCACCCCGGCACGAACGGCATCCTCGATATCATGGTTCACAAAAGCGATCTGGTCGGCCATGCGCACGATGCGTCCCTCCGGCGTTGCCGCCCACGTCCCCTTGGTGTGGGTCACGATGCCGTTGCGCACCTCCCATGTCAGGTTCAGGCCCTTTCCATCCTTTTCCAGCCTGTCCACTACACGCAGGCTCTGCATATAGTGCTTGAAGCCATCCGGGCAGAGCTCGTTCAACGCCTGCTCACCCGCATGGCCAAAGGGCGTATGCCCCAGATCATGGGCCAGACTGATGGCCTCGGTCAGATCCTCGTTGAGCCGCAGGGCCCGGGCAATGGTACGGGCGATCTGTGAAACCTCCAGCGTATGGGTCAGCCGGGTCCGGTACAGATCTCCTTCCGGCGAGAGAAACACCTGCGTTTTCTGCTTGAGGCGGCGGAAGGCCTTGCAGTGCAGCACCCGGTCGCGGTCTCGCTGGAACACCGGCCTGATCGGGTCCTGTTCCTCCTGCACCATCCTCCCCCTGCTCTGGTCGCTGAAGGTCGCCCACGGTGCAAAGGTCATACGTTCGATCTCTTCCGTGCGCTGTCGTACATTCATACAGGATTCCCTCCTTTTTTCAGCATTCCCCCTCTCTGCTTCGGCACAGCCGATCCCAATTGCTGCGCCCGCGGCAATTGTAACACACCCGGTTTGTCGAAGGGGGAAATACCCTGTCGTTTCACAAAATTTTGCCCGATTTTTCAAAAGTCCTCTTATGGACGCAGTTTTTATCAAAAGGGTGCGTAGAAAGGTTCCGAGACATGGACCTGTGCCCCGCCCCGGGTCAGCTCCCGCAGCTGCTCCAGCAGCGGGCCTTCCGTGTGCTCCGGCATCTGCCAGCACAGGGTCACACGGTCCGTGAACTGCGGTGCGGCCTGTTTTGCTCCCGCCGCATCGATGAGCAGCGAGGCCCGCTCATACAGCGAGTAATCCACCGTCACGCTCAGTTCCACCACGCTGCGCACCGTGACCACCTCGGCGTTCTCCAATGCCCGGGCTGTGGCCGTCGTATAGGCACGCACAAGGCCGCCGGTGCCCAGCAGCACACCGCCAAAATAGCGGGTCACCACCACGATCAGATCGGTCAGACCGCTGTGCTGCAGCACTTCCAGCGCCGGGGTCCCCGCCGTTTTTGCCGGTTCGCCATCGTCCGAGTAGCGTTCCCGGTTGCCTTCCCGCAGGCGGTAGGCATATACATTGTGCCGCGCGGTCCGGTTGGCCGCACGCACCTGTTCCAGAAATGCAACGGCGGCTTCCTCACTGTCCGCAAAAGACAGGGATGCAATGAAGCGGCTCTTCTTCTCTTCGTATTCTCCTGTGGCCGTGCCACGAATCGTGCGGTAATCCTCCACGGTGGTTCCTCCTGCTCTTTATTCAGAATAAGTATAACATAAATCGGCCGTTGTGCAACCACTGCAGAACACGTTATCTGTTTCATTTCTTTCGGGTCGGATCCTCAGCTCCCCCGGCTCTTAAAAAAGACAGCAAAAAATCGGCTGAGCCCTGCGGCCCAGCCGATTTTTCTGAAGAAAGCATATGATTACGATGATTACTTGGTAAAGAGCTGGATCCACTGATGGCCCCAGGTGCTGGAGCTGTTGTAGTAGTAGCCAACACCCATTGCGCGGGCTTCCGGGTCCAGAATATTTGCACGGTGGCCTTCGGAATTCATCCATGCCGTTACGACCTCTTCGGGAGAAACGCTGCCCCATGCGGCATTCTCACCGGAAGCAGCATCGGTCACACCGTATTCACTGAGCACGGTGTACCACTTGGAACCATTGGGGCGCACATGAGAGTTCACAGTTGCGATCTCCTCAGCACGATGCTGTGCAGCTGCAGTAAGCTTTGCGTCCCCCATGACCAGAGGCTGCAGGCCGTAGTTTGCGCGCTCTGCATTGACCAGATCCAGAACTCTCTGACGATAGTCGCTGGTGTAAGAGTTTTCGGGATAAGAGAAGATCAGCACCCAGTAGTTGTTGTAAACGCCGCCTTCATAGTGGCCCACGCTCATGGTGGTCGCATCTGCGTTCAGGATGCGCTCACGGGCAAAATCAATGTTCATCCACTGATCTACCGCTGCATCGGGGGTGGAAACGCCCGCCATGTAGTCCTCGCCAATCGACACATCTTCGATGCCATTCTCTGCGAAGACGGTAAAATCGCGCTGGCCATTGGGACGAACATAAGAATAGGAAGAGGCCAGTTCCTTCGCGCGCTCCTGAGCAGCACTATTGTGGCTGCTATCACCCAGCTGAACAGGCTTCAGGCCAACCTTTGCGCGCTCGCTGTTCACACGGCGCAGGAACTCGTTCTGGTAAGCTTCATCCTGATGGTTCAAGAAGGAGTTTTCTTCTTCCATCACGGAAGCTGTCTCAGGCCCGGCCTGTGCAGCATTTGCGGCAACAGGCTTGAGGGATGCGGCACCAAAAACCACAGCCATGGCCATCGCAGCGGCTGCGACCTTCTTTACGATCCTCATCTCAAGTTCCATAAGACATCCTCCGTAGGTTTTTGCAACTTGTTTGCAACACTACCGTTTCACAAGTGCAACTATTGTGCAACAATAGTATCACAAAAGTGTCTCATGGTCAAGAGATTCAGTCGTATTTTGATGAATAATATAAAATTTTAGAACTTTTCCTCCTAAAAAGCCCTTTGACGAGCACTGTAGACTCGTCTTAAATGTTGTTCTATTGTTATGTAACTGTTGCAGTGCACCCTTTTTGGAGGCTTTTTACGGCACTTTTTGTACGGAAATTTACTTTTGCAACACGATTTTGTGACGCTTTGATTGTGTATTTCCGTCTCTTTCTTAACTCAAAGCCGTTTTTCCATGTTTCGCTGCACTTTGTGTGCACTTTCAGACGCTGCTTTTTCTTCCTCTGACTATCCCTGCACTGCACCCGCTCTTTTGCAGCACCATCCGCAACAAAAAACAGCGCAGACGGTTCTTCCGAACCCATCTGTGCTGTCCCTCCGTACAGTTTAATACTCTAACTCTTTGCCCTGACTGAACCGAGTATTACGCAAAATGCAACAAGCCCCGCCAAAAAGGACATAGCTCAAAGAATCGCCGAACAGAGCAAAAAGGCAGGACCTCTGGCGAAGCCCTGCCTCTTGCTGTTTTGTCCACCGTCTTTTATGCGTCACCTCAGCATTTGACAAACAAAAAAGAAGAGCGGCTCCGAAGAGCCGCCCTTCCACAATTCAGGCTATGCTATTGAAAAGATCTTGCTTCAGGCGATCACTGAGCAGCCTTTGCTGCCTCGATCTGCTTGATCAGCTCGGGCACGACCTTGAACAGGTCGCCCACGATGCCGTAGTCAGCCACGCCGAAGATGGGAGCACCCTCGTTCTTGTTGACAGCGATGATGCACTCGGAGTCCTGCATACCAGCAGTGTGCTGGATAGCGCCGGAAATGCCCAGAGCAACATAGATCTTGGGATGCACGGTCTTGCCGGTCTGGCCGACCTGATGGTCAGCGGTCATCCAGCCTGCATCGGTGACGGCACGGGAAGCACCCACAACGCCGCCGCCCAGAGCAGCTGCCAGCTGCTCAGCCAGCTCAATGCCCTTCTGGACATCCTTGCTGATGCCGCGGCCGACAGAGACGATCACATCTGCGCCGATCAGATCGACCAGCTTCTCAGCGGCCTTCTCAACGCTCAGGACCTCGGTCTTGATGTCCTCAGCAGCCAGAGCGAATGCGGGCTTCACGATCTGGCAGGCATCAGCCTTGGCCTGATCGAAGGGAGCCTTCTTCATAACGCCGGGACGCACGGTGGACATCTGCGGACGGAAGCGGGGGCAGATGATGGTAGCCATCAGATGGCCGCCGAATGCGGGACGGGTCATCTTCAGGTTGCGGTCTTCCATATCGAACTTCTGCTTGGACAGGTCGATGGTGGAGCTCTCCTTCAGGAAATCGATGTACTTTGCAGTGTCGATGTCCAGATGGGTAGCATCAGCGGTCAGGCCGGTGTGCAGACGAGCTGCGCAGCGGGGGCCCAGATCGCGGCCGATGTTGGTTGCACCGATCAGCAGGACTTCGGGCTTGTACTCGTTGACCATGTCGCACACGACCTTAGCGTATGCATCGGTGGTGTAGTCCTTCAGCAGGGGGCTGTCGCAGACCATGACCTTATCGGCACCATAGCCGCCCAGCTCCTTGGCAATGCCTTCCACGTTGTCGCCCAGCAGCAGGCCGGTGACCTCGCAGCCCAGCTCATCAGCCAGCTTGCGGGCCTCGCTCACCAGCTCGAAATCAGTGGGCATCAATGCGCCCTGGCGCTGCTCGCAGAAGACCCATACGCCCTTGTATTCGTTAAAATCA
>OLYY01000830.1_pt1 | contig 12109 bp, 9 predicted proteins | sample 1673561 | NCBI WGS metagenome assembly OLYY01 (sample SAMEA103958115, study PRJEB25191) | human gut metagenome | biome: human-associated habitat [ENVO:00009003]; feature: intestine environment [ENVO:2100002]; material: feces | place: Germany | collected 2013/2015
TTAACACTACCCAAAAGTAACATGGGTGTGCACTGCGAAGGGGTCAAGGGGGCGAGCGCAGGCTTCGTCTGTTTTCATGCCCCCTTGTCGCCTCCGCAGAGGCGAACCCCCTGCTTCACAAAAGCCCTTTTCCGCAGAAAAGCAATTCTACCTACTTAGAAATTACTTAGCCGCCTTCGCAAACGCATCCCGCAGCCCAACCGTGCGGTTGAACACCGGCAGCTCCGCCGTGGAATCCGGGTCCTTGCAGAAATAGCCCGTGCGCAGGAACTGCAGTGCCGTTCCCGGCGCGCATTCCTTCGCGTACGGCTCAATCACGCCGCGCACCACCGTCAGGCTGTGCTGATTCAGCTTCTTCAGGAAGTCATAATCCGCGCGGGACAGATTCGCGTCCGCTTCCTCTGCCTCTTCGGTTTCTTCCGCATCCACCGCATCCTCGGCGGTCGGTTCGGCTTCGTCCTCCAGCGCACTGTCATCCGCCAGCAACGGATCGTAGAGGCGCGCCTCGAACGGCACAGCGTCCGCCGCGCTCACCCAATGCAGCGTCTTGCCCTTAATCTTGCGGTCAGCGCCCTCGCTGCCGGACAGGCTGTCCATGTCCACCGTGCAGTACACTTCGGTGACGTTGCCGCTCTCGTCCTTCTTGCAGCCCTCGCACTTGACGATGTACGCCCCGTTCAGGCGCACCTCGAAGCCGGGGTACATGCGCTGGAACTTCTTCGCAGGCACTTCCATGAAGTCCTCCTGCTCAATGTACAGCTCGCGCCCGAACGTGACTGTGTGGCTGCCCATTTCGGGGTGCTTCGGGTGATTTTCGACCGTCAGCGTGAGCGTCTTGTCATCATCCCAGTTCGTCAGCACCACCTTGAGCGGGTGCAGCACCGCCATCACGCGCGCCGCTTTTTCGCCAAGATCATCACGGATGCAAGCGTCCAGCAGCGCGGTATCCACGGTGGAATCCGCCTTGCTCAAACCGATGCGGCTGACGAAATCGCGAATCGCAGCGGCAGTGCAGCCGCGGCGGCGCAGACCCGACAGCGTGGGCATACGCGGGTCATCCCAGCCTTTGACGTAGCCGCCCATGACCAGCGCGCGCAGCTTGCGTTTGCTCATCACGGTGCGGGTCATGTTCAGGCGGGCGAACTCAATCTGGCGAGGACGTGCCGGCAGCATGGACTGGCTGTGCTCCACCACCCAGTCATACAGCGGGCGGTGAATTTCGTATTCCAGTGAGCAGAGGGAGTGGCTGATGCCTTCCAGCGCATCGCCAATCGGGTGCGCGAAGTCGTACATCGGGTAAATGCACCACTTCTTGCCCGTGCGCCAGTGCTCCTTGTAGAGGATGCGGTACATGGTGGGGTCGCGCATGACGATGTTGGGCGACGCCATATCAATCTTGGCGCGCAGGGTGTACTGTCCCTCGGCAAATTCGCCCGCGCGCATCCGGCGGAACAGGTCAAGGCTCTCTTCGGCGGGACGGTCGCGCCACGGCGAATTCTTGCCGGGCTTGGTCAGCGTGCCGCGGTATTCGCGCATCTGCTCCTTGTTCAGCTCGTCCACATACGCCAGGCCGCGTCGAATCCAGTCCTCCGCGATTTCGTAGCACTTATCGTAATAATCAGAAGCGTAATACAGACCGCCCGTCCAGTCAAAACCCAGCCAGTGAATGTCGTTCTTGATGGCTTCGACAAACTCGGTGTCTTCCTTCGCGGGGTTCGTATCGTCAAAGCGCAGGTTGCACTTGCCGCCGAATTTCTCCGCCGTCAGGAAGTCCGTAATCAGCGCCTTGCAGTGGCCAATGTGCATATAGCCGTTGGGTTCGGGAGGAAACCGCGTATGCACTTGCGTGTAGCGACCATCCTTCAAATCCTGTTCGACGGCCTCCCAGACAAAATTACTGCGAGTCGTTGCTTCTTCCATAGAATCGTTTCCTCCTTCTCCATTCTATACCATTTCCAGAATCAAAAAGGCGCAATCAGGCGGCGCTGACGAATCCGGAAGTAGTATCACCCGAGAAAATATGATACCGGGCATTGCACCATTATAACGGCATTCCCCCGAAATTACAAGGGTTCGCGGAAAAAATCGAGTATTTTGCTGGGGTTTCGCCGGAATCATACCTGAATTTGATTTTTCCCAGCCGCATTTTTTCCTTTTCTTCACCTGTACAGCAGAAAAACTTGCATTCCCCCGCATTCTGTGCTATATTGACGCGGAATCCAATAAGTTAATCGGAGTGAACTGCCATGCCGAATTTTTCGCTTTCTGACGCGGTATTTGAAAACGCCGCCGCCAAGTACCCGACCCCCTTCCACCTCTACGACGAAGCCGGAATCCGCCGCAATGCCCGCACGCTGAAGCAGGCATTTGCGTGGTGCGAAGATTTTGAGGAGTATTTCGCCATCAAGGCCCTGCCGAACCCCGCTATCCTCCGCATTCTGAAGGAAGAGGGCTGCGGCGTGGACTGCTCCAGCGACACGGAATTGATGCTCGCGGACGCTTGCGGATTCTCCGGGCGGGACATCATGTTCTCTGCCAACGCCATGCCCTACCATGAGTTCGACGATGCCCGCCGTCTCGGCGCGTTCGTCAACCTCGATGATATCACCCATATTGACATTCTCCGTCAGCACGGCGGCATTCCCGAAACCATCTGCTGCCGCTATAACCCCGGCGGAGACTTCAAAATCGGCAACGAAATCATGGGCAATCCGGGCGACGCGAAGTACGGCTTCACCTATGCCCAATTGCAGGAGGGCTTGAAGCGCCTGAAAGAACTTGGCGCAAAGCGCTTCGGGCTGCACGCGTTCCTCTCCTCCAACAACACGGACGACAACTACTACCCCGCGCTGGCGAAGATTCTCTTCACCTGCGGCCGCGACCTCGCCGCCGAAACCGGCTTGGAGCTGGCGTTCATCAACCTCTCCGGCGGCATCGGCATCCCCTACCGCCCCGACCAGCCCGCGACGGATGTACTCGCTGTCGGCGAAGGTGTCCGCAAGGTATACGAGGAAATCTTCCCGAATGGCGGCGTCGCGCTGAAAACCGAACTCGGCCGCTGGATGACCGGCAACATGGGCTGGCTTGTCACGCGCGTGATTCACGAGAAGCACACCTACAAGGACTACATCGGCGTGGATGCCTGCGCCGCGAACCTCATGCGCCCTGCGATGTACGGCGCGTACCACCACATCACCGTCTGCGGGAAGGAAAGCCTGCCGCATGACCACATCTATGACGTCGTCGGCAGTCTGTGCGAAAATAACGACAAGTTCGCCATCGACCGCGCCCTGCCGGAAATCAAGATCGGTGACCTGCTGGTGATTCATGACACCGGTGCGCACGGTCATGCGATGGGGTATAATTATAATGGTCGTCTGCGGTCGGCAGAGGTGCTGTACACGCAAGATGGGGATTATCGGCTGATTCGCCGCGCGGAGACGGCACAGGATTATTTTGCGACGCTGGATATGGATGAATGCGCGGCGAAACTGGGCTTGACGCCGAAAAAATAAACACGCGGGCAAAACATCCAGTACACAAACTAAAAAACCTTCCAACACAGCTCAATCAGCATCCGAAGGGGTGCCGAAGGAGTCCAGAGGGCGATCGGAAAGCCCTCTGGAAGCATGCCAATGACCAGTATGGAGTGAAAACCATTAGTCCCCGGAAGTCATGCTTCCTAAGACATAAAGCAACGGGCAGGACGTGAAAATGCGTCCTGCCCGTTCTTCTTGTATTACTTCGCCAGCTGGTTGACCGCATCGACAACCGCCTGAGAGGTCAGCGTCGCGCCCGTCACCGCGTCGATGTCCACGCCCAGCGTCAGCGGCGCACTCTTGCCGATGAACTGGCTCGTGAACGCTTCATCGGCACACTTGCCGCCCAGCGCGTAGAATTCGCTGGAAGCATCCACCGTCAGCGCCGTGATGACATGATTCTTGTCAATTTCCACCGTCACGGCCACGCCCTCGTGCCAGCCCTTGACCTTCGTGGTCAGCACCTTCGCGGGCGCTTCCGCATACAGGCTGTTCACCGCGTCTACAACCGCCTGAGACGTAATCGTCGCGCTTGCCACCGCGTCAATGCCTTCGCCCAGCGTCAGCGGTGCGCTCTTGCCGATGAACTGCGCCGTGAACGCTTCTTCTTCGCACTTTTGACCCAGACCCGGCGTCTGAGTGGACGCATCCACCGTCAGTGCCGTAATCACGCCGTTGTCGTCCGTCACCTGCACCGTGATGTCCGCGCCGCCGAAGCCCGCAATCGTCGCAGTCTTCGCGTTTTCCAGCACCATGGGCGCTTCCGTCGCAGCAGGGGCTTCCGTCGCCACAGGTTCGAGATCCTCCGCTGCCATCGCGGGCGAAGTCAGCGCCGCGTTGATGGCTTCCACTGCCGCCGTCGAGGTGATGGTCGCGCCGGTCAGCCCATCCACATTTTCATTCAGGGTAAACGGGCCGCTCTTGCCGATGAACTGCGCCGTGAACTCTTCGTCCGCGCAGCGCGTGCCGAAGCCGGGCGTCTGCGTGGAAGCGTCGATAACCAGCGCCGCAATCGTGCCATCATCATTCAGCGTCAGGCGCGCCGTCACTTCGCCGTTGCCAAAGCCAACAGCCTTGCCCTGATGCACGTCGCCTGTCAGCTCAACCGTCTGCGCAGGCTTTTCTTCCTTCACGCCGAACGCCAGCACGTCGCCTTCGACGTCCTTGCCCAGCACATGGCTGATGCACTTCAGCACATCATTGGATGCCGCCAGCACCGCCTTGGAGGTGACGGTCGCGCCGGTAATCGCTTCGATGGTGTCGCCGCCGAACGCGCTCAGACCAATGAACGCCTCCGCACGAGCCGGTTCTTTCCAACGTGCGCCGAAGCCGTCCGTCTCGGCAAAGTTCGTGTCGCCAATCTGGCAGCCGACGATTTTGCCATCCATATCAACGCCCAGCGTCACAGCGACATTGCCGCCGTAGCCCTTGGCGGAGGACACCGCGCAGTAGCCGATGGTCTTGCCGTCCTTCTTCGCTTCCACCAGCGATGTAACATTGCAGCCATCCGGAATGCTCATGGTGCTGAAGGAATCCGCCGTCATGACGCTCTGGAACGCCGCGTTCTGCGCCGCTTCCTCATGCGCCTTGATGGGACCCGCCGTAATCGCATTCGTTACCGCCAGCAGCAGCGCCGCCGCCAGCGCAATCAGCGCCAGAATCAGGTACGCCGGAAGCTGTTTCCGAGTTGTCTTGGTTTCACTCATGGTTTATTGCCTCCTCCTGAGAACTATGAAAAAGTGAAATTGAAAGCTGATACTATTTTCAGAGGAAAATAGCATATCATCGCAAGGACGTGTAGCCCCATTGCTTCATCAGGTCGTTCATCATCACCGTGCCGTCGCGCAGAATCATCAGCGCGGGATATCCGTTCTCCTGCGTGAGCTGGAGTGCCTTCTCGCTGCCGAGGACGATGCACGCTGTCGCCAGCGCATCCGCGTCCATGGAGCTTTCCGCAATGATGGTGGCCGACGCCAAATCAGAATCGGACGGCAGTCCCGTCCACGGCGACAGGATGTGATGATACCGCACGCCGTCGATGGTAAAGCCGCGCTCGTAGATGCCGCTGGTCACGACGCTGCGGTCGATGACAGAAACGACGCCGATAGGGCCGCTGGTCACGGCGCTGGGGTCGATGACAGAAAAGGCGCCGATAGGGCTGCTGTTGTTGGGATCGTCCGGATCCTGCACGCCGACGCGGTATGCCGATCCATCCGGCTTCGTCCCAACGGCGTAGACATTGCCGCCGAAATTCAGCATTGCGCCGCTGCACCGCCCACGCACCAGTGCCGCCACTTGGTCTGCAATGTAGCCCTTGGCGATGCCGCCGAGGTCAATTTGCATTCCAGCGGGCAGCGTAACCGTGTTGTTCTCGCCCAGCGTGAGCTGCTCGTCGTCCACCAGCGGCAGGGCGGCGATTCGCTCCTCATCGGTCGGCATACGGTTCGTGCCGCCGGTGAAGTCCCACTGCGCGGTCAGGGGCGCAATCGTGATGGCGAACGCGCCGCCGGTCAAGCGGTTGAGCTTCTTCGCTTCGCTGAGGACGTTCCACGTTTCCGCATCAACGGTCACGGTCTGCCCGTGAGCGTTGTTGATGCGGCTGACGTCGCTGCCCTCCACCGTTTTGGAGAGCATGTTCTCGTAACGCTTGCAAGCCGCCCAGATGTCCTCCATCAGGGTGTCGTCCGCGCCGTAGAGCGTGATGGTCACAACTGTGTCGAAGTAGAAACCCACGCCCGTTGTTTTTTCTGCCGGGTCAACCGTGGCGGCCGCGGCGGGGGGTGTCGTCGGGGTTTCGCCGCCTGCCTGCTGCGCACTGCATCCGCCCAGCAGCAGCGTCAACGCCATCAGCCCCGAAAGCACCGCTGTTTTTTTCATTCCTTCACCACCAATTCCACACTTACCCGATTGGGCAGACAGATAATGAATTGCTGATTGGGGCGCGTCTCCCAGTTGTCCAGCGTCACTTCGCCCATTTGGACGCACAGCTGATTATGGCATGTTGAAGATGCCATCACCGCGCCGCGCTCGCTGATCTCAACCACGTTGACACTGCCGTCCTCCTGCGTGACGGTCAATGTCTGCTTCTGCCCCAGCGGCACACGGGCGTACTCCGCGCCATCCACCGTCACGACGATTTCGCCATTTTGCCCCCCGCTCGGACGCAGCAGCGTTACCGCCGCCAGCAATCCGACGGCAAGTGCAACCATCAGCGCAATGACCCAATAGTTCTTCTTATCCATACTGCTCCTTTATCTTGGCATATGAATACATTGTGAATTATACCACGAACTCCATGCCGCGTCAATGTCAAGTTTTCGCGATTCAGTTGACTTTGCTTTCATACTTATATGCTATATGCGCGTGCAGCGCAGGGATTTCGCCTTTGCGGAGGCAAAAATCCTGTTTCAAATTCCTCAATTTTGTGGTATAATGATTCCAGCAGACTTCTGCAAAATGCACGTTAAACCAACGATTAGGAGGATTTTTACCATGGCTAAGGAACTTAAGGGCACGAAAACCGAACAAAACCTGCTGGAAGCCTTCGCGGGAGAATCTATGGCGCGCAATAAGTACACCTACTTCGCATCGAAGGCACGCAAGGACGGCTATGTGCAGATTGCCGAACTGTTCGAAGCAACCGCGGCAAACGAGAAGGAACACGCCAAAATGTGGTTCAAGCTGCTGGAGGGCGGCGAAATCAAGGATACCGCGGCGAACCTGCTGCACGCCGCTGAGGGCGAGAACGCCGAGTGGACAGACATGTACGTCCGCATGGCAGAGGAAGCGGACGCCGAGGGTTTCCCGGCGATTGCGCATAAATTCCGCATGGTCGCCGCCATCGAGAAGGCGCATGAGGAACGCTATCGCCGCCTGCTGGCGAACGTGGAAAATGACCTTGTGTTCTCCAAGGACGGCGACGTGATTTGGGAATGCGCGAACTGCGGCCATATCGTTGTGGGCAAGAAAGCGCCGGAAATCTGCCCGGTGTGCGCGCATCCGCAGAGCTACTTCATGGTCAAGGCGGAAAACTACTGATACTGCTGATTTCTGATAGCAAGCACCCCTCCTTCGGCAAATCACCGAAAGAGGGGTGCATTTCGTTCGTAGATCTTTGGGAGCAACACGCGCATACAGTATGCAGATGCGCTCATCTCAATCGCGAAAAGGGTGTCGAGAGGGTCGAAGACCCTTCGCAGGTACAGGGCAGAGCCCTGCTGGGGTCAAGGGGCAAAGCCCCTTGGGTCTCCCCCGTCCTTTATTTCTGGTCGGGAATCAGAACCGCCTTGATGCGGCGGACGCCAGCGGAAGAGGATTCTTCCTTCTGAATCTTGAACGTGCCCAGATCGCCGGTGTTCTGCGCGTGGGGGCCGCCGCAGATTTCAAAGGAGTAATCGCCCATCTTGTAGGTGCGAACCTTCTCGCCGTACTTGGACTCAAACAGGCCAATTGCGCCCTTCTCCTTCGCTTCCGGCACGGTCATCTCTTCACACACAACCGGCACTTTCGCCTGAATCGCTTCATTGACCATCTTTTCGACCTGCGCCAGCTCGTCCTTGGTCACCTTGCGGCCGAAGGAGAAGTCGAAGCGCAGACGTTCCGCCGTGATGTTCGAGCCCTTCTGCGCCACTTCGTCGCCGAGCACCTTGCGCAGCGCCGCGTGCAGCAGATGAGTCGCGGTGTGCAGGCGCGCGGTTTCCTCGCTCGTGTCCGCCAGACCGCCCTTGAACTTCTGCTCCGCACCCTGATGGCTCAGCTCCTGATGCTTGCGGAACGCTTCCTCGAATCCGGCGGTGTCCACCGTCAGATTGCGCTCCTTCGCCAGTTCCACGGTCATCTCAATCGGGAAACCGTAGGTGTCGTAGAGGTGGAACGCCGTCTCGCCGTCAATCTTGCCATCCGCCGCGCGGGACGCCACCTTGTCGAACTCCTTGTTGCCCTGCTTCAGCGTGCGGGCAAAGCGGCCTTCTTCCAGCGTCAGCTGATCGATGACGAACGCCGCGTTGCGCTCCAGCTCCGGATACGCATTCTTGTACTGGTTGATGATAACCTTCGCGATTTCGCAGGTGAAGCCGTCGGGCATACCGAGCTGCATCCCGTAGCGCACCGCGCGGCGAATCAGGCGGCGGAGAATATAGCCCTGATCCGTGTTGGACGGGGACACGCCGCGGTCGTCGCCCAGAATAAAGGTGGACGTGCGCATGTGGTCGGCAATGATGCGGAACGCCTTGGTCGTTTCCTCATCCGCGCCGTACTCCTTGCCGGACAGTTCGGCAATCTTCGCCAGAATGTCGGTGAAGGCGTCCGTCTCATAGACGGTCTTCTTGCCCGTCAGCACACAGATGGTGCGTTCCAGGCCCATGCCGGTATCGACGTTCTTCTGCTTCAGCGGAATGAACGTGCCGTCCTTCTGCTTGTTGTACTGCATGAACACGTCGTTCCAGATTTCCAGATACGCGCCGCAGTGGCAGGCAGGCGAGCAGTTCGGGCCGCAGGGCTTTTTGGTGATGATGAACATCTCGGTATCCGGGCCGCACGGACCGGTGATGCCCGCCGGGCCCCACCAGTTGTGTTCCTTCGGCAGATAGAACAGGTGGTCATCCTTCACGCCGCAGCTGCGCCAGAGATTGGCGGCTTCCTCGTCGCGGGGGCAGTCCTCGTCGCCCTCAAAGACAGTGAACGCCAGCTTGTCGGGATCCAGACCGAGGTACTTCTCGCTCGTCAGGAACTCCCAGCTCCACGGAATCATTTCCTTCTTGAAATAGTCGCCCAGCGACCAGTTGCCCAGCATTTCAAAGAAGGTCAGGTGGCTGGGGTCGCCCACGTCGTCAATATCACCCGTGCGGATGCACTTCTGCACGTCGGTCAGGCGCGTGCCGGCGGGGTGGGGCGTACCCATCAGGTACGGCACGAGCGGGTGCATACCGGCGGTGGTGAACAGGACGGTCGGGTCATTTTCCGGAATAACGGAGGCGGAGGGAATCCGATGATGTCCCTTGGACTCCATGAACTGCTGGAACATTTCCCGCAGCTGGGCGGATGTAATCTGCTTCATAAAGGCTGCTCCCTTCAATTTCGCACAAAATGGGGTCAATCGCAAGGGCTATTATACCATTCTGTCATGCGATTTGCAAGGGCTTCACGCGGTTTCCTGCGCCATTTGCGCCTTCTGCGTACGAATGACCTTCGTCATCATCCACACGGCAAGGGCAAGCGTCAGCACATCCGCCAGCGGCTGGCAGACTTCCAGCCCGCGCAGCCCCCACACGTTCGGCAGCACCAGCAGCGTCGGAATCAGGAACAAGCCCTGACGCGCCGCCGCCAGAATCGTCGAGCGGATGCCGTAGCCAATCGCCTGCGTGTACATGTTGCTCAGCGTAATAAAGCCCCACGCCCACACGGTCAGAATCTGAATGCGGAAGGTTTCCGTGCCGATGCGGATGACCTCCGGGTCGGAGCGGCGGAACAGCGTGACGACCGGCTCGGCAAAGGCGAAGCCCGCCGCGCCCAGCATCAGCAGCACAATCGTCGTTACCTTGACGCTGAAGGAAAACGCGCGGTGCATCCGGTCATATTTTCTCGCGCCGTAATTGAAGCCGCAGACCGGCTGGAAGCCCTGCCCGAAGCCGACGACGGTGGAGTTGACGAAATTCAGGCAGCGGCTGACAATCGCGAACGCCGCAATCGCAGGGTCTCCATAGACCGCCGCGGCATTGTTGAGCAGCGACGTCGACACGCTCATGATGCCCTGCCGCCCCAGCGACGGCAGACCGTTGTTCAGGATTTTGGCGTACATCTGCTTCGTTGGGCGGTAGTTGCGCGGATGAATCGTGATGGCGTCGGCGTGCGTGCTGCACATCACCAGCAGGATGACAAAGCTCGTCAGCTGCGAAATTGCCGTCGCAATCGATGCGCCCGCAATGCCCATGTCGAACACAAAAATCAGCAGCGGGTCAAGAAGCATATTCAGCAAGCCGCCGGAAATGATGCCGACCATGCCATACGTCGCCAAGCCTTGAAAGCGCAGGAGGTTGTTCATTGACAACGACCCCATCATGAACGGCGCGGCGAGGAAAATATACCGTGCGTAATCCAGCGCATACGGCATAGCGGTCTCCGTCGCGCCAAGCAGGCGCATCAGCGGCTCATTGAACACATTGCCCAGCACCGCAATCAGCACACCCGCCGCTACTGCGGAAAAAAAGCCGACCGCGCTGTACACTTCCGCCTCCTTGCGCTTGCCCATGCCCAGCAGATGGCTGACGTTCGTGCCGCTGCCCATGCCGAACATGAACGCCAGCGCCTGAATCATCGCCATCACGGAAAAGACGATGCCGACGGCGGCGGAGGCGGATGTGCCGCTTGCGGTGGCTTCCGCCGTGCCAATTTGGCTGACGAAATAGGTGTCCGCCATATTATAAATGGAGGTAATCAGCATTGAGCAGATGGTGGGAAGCGCCATTTTCGGGATAATCTTCTCCACCGGCTGCGTCAGGAGCATTTGCTGTCTTTCTTCGGCGCTCATCGCCATAGGATTTGCCCTGCCTTTCTCATTCTCTCTACGCATGGAAGCTCTTTCAGAGCATACCGAATGAAATATTCTGCAAAAGTCCCGAAAATCCTTGTTTTTTTCGCCGCACTTGACAAAGAAAGTCAGATGCAGTACCCTTGTATTGGGGAGAGCATCCCCCGAAAGGCAGAAAATCGACATGAAATCGACCGAAGAAATGCTGCAAGCCGCTGTACAGCAGCTGCAAACCGCGGAGCAGGCGCGCCTGACCAGCGAAACCGACCCTGCGCGCCGGCAGCTGCTGCATCTGCTCTATGCGCGGGAAGCCGCCGCGCTGCAATCCATGACACTGGTACGCGCTGAAATCCCCGCCGCCCAAAAGCGGGACTGGAAGCCGCTGATTTTCCCGTTCGCCGCCGCGGTGCTGAATCTGGGTGCGCTGGCGCTCTGGCTGACGCTGCCCAGCTGCGTGACGCCGGAAAACAGCGGCTGGATGGGGCGATTCGCGCTGTGCATCGTTGCGCAGTCGGTATCGCTCTGCGCCGCCATCGGGAGCATTGTGAGCGCCATGCGCCGCAAGCCTCCCAAGCCTGTTGTGGTGGCGGATGAGACTGAGTTCCGCCGCCGTTTGGTGGAAGCAGAAGGGCGAATCGCTTTGGACGCGCAGACCATCGAAGCGCTTTTCGCGCAGGAATCCGTTACCATCATCAGCACGGGCGCAGAAACGGCAGCAGAGCTATATGCCTCGCTGTACGAAATGGCACAGGATGCCCGGCTAGACGGCGACGCAAATCAGGAAAAAGCGCTCTCGTGGCCGCTGTCGAATGCAAAGCGCCTGTTGCATGCGGTCGGCTGCGAAGCGGTAGACTACACGCCGGAAACGGCGATGTTTTACGACGTGATGGACGCGGACATCACCCAACAGCGCCGCCCCGCGATTGTGCAGAAGGCGGACGGGATTGTGCAGCAAAGGGGGCTGTATTTAAGGAAGGGGTAACGCCCTTGACCCCTCCGCGCGATTGCCTTAGCTTCTTCTCCATGCCCCTTCCGCGTGTTTCTC
>OLYY01000837.1_pt1 | contig 12071 bp, 9 predicted proteins | sample 1673561 | NCBI WGS metagenome assembly OLYY01 (sample SAMEA103958115, study PRJEB25191) | human gut metagenome | biome: human-associated habitat [ENVO:00009003]; feature: intestine environment [ENVO:2100002]; material: feces | place: Germany | collected 2013/2015
GGCCGGTGCCCAGATGATCCATCAGGGAGTGGTAGTTCTTGCGCACCACGATGGACACGTTGGAAATGCCGCAGTTGGCCATGCTGGACAGCACAAAGTCTACCATGCGGTAACGGCCCGCAAAGGGGATCGAGGCCATTGCGCGCTCGGTCACCAGCTCGGGAACGGTATTGTCATAGCTGTTGGGGAAAATGATACCCAACGCATTGTTGTTCTGGCTCAGCATACTTCCTCGCCCTCCTTGACGGAATCAAATACTTTGGCGCCCTCTTTGACGGTAGCGCCTGCGCCGATGGTCAGACCGGTGCCCACATGTGCGATGGGGCCGTCGCCGCCGATCTTGGCGCCTGCGCCCACGGTGACATCCTCAGCCAGGATGCAGCGCTTGACCACGGCACCTGCCTTGACCACGACGCCATCCATCAGGACAGCATCCTCGACCGTTGCGCCCTCTTCCACCACGACGCCGGCGCTCAGGACAGAGTGCTTGACGCGGCCATAGATCTGGCAGCCCTCGGTGATGAGGGAATCCTGCACCATGGCGCGGGGGCCGATCTTCTGGGCGGGCAGCACGGGGTTGCGGCTGTAGATCTTCCAGGTCTTGTCAAAGATATCGATGCCGGAGTTCTCGGGGTCCAGGACCTCCATGTTGGCTTCCCACAGGCTGTCGATGGTGCCCACGTCACGCCAGTAACCGGCAAAGCGGTAAGCATACATCTTGCGGCCGTCCCGCAGCAGGGCCGGGATGATATTCATGCCAAAGTCGTTCTTGGAGTTGGGGTCTGCCTCATCCTCTTCCAGATACTTCTTCAGAACATCCCAGTTGAAGATGTAGATGCCCATGGAAGCCAGATTGGACTTGGGTACCGGGGGCTTCTCCTGGAACTCGGTGATGCGGTCGTTCTCGTCAGCCACCATCAGGCCGAAGCGGGAGGCTTCCTTCCAGTCCACTTCCATAACAGCCACAGAGAACTCTGCGCCCTTCTCCTTGTGGAAGCGCAGGAAGTCGGCATAGTCCTGCTTGCAGATCTGATCGCCGGACAGGATGATCACATACTCGGGATCGTAGCTGTCGATGAAGCCGATGTTCTGGTAGATGGCGTTTGCAGTGCCCTTGTACCAGTCAGTGCCCTTTGCCTGCTCGTAGGGCGGCAGGGTGTGCACGCCGCCGTGCAGACGGTCCAGATCCCAGGGCTGGCCGTTGCCGATGTACTCGTTCAGCTTCTGGGGCTGATACTGGGTCGCGATGCCAACGGTGTCGATGTTGGAGTTCACGCAGTTGGACAGCGGGAAGTCCACGATGCGGTACTTGCCGCCGAAGGACACTGCGGGTTTTGCCGTTTTCTGTGTCAGCGCATACAAGCGCGAGCCACGTCCACCGGCAAGGATCATTGCCACAATTTCTTTTGCCATAGCTTTATTCTCCCCTTTAACATTAACATTTCCGTTGTTCGGAAATGATCGTCAACGTGTGCGGTATGGGTCAGCCGAAGTGCCGGGTCATTCCTTGGGCTCCTTCGGTTTGCGGGTGCGCTTTGCGGGTGCTTTTTCCGCTGCAGGCTCAGCCTCTGCCTTCGGCTTGCGGCCGCGCTTTTTGGGTGCCTCTGCGGCAGCCTCCGGCTCAGTCTTGGCCTTGCGGGCGGTCTTTTTCACCGGCTTTTCCTCTGCAGCGGCAGCTTCTGCCTTGGGCTTGCGGCCGCGTTTTTTGGGTGCTTCTGCAGTGGTCTCCGGCCCGGCCTTGGCCTTGCGGGTGGTCTTTTTCACGGTCTTTTCCGGTTCAGCAGCGGTCTTTGCCTTTTTTGCGGTCTTTTTTCCCGCCTTACCGGTCTTGTCCTCTGCAGCCTTGCGGGTGCGCTTGGCGGGCACCTCAAAGTACAGCGTGCTCATGGGCGGCAGGGTGATGGTGATGCTCTGCTCAAACCCGTGCAGCGGCTTTTTGTGGGTGCGCACGGCCTTGTTGTGGACTGCGCCGGAACCGCCGAACTCTGCATCGTCGCTGTTCAGGATCTCCTTGTAGGAGCCTGCCACCGGTGCACCCAGAGTGTAGCCCTCACGCAGGACGGGGTTGAAGTTGCAGACCACCAGGATCTGCTTGCCGGAAGTGTCCTTGCGCAGGAAGGCGATCACGCTCTGCTGCGAGTCGTCCGGCACGATCCACTGGAAGCCCTCCCAGCTGTAGTCCACCTGCCAGAAGGCGGGGTGCTCCTTGTAGAAGGCATTCAGGGTCCTGACATAGGTCTGCAGTTCGTTGTGCTTATCGTAGCCCAGCAGCATCCAGTCCAGCGGCTTTGTCTCGTTCCACTCGGCGAACTGGCCGAACTCCTGACCCATGAACAGCAGCTTCTTGCCCGGGTGGGCCATCATGTAGCCGAAGAAGGTGCGCAGGTTTGCAAACTTGGCGTCGTACTCGCCGGGCATCTTGTTGATCAGGCTGCCCTTGCCGTGCACCACCTCATCGTGGCTGATGGGCAGCACAAAGTTCTCGCTGAAGGCGTAGAAGAAGCTGAAGGTGACCTTGTTGTGGTTGCCCGCGCGGAAGAGCGGGTCGGTCTTCATGTAGCTGAGCATGTCGTTCATCCAGCCCATGTTCCACTTGAAGTTGAAGCCAAGACCGCCGTCCGAAGCAGGCTTTGTGACCATGGGCCATGCGGTGGACTCTTCTGCGATCATGTACTTGTGCGGATGACGGCCCAGCACGGTGTCGTTCAGCTTGCGCAGGAAGGCAACGGCCTCCAGATTCTCCTTGCCGCCGTCCTTGTTGGGCTCCCATTCGCCCTGCTTGCGGTTGTAGTCCAGATACAGCATGGATGCCACGGCATCCACCCGCAGGCCGTCGATGTGGTACTGCTCCAGCCAGTACAGTGCGCTGGAGATCAGGAAGCTCTGCACCTCGCTGCGGCCGAAGTCGAACACCATGGTGCCCCACTCCTTATGTTCGCCGCGCTTCGGGTTCGGGTCCTCGTAGCAGGCCTCGCCGTCAAAGTTGTACAGGCCGAACTGGTCCTTCGGGAAGTGAGCAGGCACCCAGTCCATGATCACGCCGATGCCGGCGGCGTGCATCTTGTCCACAAAGGCCATAAAGTCCTTGGGGGTGCCGTAGCGGCTGGTGGGTGCAAAATAGCCTGTGACCTGATAGCCCCAGCTGCCATCAAAGGGGTATTCCATGACCGGCAGCAGCTCCACATGGGTGTAGCCCATATCGGTGATATACGGGATCAGCTCGTCTGCCAGCTCGGAATAGTTATAGGGCTTGCCGCCCTCCTTCATCTTCCAGCTGCCGGCGTGCATCTCGTAGATGTTCATGGGGCCGTTGATCACGTCCGCCTTTTTCTGTGCTGCCTGCCATGCGTCATCGTGCCACACAAAGCCGGTGATATCGTAGACCTTGCTGCCGTTGGACGGGCGGGTCTCGGCGTGGAATGCATAGGGATCGGCCTTATAGACCAGATCACCTGCACGGGTGGTCACGCAATATTTGTAAACATCGTATTCCTTCATGCCCGGGATGAACAATTCCCATACGGAATCGCCATCCACCTTGCGCATCGGGTGGCTGCCCGGCTTCCAGCTGTTGAAGTCGCCCACCACGCTGATCGCCACAGCATGGGGTGCCCACACGCGGAACACCACGCCCGCTTCACCGGCGCGTGTTTCCATGTGTGCACCGAAGTAGCGGTATGCTTCACAGTTATTGCCCTGTTTAAACAGATACACCGGAAGGTCCGATGCATTGCTCTGGATCTTTTCCTCGGTCGGTTTCATAGACTGCTCCTCCCCGTACAGATGCGCCGGAAAGCGCACCTGTAGCTTTTTACTCTTTTATATTAAAGAATTTCGGACTGTTTTTCAAGGGGATTTCATCAAAATTTACCATAATCTTTTCGGTGATATTTCTCCCTTATATACACACCCTCTAAATTTTTACAAATTTTATGGTGAATCCTACCAATCCGCAAACAAAAAGAGCCTCTGCACACCCTCCCCAAGGGGAGGATGCACAGAAGCTCTCTGTTTCTGTTAAAAATTTTCAGTTCCGGTTTTTTTCAGGCTTTTTTCAGGTTTCTCAGCCCACAACGTAGACGTTGACCTGAATGGCACCGTTGATCACGCTCTCGGCGTAGGTCTCATAGAACAGGTCTACCAGGATCTCGCCCTTCTGCACCGCAATGCCGGTGTCGGTGGCCACTGCGTAGCCATACACGAACTTGCCGTCGGTGGAGGTGATATACAGCTTGGTGCCGTAGGGGATCACATCCGGGTCCACGGCCACCGTGCCATAGCCAAGGCCGAGGCCGGAGGAGCCCTTGCCGGTCCTGGAGTAGTAGCCGGTGGCCTTGCCGGTGAGCACCTTGCTGTAGGAAGCCGGTGCATTGGTGGTGCCGTCCGGGCCGGTCAGCGGAGAGACCGGTGCGCCCGCGCCATAGGTCTTGATGACGTGGTTGGTGGGCTCCACGGTAGTGGTGGAATCCACCACGATGCTGTTCTCCAGTTCGCCGTCCACATAGCGGTCGCGGGTGGTGATGGTCTGCTGGCCTTCCGCACCATGGCGCACCGTGGTGGCGCGGCCGGTGTTGCGGAAATACAGGCTGGTGTAGACGTACTCGGTATCATAGGGGATGGCCTGCGTCTCCACACGGTCGGTGTAGTCCACGCGGTGCACCGTGATGGTGGAGCCTGCGCTCACCAGCTGGTCCAGAGCAGGCTCGGTGTAGTCGTCACCCTCCAGAGTGATACCTGCGCGCTTCAGAGCGTCGGCGACGGTGCCGAACACCATCTTGACGGGGTACTCCTGACCGTCGGCGGTGATGCTGACGGAGAATGCGCGCTCGATGTTCAAGGCGGCAAGGTTGCCGCTGTAGGCCGTGTAATAGACCCGATCGCCCTCTTCGGACTGGATGCCGGAGAGGTTCATGACCTGTGCAGGGTCGGTCTCGGAGGTGAGGATCACCTGCCGGGCACCATTGGAGTCTGTGACGTAGGTCAGCCGCAGATTCGCAGCGGTCACACTGAGTGTAGCCACAAGGCACACGACCATGACACAGAACGCCAGCACACGGGAAGAGACAGCCTGCTTGCAGGCGGTCAGAGCTTTCTTTACTTTTACGGAAGCGATACGAGACAACTCCTCTCTTTTCAAAGTTGGGTGCGGCCGCAGACACGGTGTTCCATGCCCCGGCCGCCCGGACTGCAGGGCGGGCAGAAGCACTCTGGCCCCACAATCAAATACGATGCCCTCTTTATGATAAGACCGAGCATCGTATGCAATTTGGACTCCGCTGCGGAAGGTGTCATTTCCCTCCCGGCCCGAGCCGCATCTGCCCGCGCCGCACCATGTGTGAGATGGTTTTCACTTCATCCAGATAAATTTTAGACGCTGCAACGTTTGTTGGCTCCGTTGAGCGGGTCTTATTTTACCAGCCCGGAGGCCGTTTGTCAAATCAGGGGGCCGCTTTTCGTTAGTTTTTTGACGATATTTTTTGTGCAATTTATACATTGTTTTCTCCAAATTATTGTTATTTCGGTTATTTCCTTCCGATTTTCCTTTTGTTTTGTGGGATGTTTTGTTCATGAATTTTTAACATTTATTTTGGATTTTTCGCACCGGAAACTGCACTTTTGGGCCGTTCCGGCAGCACGGCAAGCGGCCCTGAATCGCTGGTTTTGCACAGCGGCATTTCCTTCCGCTGCCCCGCCTTTGCCCCACCGGAATCTGTGCGAATTTCCCCCGAAAAATGCCTTCCGGCAAAATGCCGAAGCACAGAAACTTGTGGAAATAAAGTACACTCTCGCCGCCGCTGTCCGGCCGCGATACAATCAAACAAAAAACAGAAAGGAAGGTTTTCAAGTGAAGATCCAGATCATTCAAAAGCAGTGCGGCGGCACCGAGTTCCTTGCCCAGCCGCACCGGCTGCATCTCGGTGCGCAGAACGCCGCCGGGGTGGACGAGCTGCTGTTCCAGCTGCCGGACGCATGGGCCGGGTGCTCCCTTGCGCTGTATCTGCGCCGCAGCGACGGCACCCTGCTGGCGCCGGTGGCGCTGGACACCCAGCACCGCGTCACGGTGGACCGCCGCCTGACCGGCAGCACCGGCGGGCAGTGGATGCTGGCCGCCATGGGTGAAAACGGCTACACCGCCTACACCCGGCCCGGCAGCTATGACTGCTACGCCATTCTGCCCATCGATGATGACGCAGAGGAGCTGCCGCCCTCGCTGTACGAGCAGTTCGTGGCCCGCGTGCTGGAAAGCTCCAGCAGCGCCTCCACGGCGGCACAGCGTGCCGCAGCCAGTGCAGCTTCCACCGCGGCCAACGCAGCGCAGGCCCAGACCGCCGCACAGCGCACCAGCACCGACAGCGCCAACGCATCCCAGTGCGCTGCCCGTGCAGAGGCCGCTGCCGCCCGTGCCGAAGAGCTTGTGCCCACGGACGGGCAGGTGGTCAGCGTCAACGGTAAAAGCGGCATCGTAAAGCTCACCGCGCAGGAGGTGGGCGCACTGCCCTGCCCTGCGCAGCCGGTGTCCGGCCAGCTGCTGCGGGTGCTGAGTGTAGACCCCAACACCGGAGCGGTGCTCACCGACACCACCGCCATGCCGGACCTGTCCCCCTATCTGCGCAGCAGCACCGTACCCACCGCATCGGTTCCCGGAGCGGTGCGGGTGGACCCGGCCTGCGGCATCAACGTGCGCAGTGACGGCACCCTGACCACGGCCCCCGCTGACCGCAGCCAGCTGGACAGCATGGACAGCACCGTTCTGCCGCTGACCCCTGCCCTGCTGCCCTACGGCGTGAAAAAGGCCCTGACCGCTGCCGCCTCTGCCGGGGAATGGACGGCGGACGAGAAGGCCGCTGCCCTGCGCACCCTCGGTGCCGATCTTTCCTCCTATTATACAAAGGAAGATATCGACACGCTGCTCTCGGCCCCCAGCTCCGGCGCGTATCCCGTGGGCAGCATCTACCAGAGCACCGACCCCACCAGCCCCGCCGCACTGTTCGGCGGAAGCTGGGAAGAGATCGCCTCCGAGCGGGTGCTGATGGGTGCATCCAGCACCCACGCAGCAGGCAGCACTGTTAAGGCCGGTCTGCCGAACCTCAAGGGCTCATTCTCTGGTGTGGCGAGCACAGCATACCCAAATTTATCTAACAGTGGCGCTCTTTCTATAAACACAAACAATGGCGGTTTGGCTGGTTACGAAGGCGGTTCATACGGCAGTAATTGCACCGTATCTTTTGACGCATCCAAGTCCAACGCCATCTACGGACGCAGCACCACCGTGCAGCCCGCCGCCTACTATGTGCACATCTGGCACCGCGTGGCCTGAGAAAGGAGGTTTTGACTTATGAAAATTCTTGACGAGACCGGCGCGGTCGTGGAAAACCCGGACCTGACCCTTGGGTATCTGACCGACGACACCCAGCCGCTGGAGCACCCGGCGCAGGAGGCTGTGGCCGAGGTGGCCCACTACGAGACGGTGGCCGAATACCCCAGCGGCGGCAGGGACGTGCAGCGGGTGGTGGATGTGCCGGGCGTACCGGCAAGGCCCGCGTGGACCGAGCAGCTGCCCATTAAAAGGTATATCCGCTATGCCGCCGAAGAGCTGGCCGCGCAGGAAGAAGCGCGCAAAAAGCAGCAGCAGCGGGAAAAGCTTCCGGAGACGGTAGCCGACCTGATGCAGCAGCTGACCGACCTGCAGCTTGCCCTGTGTGAACTGTACGAAAGGAGTGATGCCTGATGGCAAAGATCTATGCGACCCTGATCCGCAAGGGGCTCAAAACGCCGGACGATGTCCCCGCCCGGCTGCGGGACGCGGTGGCAGCCCTGCTGCAGGGGGATGCCCATGCTTAACGCCTATTCCCGCCGGAAGGACGGCAATGCCCTGCTGAGCCGCAGCTTCCGGGTGCGGGAATTTGCCTGCAGGGACGGCTCCGACCCGCTGTTCGTGGACAGTGCGCTGGTACAGCTGCTGCAGAGCATCCGGGATCACTTCGGTGCGCCGGTGGTCATTACCAGCGGCTACCGCACCGCCGCCCACAACAAGGCCGTGGGCGGTGCCCCCTACAGCCAGCACTGCTACGGCAGAGCCGCCGACATCCGGGTGGCCGGTGTTCCGGTGGAGAAGCTTGCCGCCTACGCGGAGACTCTGCTGCCCGGCACCGGCGGCATTGGCCGCTACCCGGCAAAGGCGGGCCGGGCAGCGGGCTGGGTGCATGTGGACGTGCGCCCCGTCAAGAGCCGATGGACAGGCTGAGGGGGTGAGGCCAGTGGAAAGCATCCTGTCCGCCGTGATCGCCGGTGCCGTGACCCTGATCGGTGTGCTGATCGCCAACAGCCGCAGTCAGGCCGTGACCGACACCAAGCTGGAAGAACTGACCCGCGAGGTGCGCGAGCATAACAATTTTGCCCGCCGCGTACCCATCTTAGAAGAACAGATGAAGGTGGCCAACCACCGCATCGCAGACCTTGAACACAACGAGAAAGTGAGGAACTGACATGAACATCCATAAGATCTCCGCCGCAACCATCGCCCGCACCGCCTGCCTGCTGCTGGCCCTGACCAATCAGCTGCTGAGCGCCTGCGGCAAGCCCGTGCTGCCCATCGAGAGCCAGACCGTGGAGCAGCTGGTCACCGCCGGCATCACCACCGTGGCCGCGCTGGTGAGCTGGTGGAACAACAACAGTTTCACCGCCGCCGCCATTCAGGCAGACGCCGAATACGCCCGCTTGAAGCAGAAAGGCGAGTGAACCGGCACTCGGATGGTGCAAAAGTAATACTTTTTAAATTGGAAGTATTACTTTTTTAGCCATCTTTTACAGCAGCCCCGGGAGGTGCGCAGCGGCCCTTCCCGGGGCTTTTTTACTGTCCGTTTGAGCGATTCACGCAGGTTCGAGGGCGATTCACGCAGGTTTTGATGATTTTCGCGCCCAAATCATGTATAATCCAGACAGGAACGAAAGGGAGGAATTTCTATGGTAATTCCATGCGCCTGCAACACAAACGTCACATAAACGCACACGTCTGCAACAAATCGCACCAAACGTGCAACAAGCCCTTGGAATTAGTACCAAACCTGCGGGATGCTGATTTATACAGAACGCAGAATTTCAACGGTACGGGATGGTTTTTCTTGACGAAAATTTCCGAAAATGCCATAACGTAAGTAGTTGTTGGAAACAGTTTATGCAGTCCGATTTATCGGGCTATTATACACATGGCGACAGGAAAGGAGACCTGGGATCATGACGAATAAAAAATTTAAAGTTGCTGCAATGTCTATGGCACTGACCGCATGTGTTGCGGCCCAGCCCCTGATCGCGAATGCGGCAGATGAGAACATCAACTCGAATGACGCAAACGTCAACGAGTCCCACTCGGAAGGGGGAAGCACGGCTTCTGCGCCCGTTGCTGTTGCCAGCGCGTCGTCCGATCCGGTGACCAATGAGCAGGACAAGGGCGCTGTGGATGTGATCGGCGACCCGGATATCAGCGTGGATTATAACCACGACCAAGACAAGGTCACCAAGGACGATTCTTCTACCACCACCGAAAGCACCGGCCCTGTGAACCGCAATGTGCCCATAGAGAGCGAGCCCGGCGCACAGCAGCCCTCCGGCGACGGCCAGCAGGGCGGCAATCACGAGACCGACCTGAACAACGAGCAGAAAGGCGAGCCTGAGACCGACCTGAACAATGAGCAGGAAGGCTCCAAGGACGGCGGCAGCGAGACAGAGAAAACGCCCATTGGCGAAGCTGAAAAGACCGAGACGGAGACCAAGGACACGAAGCTTGTGCTGGGCGAACCGACCACCACGACTACCACCACCACCAACCCGGACGGTTCTACCACGACCACGACTACCACCACCACCGATGCCGCGCTTGAAACCACCACCAAGGTCGAGGGTGAGGCCAGCGCCAAGACGGAGGAAGACTCTTCTGAGGACGTGAAGAAGGAAAGCCTGAAGGAGGAACTGGACGGCAAAGACCTGAGCTGGGATACCGAACCCAAAACCAAGTTCGGTGATTACACTGTGACTGATGCCGTGGAGGAAGAAGACGGCAGCAAGACCTTCACCCTGACCAAAGAAGACAAAATTGAAACCGGCGAGATGACCGGGCTTGACATTTCCAAGCTGATCGAAGCCGGTTACACGGATAACGGCGACGGCACCTACACCCTGACCAAAGAGTACACCGACTCTCAGGGCCAGAAGCATACCACCACCGTCAAGGTGGATTCCAGCAAGGCCACCAAGACCACCAGCACCAAACTGACCGTCAGGATGGCAAGCCAGGAGCACGAGAAAACCGAGGAGCTCGGCACCAAGGAAGATACGAATTACCCCTATCCTTCCACCGATATCACTGTGAAGGACGACAAGGGCAAGGAGCACACCTTTAATGTGACGTATATTCTGGGTAAGGCCCATGAAAACAAGGATGGCACCTTCACCTATGAGGACAAGGAAAACAACCTGACCTATACCATCACAAAGAACGAGACCGACACGAAGCTGGACAGCCTTACTGACACCGAGCTTCGGGACCTGCTGAACGATCACGCCGGCAGTGAAAAATACACTCTGGACAACGAAGGCAACCTTTGCTATATCACCGACAAGGGCGAAAAGTGCCGCGTGACCGACGAGCAGAACACTCTGCTGCGCAGCGTGCTCAAATTGGGTATCACCATCACCGACCACCATGGCAAGGAATCCGACACCCAGAAGGTGGAAAACAGCGAAAAGACTCCGGAGCAGGCCAAGGCCGATGCTGAAAAGACAGCACAGGAAGATGCTCTGAAGGATGCACTGGCACAAGCCATCAACAAAGAGACTGGCAAGAGCCTGACGAAGGCTGACATCACCCTGCCCGAAGTGCGAGACGGCAAGTTTGAGTGGACGGATCCCGACACCGACAAAACGTACACCTTCAGCTATACGGAAAAGGGCACCGTCAGCAGCTTTGAAGAGATCAAAGACCCCACCACGGTTGATAAGAACGCTTCTTCTGCCGAGAAGAACACCGAGACCGGCTCCGCCGAAGTGACTGGTTCCACCGTGATCTGGACCGATAAAGACCAGACCCTCATTCAGAACGATTCCAAGACGGAAACCACCTTTGGAGCGGGCTTTGACTTCAAGAATATTCCGAACGGTTTTGAGCTTGACGGTAAGGCTGACTTTAACGAAGATGGCACGTTGAAGAGCTTCAAAACCAAGGACGGAAAGACCTATGAGTTTAGGTATGAAAAGGGTTCTGCTCCTGAAGATTTGAAGGACATCTCCAACCCCAACTTTACCAAGGTTACGTGGACGATGACCGAAAAGAAGGTAGATTCCATTACCTCTCCGGACACCAGTGAGCCCACTCATATCGAGATCGAGCGGAACTTCCAGAAAACCGAAGAAAATGGCACCTTCACCTTTACCGAAACCAAGGAAGGCGGCAAAACCTATAGCGGCCTGAAAAAGGTTGATGGCACGGATAACGTCTACAGCAACGATGATGGTACTGTCACGATCACAGTCACCACCTCGGAGCTCGGCGTTGGCGTTAATGAGATCAAGGCAGCTCTGGAAGGCAAGGGTTATACGGATGTCAAGGTCAATTCGGACGGCACCGCCAGCTATAAAGACGGCAATGTGACCTACAACGTCACCTATAACACCACCGTTGAGTCCATCACCGTCACGACAAAAGCTGTCAAGGAATCCAGTTTCACAATTTCCGTTTCTGACACCAATCAGAAGGAAGCTGAGGATGCACTGAAAGCAAAAATCGCAGAGCTTCAGGCCGGTCTCAAAGAGGGTGAGTACATCGAAGTGAACGGCCACCACGTCGATCAGCACACCAAGTTTGAAACGATCATCACCTACTTCAAGACTGCCATCAACTACAAAAACATGAGCGATGCTGAGATCGTTGACATGCTCGAAAAGCAGAAAGCAGATGCTGATGCAGAGCACAAATCCTATACCGGTGCAGGCATTGGTCATGACTACTGGGGCCGCCATTACGATACCGGTGAGACGCCGAACTATATCGGCCACCTTGACCTTGCTACCGATTCCGA
>OLYY01000841.1_pt1 | contig 12047 bp, 14 predicted proteins | sample 1673561 | NCBI WGS metagenome assembly OLYY01 (sample SAMEA103958115, study PRJEB25191) | human gut metagenome | biome: human-associated habitat [ENVO:00009003]; feature: intestine environment [ENVO:2100002]; material: feces | place: Germany | collected 2013/2015
CCGCTGAGCACCAGCCGCAGCACCCGAGTGTGCAGCGCCACCGGCTTTTTAGCCCTTGGTGTAGGTAAAGGCATAGCTGTCACCATCGTGGAGTTCGATGTCTGCCACGCCCACCGTGGTCATCTCACCGGCAGCATCGGTCAGGCACCACCAAGCCTGATCTTTATTATAGTCGGCGGTCTCGCCGTTCACGGTGGTCACAAAGCCGGCATCGGCTTCTTCCTGACTGATGATACCGGCCTTGGCCAGTGCGGTGCTCAGCTTTTCGCCGTCGGTCACGTTCAGCAGAACGCTGGATACGCTGCCGTCCGCAGCGGTAACAGTGAACTCCACCGTGGCCTGTGTCTCGGCGGCAGCGGAAGAAGCAACCTCAGAAGCGGCCACAGAAGAAGCCACGAAGGAAGCTGCGCTGGAAGCAGTGGAGGAAGCAGAAGCACCGCAGCCTGCCAGCAGGCAGACGGACAGCACAGCACTGAGGGTCAGGGCAGCAAATTTATGCAGAGTGTTCATGGTTCAAGATCTCCTTGTTTCGTGTTTTGTGTGCAGAGCGCACGGCAGATATAGTACCATGAAACCGGCTGAAAATCAACGTTTTTTCTGCATAGCTTCAAAATATGCGGCGGCGACGCCTACCTGATTGGCTTCACTGCTGAAGGCACAGGGCACGATCTGGCAGCGGGGCAAGCCCTCCATGTAGGCCTGTCCCGCCCGGGAGGCGTACAGTCCATCGTAGGCGCTGCGCAGGCTTTCCAGCAGCAGGGGCTGCTTGCTGATGCCGCCGCCGATGGCCACCTTTTCCACATCCAGCAGGACGGTCAGGTTGTAGATCTGCACCGCCACCGCGTGGCAGAACCGTTGCAGTACCTCTAAGGCTTCCGGTTCTCCGGCGTTGGCGGCGGCAAAAAAGCTGCGTCCGTCCAGCGGGGCGTCCTCCGGCAGCGCCTTGCGGGCGCGGTACCATTTGAGCAGGTTGCTGGTGCTGCACTGGCAGGCCATGTTCTGGTCCGGGGCGTCCCACGCCTCGGCGTTGGTGTTGACAAAGCTGTACTCTCCGGCGGTAAAGTGCACCCCGCGCACCAGCTGTCCGTTGGCGATGATGCCGCCGCCCACGCCGGTGCCGATGATGAACACCGCTGCGTTGCAGCAGCCTTTCAGCGCGCCGTTTGCCAGCTCTGCCATGGCGGCGGCCTTGCCGTCGTTTTCCAGGATGACGGGACAGTTGCACTTTTCCGTCAGCAGCTGCCCCACCGGGGTAGCGGTGTTGTACAGCAGCGCCCCGCCGTTGGACACATAGCCGGTGCGGTTATCCACAAAGCCCGGCAGCGCCATGGCAATGCCGGTCACTTCATCCTTGTGGGGCGCATACAGCCGGTAGACTGCATCCAGAAACTGCGCCTGCGTATCCTGCGGCGTGGGCACCGCGCCGCTGTCCGTGCGGTGCATCTGCTCATCCATGACCGAGTATTTGATCTCGGTTCCGCCTACATCAAAAACCATGATCTTCATCTTGTTGCCCTCCCGTAAACGGTCGTTTTCTGTCCCTATTATGGCAAATCATCGCGGGAAAGTAAAGCCCCGGCGGTAAAAAAGAAAACTGCAAAAATCGCCCCGGCTTGCAGTTGCAATCCGCCCTGCCCTGTGATATCCTGAAAAGAGAGTATCTGTTATATAAAGGAAGAAACTGCCATGGATTGCAAACTGCGTGCCAAAAACTGCGGCGGCTGCCCGATGCTGGGCATGGACTACGCCGCACAGCTGAAGCAGAAAGAAGAGACCGTGAAAAAGCTGCTGGGCAGATTCGGCCCGGTGGAGCACATCCGGGGCATGGAAACGCCGTACCACTATCGGAACAAGGTGATATCCACCTTTACCACCGGCTGGGGTGGAAAACTTACCTCCGGCATTTACGCGGCAAACAGCCATAAGGTGCTGCCGGTGGAAAGCTGCCTTTTGCAGGACGAAGTGCTGGACAAGACCATGCTGGCTGTGCGCGCAGCGGCGGGCGCCTGCCATTACCAGCCTTTCAATGAGGATAAGGGCACCGGCCTTCTGCGTCACTGTCTGCTGCGGCGGGGCGTCATGACCGGGCAGGTGATGGTGGTGCTGGTAACGGCCCAGCCGGTGCTGCCGGGAGCCAAAAACTTTGTCAAAGCACTGCTGACCGAAGCCGGAAGGCAGGGCGTGACCATCACCACCATCGTGCAGAATGTGAACAGCCGCAGGACCAGCGTAGTGCTGGGTGAAGCGGAAAAGGTGCTGTACGGCAAGGGCTTCATTCTGGATACACTCTGCGGCAAGACCTATGCCATCAGCCCACGCAGCTTTTACCAGATCAACCACGCCCAAACTGAAGTGTTGTACGGCCTTGCGGTGGACGCCGCAAAGCTGACCGGCAAAGAGGTAGTGCTGGATGCCTACTGCGGCATCGGGACCATCGGCCTGACCGCCGCCGACCACGCAAAGCAGGTGGTGGGTGTGGAGCTGAACCGCGACGCCGTGCACGACGCCATTGGCAATGCAAAGCACAACGGCGTGAAGAACGCCCGCTTTTTTGCCGCCGATGCCACCCAGTGGATCGGCGAGGCTGCCGCCGCAGGCGAGCGGGCAGACGTGATCTTTATGGACCCGCCGCGGGAGGGCTCTACGCCGCAGTTTATCGAAAGCGTGGCCCGCATGGCCCCGAAGCGTGTGGTGTACGTCAGCTGCAACCCGGTCACGCTGGCCCGGGATCTTGAGCTGCTGACCCGAAAGGGATACAAAGTGGAGAGCAGCACGCCGGTGGATATGTTCCCCCACAGTGAGCATATCGAGACGGTATGCGCATTGTCCAAACTAGATGTCTACCAGAAGATCACGGTAGACCTGAAGATGGATGAGTTGGACGTGACTGCTGCGGAGACCAAGGCTACCTATGAAGAGATCCGGGAGTACGTCAAGGAGCACACCGGTCTGAACGTGAGCAACCTCTATATTGCACAGGTCAAGCGCAAGTGCGGCATCAAGGAGCGGCAGAACTACAACAAGCCTAAGGCTGAGAACCCCAAGCAACTCAAGTGCCCGCCGGAGAAGGAAAAAGCCATCCGGGAGGCACTGAAGTATTTTAAGATGATTTGAAATAAAAAAATAGACGGATGTCTGTCAACTGGCAGACATCCGTCCGTTTTTATGATAATCTGTTATGATCGCAGTTCCTCAAGCAATGCCGTGCATCCTTCCAGTATATCCTGCCATGTGGCTTCAAAATCTCCCGTGAACCATGGGTCTGCCACTTCACGGGGATGATCCGTATGCGCCATCAGCAGCGAGACTTTATGCTGTGGGTCTCCGCCGACAAGCCGCAGGATGTCGCACAGATTACTTTCGTCCATGCCAATCAGATGATCATACCGTGCATAATCCAGCCGGGTCATCTGCCGGGCGGTCTTGCCGTTGCAGTCGATGCCATGTTCTGCCAGCTTCTGCCGTGCAGGAGGATAGACCGGATTTCCGATTTCCCATGCACTGGTGGCGGCTGATGCGATTTCAAATTGCTCGGATAGTCCTGCCTTGGACGTAAGGTCTTTCATCACATACTCCGCCATCGGGCTTCGGCAGATATTTCCGAGACAAATAAATAAGATCCTGGTCATGCCGGGTCGTTCTCCTTTTGGCTTACAAAAGCATAGCCGCCGTGGGTAGTGCGGATAAAGCTACCGCAGCCGGCCAGCTTCTTTCGCAGATTGGAAACGGTATTTGCCACGACCTTTAAGGTGTCGTCACAGTTTTGTCCCCACACAGCACGGAAAAGCTCTTCTTTTGAGAAGATTTGTCCTTCGTGGGAGGCAAGCATCAGCAGCAAATCGAACTCCAGTCGTGTAAGGGAGACTTTTCTGCCGTTGCACGACACTTCGTGGGTCATTCCGTCCAGTGTAAGCCCCGGAAGAACCAACTTCTCCCATGAATCAATGGATATTTGCTCTGCCTCGATGTGCTCTCGTTCCAGAAGCATCCGGATCTTCTGCTCCAATTCCGGGTCAGGCTGTCGGGTCTTTATAACGATCATGGCAAACTCCTGCGTGTATTTTACTCTGCGGCGGTATCCATTTCCCGGAGCAGGTTTACCATCTCGATGGCACTGACTGCACAGTCATAGCCTTTATTACCTGCTTTGGTGCCTGCCCGCTCGATGGCCTGTTCGATGTTTTCGGTGGTCAGAACACCAAAGAGGACGGGAACCCCGCTTTCCAGCGAGACCGTGGCAATGCCTTTGGAAACCTCATTGCACACATAGTCGTAATGGCTGGTAGAACCGCGAATCACGGCACCAAGGCAGATCACAGCATCATACTTTCCGCTTTTTGCCATTTTAGAGGCAACCAGTGGGATCTCAAAAGCACCCGGAACCCATGCAACATGAATATCAGCGTCCTGCACATCGTGCCGGAGCAGACCATCCATTGCTCCGCTCAGAAGTTTGGACGTGATAAATTCGTTGAAGCGGGCAGCTACGATACCGACCTTGATGTTCTGAGAAACCAGCTTACCTTCAAATGTTTTCATTTTTAAATACCTCTTTCGTTGTTAATATTCCAGAAGATGCCCCATCCGTGCCTGCTTCGTTTTCAGGTAAAACAGGTCATACGGGGTCGCCGTCATCTGAATGGGTACGCGCTCGGAGATCTCCAGCCCAAACTCGGAGAGCTGATATACTTTGTCCGGGTTATTGGTAAGCAGGCGCAGGCTTTTTACGCCAAGTTCCCGGAGGATCTGTGCGCCGAGATAATACTCCCGTTCATCTCCATGGAACCCCAGAGCGAGATTGGCTTCCAGCGTATCCATGCCCTGCTCCTGAAGTTCATAGGCACGCAGCTTGTTGATCAGACCGATGCCCCGGCCTTCCTGCCGCATATAGAGCAGGATACCCCGGTCTTCTTTTTCGATCTGCGTCATGGCAGCGGCCAGCTGCTGGCCGCAGTCACAACGCAAAGAGCCAAATGTATCTCCTGTCAGGCATTCCGAGTGGACGCGGCACAGAATATCCTTTCCATCGCCAATGTCACCTTTTACCAGTGCAATGTGATGCTCTCCGTTCAGGCGGCTCACAAAACCATAAGCTCTGAAGGTGCCATACTTGGTGGGCAGGTTCACTGCCGTCACCTGATCGACCAGTTTATCGTGACACTTGCGGTACTCCTGTAAATCACGGATGGTGATGAATTTGATCTGGAAACGCTCTGCCAGCTTTGCCAGTTCAGCGGTGCGCATCATCGTGCCATCCTCCCGCATGATCTCGCAGCACAGGCCGCATTCTTTCAGCCCTGCCAGACGGCACAGGTCAACGGTTGCTTCCGTGTGACCGTTGCGCTCCAACACACCGTTCTTTTTTGCCAGAAGGGGGAACATATGGCCCGGTCTGCGGAAATCTTCTGCTTTTGCGTGATCGTCCACACAAGCCATCGCCGTAATGGAACGCTCTGCGGCAGAAATGCCCGTAGAAGTAGAAACGTGGTCGATGGACACCGTAAATGCCGTTTCATGGTTGTCGGTGTTATGCTGCACCATCTGCGGAAATTGCAGCTTCTGGACGAAAGCCTCGGACATCGGCATACAGATCAGACCTTTGCCGTGGGTCGCCATAAAGTTGACGTTTTCGGTGGTGGCAAATTCGGCAGCACAGATGAAGTCCCCCTCGTTTTCACGGTCGGGGTCATCCGTTACCAGAATGATTTTTCCTTGCTTCAGGTCTTGCAAAGCTTCGGGAATGGTATTGAAGTTCATCGTAAACTCTCCTTAAAAGCCGCAGCGCAGCAGCATTTCTTTTGTGAGCGTGTTTTGCTTCGGTGTTTCTGATGGAAGCAGCCTCTCGATATATTTTCCAACAACATCGGTTTCCAAATTGACAAAATCCCCTTTGTGCCGTTGGTTCAGGTTCGTCTGACGGACGGTGTGCGGTATCGTGGACACGGAAAAGCCCGTAGGTTCCACCGCAGCCACGGTCAGGCTGATACCGTCTATTGTGATAGAGCCTTTTTCAACGACATAGCGAAGGATCGCAGGATCTGCATGAATGGTGTACCAGATAGCCGTATCGTCTTTTCGGATATTAGCAATGCGTCCGACGCCATCCACATGGCCTGCTACGATGTGTCCGCCAAAACGTCCGTTGGCCGGCATGGCACGTTCCAGATTGACAGCACTTCCAACGGTGAGCTGTGCAAGTGCAGAGCGGTTCAAGGTCTCGTGCATGACATCCGCAGCAAAGCTATCCGGGAAGAGCTGCCTGACGGTCAGACAGATGCCGTTGACGGCGATGCTGTCGCCGATCCTGGTTCCTTCCAGAACCGTTTTTGCACGAACAGTCAGTACGGCGGAATGCTGTCCCCGATTGATGGATTTTATTGTTCCGACTTCTTCCACGATTCCGGTAAACACGGGTACTCCACCTCACTTTCGATCAGGAAATCTTTGCCAAGCTGTTCCAATCGGCTGTTCTTCAGGCGGAATGCAGCATCCGGAAGCGGGACACCTGCACCCTCAATGGGTGCTTTGGCATCCCTTCCTCCGAACAGCTTCGGGGCAATGTAAGCCTGTACCTGCTGCACGATGCCGCTTTCCAGTGCAGACCAGTTCAAGGTTCCGCCGCCTTCCAGCAGAATGCTGTCGATCTGCTCCTGCCCCAGCTGTTCCATCAGTTGCAGAAGATTCACATGACCGCAATGCGCTTCCAGACAAAGGACCCGGCACCCGGCCTGTTGATATGCCGCCTGCTTCTCCGGGTCGCCGCAGCAGGTCGCAAGAATGGTCGGAACCTGTTTGGCGGTCATGACCACCTGTGATTGCAGCGGTGTCCGCAAATGTGTATCACAGATGATCCGGACGGGATCACGGCCACCCTCTATCCGGCAGGTCAGCAGCGGGTCATCTGCCAGAATGGTTCCGACTCCCACCATAATGCCGCGGAATCGGTGTCGCTGCCGTTGAACATGATTCCGGGCAATTTCCCCGGTGATCCATTTGGAAGCGCCTGTGTATGTGGCGATTTTTCCGTCCATCGTCATGGCGTATTTCATGGAAACGAAGGGGCGTTTTGTGGTGATATAGTGGAAGAACACCTTGTTCAGCGCATCGCATTCCTCTTGCAGAACATTTTCGGTCACATCTATGCCGTGTGCGCGCAGGATTGCAATTCCTTTTCCAGCCACCAGCGGATTCGGGTCAGCAGAACCCACGACCACCCGGTGAATGCCCGCGTCCAGAATCGCATCCACGCAGGGCGGCTGCTTTCCGTAATGGCAGCACGGCTCCAATGTCACATACAGGGTCGCTCCCTGCGGATCTTCGGTGCAGGATGCCAGCGCATTGCGCTCCGCATGAGCCTGACCGTATCTCTGGTGCCAGCCCTGTCCGATGATCCTGCCCTCTTTTACGACCACGGCACCCACCATCGGGTTGGGAGATGTCCATCCGCAACCCTTTTTTGCAAGCTGCAAAGCCAGACGCATATACTCTTTGTCGTTCATCGTGTCGCCTCCAAAAGAAAAAGCCCTGAACAAAAACGTTCAGGGCAAGCCGAAAAGACACAAGGGACCCTTGTGCAAAAAAGAAAGCTCCAGAATGCAAACGCATCCCAGAGCAGCCTCCACAAGCGCCGAACCGTGCGGGCTCTGCGCTTGGTATCTTCTTTCATCCAGACTGTACTGTCGGCTTCGGAGTTTCACCGAATCATGCCTTACGGCTCGTGGGCTGTACCACCGGTAGGGAATCGCACCCTGCCCTGAAGATTTCTGATTCAATTACAGCGGCATTATAGCACGGCTCCTTTCGGATTGCAAGGGCATTCTGCAAACCGGGACGAAACCGGGATGAAGCGAATCGCTACAACAATAAAATCACATCGTCCGTAGGACAATGTGAACGGAGAATCCAAAGGGGCGCGGGTCGCCAGGCGAGAGCAGCGCCCTTTGGCACACGACTTTGCTTGCAAAGTCTATTCCGAACAAGACGGTACGAATGGGAGGTGCTGGAAATGGCAGCAGAAAAGACCAAGGTCTACACATGAAGGTAGATACCACTGCCATTGAGCAGGAAATCGCCGCCTATGAGAAGCAGCTGCGGCAGCACTACTCCACAAAATCCCGGCTTATGGAGGAGATCGACAGCCTTGACCCGGACGACCGGCACTTTATCACCCGAAAATCTGACCTTGACGACCGCCTTTATAAGATGTACGATAAAATCGAAGAGGTGGAAAATGGACTGATGGATGCCCGGGCAAAGAAGCAGACCATTGAAGCCGACAAAATCACAGGCGACAACATCTATAAGATCCTGATTTGCTTTGACAAGCTCTATGCCACCATGACCGAGGCAGAACGCCGCAGACTGGTGGAGATTTTGATTGATGAGGTGCAGATCTACCCGGAACGCCAGCCTAATGGACAGTGGCTGAAGTCCGTCCGGTTCAAGCTGCCCATCATCGACCATGACCTTGAATTGAGTTTGGACAATCAGGATCGTGTCGAGGTCGTGTGTTCGATGGTTAGAGTCAAAAAGCATTGATCTAATGTGAAGTAGGGTGAACCGTTTTATATATTCTGTTACACAGCGTATAAAAATGATCCGGCAATATGAAGGAAAATAAGTAGGCCTGTGCAGTCTGGTGAAAAATAACAACACAAATAGCACAGAGAAAAGGAGCATCCCATGAACGCAAATATCAATTATGACGAGATCCCGGATACCAGTGCCATGCAGGAGGACCTGCTTGCGGCGCTGAGCAGCCAGCATGTGACCGTGCACACGAATGAGGAGCCGGACTTCGACTACATGGAAAACGAAGATGTGGCCTTTGTGGTCAAGAATCCGCACAACGAAGAGAATCTGCTCATTGAACTGGGCGGAGAGTTCTCGGTGTTCTTCGGCCTGTGGCATGGGCAGTACAAGGCGGTGGAGTATGACTACGACCGCATGAAGAAGGACGTTGCCGCGATTCTGGCGGGCAATGCCGGTGTGCTGAGCCTGTACACAGACGGTAAGTGGCAGGGCAGTACCCTCTGCCCGGAGAAGGTGTCTGCCGATGCCGACATGGAAAAACTGCTGGAACGCTGCTGGCAAAAGCAGGAGCCGAAGGAAAAACTGCTGGCACAGGGCGGCAGGGTGGAATTGCTCTACTGGGACCCGGCGGAAAATAAGAGCTTTGTGATTCCGGCAAAGAACTGAGCTATAACAAAAAGGACACACCATTACGGTGTGTCCTTTTTGTTATATGATATGAAGCTTAGACCTTCTCGATGGTGATGCTCCAATCGGCGGTCATGGCCTCGTCCGGCTCCAGCACCTCGTGCCGGCCTTCCTCGTTGACGCTGTTGGCCCAGCCGTTCCAGGGCTCCATGCACACAAAGCTCTCGGCATCCTGCTGCCACAGCACGGCGTGGTCGAAGCTGTCATCTGCATCCACAGTCACCTTGTGGCCGTTGCCGCTGTCGGTGAGGGTCATGGGGAACTGTACGCCGGTCAGCAGGCGCACGCTGTTGTCGGCACCTTCCTTGCGGGTGAGGGTGATCTTTTCCGGGGCAGCGGGCTGCTCGCCCTTTGCGCTCTCGGAGCAGGTGGCGCAATGGATGTCAAAGTCCACATTTTCCAGCTTGGAAGCCTTGAAGTAGGGGTGGAAGCCGAAGCTGAAGGGCATGTTGGTGTCGCCCTCGTTGATCACGGTCATGTTGATGGCGGCAGTGTTGCCCTCAAGGTTGTAGTTCATCAGCACGGTGAAATCGAAGGGATAGAGGAACTTGGTCAGCGGGGTGGACTCCAGGATCAGGGTCACGCCGTCCGGGCCGACGCTCTCCACATCCCATGCGCACAGGTCGGCAAAGCCGTGGTTCTCCATGGGGTATGCCTTGCCGTCGAAGATATGCACGCCGTTATCGGGCAGGCCGCAGTTGGGGAACAGCACCGGCACGCCGAAGCGGGGACGGTTGCACTCGGCAAAATTGGGGTGGCGGGTCCAGATGTACTCCTCGCCGTTCAGCGAGAAGCCGGTGATCATGCCGCCGCGCTCCGGGGTGATGACCAGCTCGGTCTTTGCCTCGGCGTCGGTGATGACATACTGCTCGTAGCAGGCACCGTTTTCGGTGACGTAACGGGTGGTGATCTGATTCATAGTTCAGTCCTCCTTATGTTTCTGGTTCTGTGCCAGTTTTTCAAAATAATAATCAATGCCATAGCGGATGAGATATTTTATGACCCTTGCAATAACGGCCACGATAGCGGCAAAAATGCCGCCGTAAAGCAGGAACGCATAGATCATCATACGGGTGGTCATAGCCATAAAAACACATCCTTTCTGTGGCTCACAGATGCACAAAAAGGCCGCCGGGCGGCGCGAACCACTCAGCAGCCTTTGATTTTTACAGAACGACGCCGTCCTTGAAGATGGAGATCTCGCGGAAGCCGTGCTTCTCGGCCTTGGTCTGCTCACCGCTTGCAACGCGGATGACCAGATCCAGCAGGTCTTTTGCGGCCTCGTCGATGGTCTTTTCGCCGTCTGCGATGACGCCGGTGTTGAAGTCGATCCAGCCGGACTTCTTCTCCGCCAGCGGGGTGTTGGTGGAGATCTTCAGGGTGGGAGCCGGGGCCGAGAACGGAGTGCCGCGGCCGGTGGAGAACAGGATCAGGTGTGCGCCTGCGGCGGTCATGGCCGTGGCAGAGACCAGATCGTTGCCGGGGCCGTACAGCATGTTCAGGCCCTTGGTGACAACGGGATCACCGTAGCCGATCACGTCCATGATGGGGGCGGTGCCGCCCTTCTGCACGCAGCCGCAGCTCTTGTCCTCCAGCGTGGTGATGCCGCCCTGCTTGTTGCCCGGAGAGGGGTTGTCGTAAACCACCTCGTTGTGGCTGATGAAGTACTCCTTGAAGCCGTTGATCATCTTCTCAGCCTTGACGAAGACGTCGTGGTTGATGCAGCGATCCATCAGGAAGCCCTCGGCACCGAACATCTCGGGTACCTCGGTCAGCACGGTGGAACCGCCGCGCTGGCCCATCATGTCGGAGAAGCGGCCGATGGTGGGGTTGGCGGTGATGCCGGACAGGCCGTCCGAGCCGCCGCACTTCATGCCCACCACCAGATCGGACACGGGGATGGGCTCACGCTTGAACTGACCGGCGTAAGCGGCCAGTTCCTTGAGGATATCGCGGGCAGCGGTGAACTCGTCGTCCACCTCCTGACAGGTGAGGAACTTCACACGGTCGTGGTCGTACTCGCCCAGCTCTTCCACGAACTGATCGTGCTGCAGGTTCTCGCAGCCCAGATGCAGCACCAGAACGGCGGCAGCATTGGGGTGGCGCACCAGCGCAGCCAGCAGTTTGCGGGTCTGTGCATGGTCGTGGCCGGTCTGGCTGCAGCCGAAGGGATGGGTGAAGGTGTACAGGCCCTCGATGGAGCCGGTGACCAGATCCTGATTGTCGGCAACGATCTTCTTGGCGATGTCGTTGACGCAGCCCACGGTGGGGATGATCCAGATCTCATTGCGGATGGCGGCGCGGCCGTCCTTGCGGCGGAAGCCCATAAAGGTCTCCGGCTCGACCTTGGGCAGGGGAGCCAGATCCGGGGCGGGGTTGTAGCTGTACTCCACCTCGCCGGACAGGTTGGTGTGCACGTTGTGGGTGTGCATCCAGGTTCCGGGGGCGGCGTCTGCGGTGGCGTGACCGATGGGGAAACCGTACTTGATGACGTTCTCGCCGTTCTTAATGGGCTTGACTGCCATCTTGTGACCCTGCGGGATATCCTCCAGTGCGGTGACGGCAAGGCCGTCCACCTCCACCAGCGTGCCCTTGGCAATGGGGTGCAGGGCAACGACCACATTGTCGATGGGGCTGATATGAATTGCCTGCGGCATAGTTGTTCTCCTTATCGTATCGCACAAAAGGGCTGCTGCCCAAAGCAGCAGCCCTTTGTTGTGCGGGTAGGTTGATTTTTCAGCTTACAGGCAGCTCTTGTAAGCAGCCTCGGCACCCTTAGTGCGGATCATTTCCAGATCTGCCAGCACAGCGGCCTCCAGACCCTCGAT
>OLYY01000846.1_pt1 | contig 12009 bp, 10 predicted proteins | sample 1673561 | NCBI WGS metagenome assembly OLYY01 (sample SAMEA103958115, study PRJEB25191) | human gut metagenome | biome: human-associated habitat [ENVO:00009003]; feature: intestine environment [ENVO:2100002]; material: feces | place: Germany | collected 2013/2015
GATGTTCGAAAATGTAAAGGCAAAGCAGTGAGAACTGAGTCGAAGGATCTGGCGCTGCCACAACCCCGCTCTACCTTTCGAATCCATAGCACCCGCTCCCCCTCTTTCGCAAACGATCAAAGGGAGCCCCGCCACAAGGGCTGACCTTACACCCCAAACTCGCTCTCCGCCGTTTTCCTTGCGTCCCTGCCCGGTTTCCTCCCCACATCTTGTGCATATACAAGAGGCAAGGGAAATGATACAATGAAGTTATTCACAATGCCATTTGAAAACCGCAGAAGATCGTGTGGAAAAGCCATAGAAAGCATCTACTAATTCACAGACTTATCCACTTATCCACAAAGATATTCAATCGCCGCTTTCTCCGATGCCATCAAGCCTCTTCCCCAAGAGGCTGATCGGAGACAACGCCTTATTCACAATTATTCACAAAGTCATTCACATAGTCACAGCCACGGCGGCTGCCCTATGCATGGCAAGCGAGGTAACCTATGGACTTCTTTCAATTATGGGATCAGATCCTGGACTATATCGACCAGTATGACCACCCGTACTATGACATGTTTTCCAACGAAGTCTTTCCTATCTCCATGACAGAAAACATACTGACGATTTCGCCGAAAAACAAGCGGCGGAAACCATGGATCGAAAATGTATATAAAGGAAAGCTGGAAAAAATTATTTTCGACATCACGGGGAAGCAGCTTTCCATCGAGATCTCCGATATCATGAATCAGCCCGCGGAACCCGCGCCGATACCGCCGGTTCCGGAAGCCGGTGCCTCCAAAAAGCAGGCGGCGAGCGAGGCACCCTTCCCGATGGCCCATGAGACAGCCGATGCCCCCTATGAAAATACGCCTATCCCTCTCCCAGAGCCTGATATCGATGATCCCTTTCCGAAGGAAGCCATGCCGCCGGATTTTTCCAAGCTGAAGCCTATGACGGCCGATGAGGTACCGCTCCCTGACATCCGGGAGCTCGGAGAGACCTCCCTCTTCGATGCGCCTGTGCGCAGCGAGCCGAAGAAGAGAAATGCCTTCCTGCCGAATCCAGTCAATGAAGAATACACCTTCTCCACCTTCGTCCATGGCAACTGCAACGAGATCGCCTTTCAGGCCGCTTATGCAGTCGCCAAGACGGCCGACCATCCGGATCAGGTCGATCAGAAAATGAACCCTCTTTTCATCTACGGTCCCTCCGGCCTCGGCAAGACGCATCTGCTCCACGCCATCTGCAACTACATCCACGAAAACAAGCCGGAGCTTTCCGTCCTCTTCGTCTCGAGCGAGACCTTCACCAATGAGCTGATCGATGCCATCCAGAATCACACCATGCCGAAATTCCGTGCCAAGTATAGAAATCTGGACTTTCTCCTGATCGACGACGTGCAGTTCTTCGGCTCCAAGGATGCGACGAAGATGGAGATCTTCAATACATTCAATGACCTCTTCGATAAGAAGAAGCACATCATCATGACGAGCGACCGCACACCGCAGGATATCGACAAGCTCGAAGACCGCCTGCAGACGCGCTTCTCGAGCGGGCTCGTCGCCCCGATCTCTCCGCCGGACTATGAGATCTGCTGCATCATCCTTCAGCAGAGAGCAGAAAAGCTCAATATCACACTCCCGAAAGATGTGGTCGACTATATCGCAAGTCATATCAATACCAATGTCCGTGAGCTGGAGGGGGCTTTCAATAAGCTCGTCACCTTCTCGCAGATCAAGAAACAAACGATCACGCTCGCCTTCACCAAGGATGCGCTGAAAGACCAGATCCCCCTCGACAACCGTCAAGAACTTACCGTCGACTTCATCATCGATACCGTCTGCCAGTACTACGGCGTCAAGAAGGATAAGCTCCTCGGCCGCGGCCGTCCGCAGAAGATCGTCATCCCGCGCCAGATCGCCATGTACCTGTGCCGCAATGAGCTGAACGAGTCCTACCCGACGCTGCGTGACTATTTCCATAGAAAAGACCACTCGACAGTCCTCTATGCCTGCGAACGCGTGGAAAAAGACATCGAGCGTGACGCGCAGACCCGCGCTTCTATCGAAGCGATCCGAAAGCTCTTAAAGCAGCGGGGATAAGGGCTGAATGGGCGGATAAGGTGAAGTCTCCCTTTCTCCCATGCCCCTCACTGTGAACAACCCCATTTCCCATCATCCAATATCCTGCTGAAAAACTGTGAAAAACGTCAGGTTCGTAAAAACCTGTGAAAACCGTGAATTCCAAAAAAAGTTATTCAATCCTTTTTAACAAACCGCGAGATTCGAGAAAATCTCACTTTTCACAGAGTTATTCACTTATTCACACCGTTCTACTACGGCGACTACTATCTTTTATCTATCATCGTTATTTTTTAGAGGTGCTGCTATGAGAGTCATTTTCGACAAAACGGAATTGTCTGATGCGATCGACCGCGTACAGCGGGCTGCACAGGCAAAAATTACATCCAATACCAATAACGGATACTTCATTGCTGCAGAAAACGGAAAAGTCGAGCTGCAGGCCAATGATTACACCATCGGGATCAAAACAAGCTGCCCGGCCATGATCGAGGAAGAAGGCATTATCGTGATTGCTGCCAGCCAGCTGCAAAGCACGATCCGCATGATGCCGGCAGGGGATATCGTCATGGAAAAGAAAAAAGAGGAAAATATGGTCTCCTTTACCTGCGGCTCTTATTTTGCCCGCTTCCCGACCCGCGACATCAATGAATTCCCGGAAGTCAAAGAAATGGAGCATACCAATCATGCGACAGTCTCCTGCCAAGACTTCAAAGAAATGACCGGTCAAGTCTCCTTTGCCACGGCTTCCGACAAACAGAAGCCGCTTTTCACCGGCGTGCTCTTTGAGGTCGATCAGTACCGCTTCATCATGGCGGCGACCAATACGCACCGCCTGGCTGCCAAAGAGATCACACTGCCGGAGGAAGCAAGCGCCAAAGGACGCTTCGTCGTTTCAGGCAGCATCCTTTCGGATGTGGTCCGCCTGCTGCCGGATGAAGATGGCAGCACCGTCGAGATCTCCTGGTCTAAAAACCATGTCGCCTTCACCTTTGGCAGCACGTACTTCATTACCAGCCTTCTCAACGGTGAATATCCGGATTACCACCGCGTCATCCCGACCCATCATGATGCACTCGTGACAGTCAATGTTCACGATTTTCAGGAAGCCGTCCGTTTCGTCAGCCCGATCTCCAGCGGTGTGGACTACCATACCATCAATTTCATCTTCCATGAGGATGTGGTGGAGATCTACGAAGAGGATCCTGCGATCGGCCGCAGCAGCACATCGATCCCCATCAAGCTCGAAGGCGAGCCGATCAAGATCACCTACAACTGCAACTATATCGAAGATATCCTGAAACATTCTGAGGGCGAGACAGTCATCCTGCATCTGCAGAAAAACGGTCCGCTTCTGGTAGAGCAGGAAGAAGATAAAGCCTACCAGTATGTCGTGACACCGATGAGGGGGAGACATTGATGGAAATCATAGCCGTCTACGGAGATTACATCCAGCTTGACCAGTTTTTGAAAAAGATCGATGCGATCAGCTCCGGCGGAGAGACCGCTGCTTACCTTGCCCAGCATCAGGTGACGCTGAATGGCAATCCTGTCCACGAAAAACGCAAGAAGATCCGTCCCGGAGATGTCCTTGCCATCGATGGCAGGGAGTATCAGATGAAGGCCGAATAGGGAAAAGGAAAAGGAGCTGTAAAGAAATGAATCCTCATTTCTTTACAGCCCCTTTTTACTTTGCTTTCATTTGGTTCAGGGTTCAGGGCTCTCGTGGCGGCTTCGCCGCAATTATATGTGGGGCGATGCCCGATCAAGAATCATTCTCGCCCCTTCCTCTGGAAGGGGCAGACGAGCGAAGCGAGGCGGGGTTGGCATCCCCGCGTGTGAAAATATCGCTTCACGCAGCCAACCTCCGCCCCTTCGGGGCACCTCCTTCCAAAGGAAGGAGGGAGAAAAGCGGAGTGCCTTATTTCAGCAGATTTCCATCCTCGAAGTAATTGATCCGCATCGCACGGCGGACTTCGGCAAGGGTCTTGGCTGCGGTGTTTTCCGCTTTTTCGCAGCCAGCCTTCAGGATATCCTGGACATCCTCCAGATGGGCTTCCCAATATTCACGGCGTTCGCGGATGGGGCGGAGAGTCTCCTGCATGACGTTATTGAGGAAGCGCTTCACCTTCACGTCGCCGAGGCCGCCTCTCGTGTAGTGATCCTTCATTTCCTGAAGGCAGCTGTACTCGGGGCAGAAGGCTCTGAAGTGTTCATCACTGCTGAATGCATCGAGGTATGTGAAGACGGGATTTCCTTCCACATGCCCCGGGTCGTCGCGGCGCAGGTGGGTCGGGTCGGTGAACATAGACATGATCTTCGTCTCGATATCCTTCGGCGAATCAGCGAGGTAGATGCAGTTGCCGATGGACTTGCTCATCTTCGCTTTGCCGTCGGTGCCGGGCAGGCGCAGGCAGGCCTTGTTTGTGGAAAGGACGATATCTGGTTCGACAAGGACTTCGCCGTAGATGTCATTGAATTTGCGGACGATCTCGCGTGTCTGCTCGAGCATCGGCTCCTGGTCTTCGCCGGTCGGGACATGGGTGGCCTTGAAGGCCGTGATGTCGCTCGCCTGGCTGACAGGGTAGCAGAGGAAGCCGGCCGGGATGCTGGCTTCGAAATTCTTCTGCTGGATCTCTGCTTTGACGGTCGGATTTCTCTGGAGGCGAGAAACGGTGACGAGGTTCATGTAGTACATGGTGAGTTCGGTGAGCTCCGGCACCATGGACTGAATGAAGATGCAGGACTTCGCCGGATCGATGCCGACAGCGAGGTAGTCGAGAGCGACCTCGCGCACATTTCTTCTGACCTTCTCCGGATTGTCCGCATTGTCCGTGAGCGCCTGCGCGTCAGCGATCATGATGTAGATGTCGTCGAATGCGCCGGAGTTCTGCAGCTCGACACGCTCACGCAGGGAGCCGACGTAGTGGCCGACATGAAGGCGGCCGGTCGGGCGGTCGCCGGTAAGAATGATTTTTCTCATATGATTTCTCCTATCATAAATGGAAGATGTATAGTTATCCTTTTCATTATACTCCATATGAGAGGAAATCGGTAGGCGTGGGGAAAGCGGCCTTTCCTATCGCTCCGGCATGACCTCGCTCAATCGCTGCCTTTTGCGAAAAGAGGCTCGTCAGAAGGATATACCACACTTTCGCCATCGAGGGGCATATCGTAATTGACGATGCCGCGAGAAGCCAGACGGCCGCGCATCGTATACCGAGTGAGGGCTGCGTGCGCCACGTTATCCATATGCGTGATATAAAGCCGGGCATGAGGAGCGGCAAGCGACACATTCCAGACATCTTCATCATTCATGATGAGACGGCCATTCTCAAGAGTCTCAGCCGCACAGGCATTGAGGGCGATCACTTCCGGCTGGTATTTCTTAATGGTCGCAGCCACTTCCTCATACCAGATGGTATCGCCGGCCAGATAGAATGTTTTTTCCTCTTTGGCTTCAAAAAGGACGCCCATGGCGTTTCCGCAGGGGATATACGTGCCATGGAGGGCCGGGACCTGACGAATGGTGGCATCTCCTATCTGAATTCCTTCCTTAGGAAGGATGGTGATATCCTGAAATCCGGATCTTTTTAGTACAGCCGCATCCTCCTCATTTTGGCAGAAAATGGGGACTCTCTTATCCAGCGGGGCGCCGACTGTACCGTCTGTGACGGACATGTCGATGTGATCGGGATGGAGATGCGTAACGATGATATAGTCGACATCCTGCAAGACCTCGCTGACAGAGACGGGAAGGTCATAGAATGGCATCGGCAGGTGCTCCTTCATCGGGTCGGGAATATGGTAGGGGCGGCCGGGAATGTCGATGAAGCTGAAGGCATGCCGGGGGGCAAGCCATGGATCGATGAGAAATGTTTTGCTGGCGTATACCAGGCGATTGGTTGCACTACGGATCTGTGTGATTTTCATAGAATGTGAATCCTCCTTTTCTAGGCGTTATTATACGTGAGGCATGTCGCCGGAAAAAGAAAAAAATGAGATGATTGAAGCAACCATATGGTTGCACTATGATGAAAACAGGAGGTGCTCTATGAATCAAAAACAGCTGCAATACTTCGTGACCGTCTATCAGACACAGAATATAAAAACAGCGGCAGACACCCTCTATGTCTCGCGGCAAGGCGTCAGCAAGGTGATCCGTCTGCTTGAGGAAGAGCTTGGTCAGCCGCTTTTTATCCGCAGCATAAAAGGAGTCATTCCCACGGACTATGCAACGACTCTCTTGCCGCATGCCAAAAGCCTTCTGGAGGAATACGATGCCATCCGCAGCCTCCGCACGCTGGCAGCTAAGTCCCAAAGCGTGGTCACCATTTATGCGCTCGATCATGTACTCGCCTATCTCGGCGCCTCCCTGATCGAAGACTTCCACGAGGCCTATCCTTCTATCATTCTAAGTGTAGTAGATACGACAGATGCCCATGCTATAGCTGCATTGGCATCGCAGCAGTGCAGCTTTGCCATCACGGCGGGACCACTGGATGAGACGCGCTTCGAAGGAGATCCTCTTTTTTTCAGCCATTACAGTGTACGGATGCACAGATCGCATCCGCTGGCGAAGCTCCCTGCCTTGACCTATGACGATCTGGACGGGCAGACCATCATCAGCAAAGGCCGTGCCTACGATTGCTTCCGTCACCATATCGACAAGTACTTCCTCGCGCCCGGAAGGGAGATCCACATTCTTGCGGAAACAGCAGATGAAAGTATCATCCGCACACTTCTCCTTCACAACAAAGCCATCAACATTGGCTATGACTATGCCGATCCCCTGTACCCGCATCCCGACATCGTGAGCCGGACACTGAAGGAAGAGATCAGCGGGCAGATGATCTACCTTGTAAGCAATCCGCAGGTCCGCAAGACAAAGGCAGCCTGTCTTTTCCGTGATTATCTGCTGGAATGGATGAAGAAAAAAGCGGGCATACGATAGTGCCATGGACAGGCAGCGGATGGAACGGGAAAAGATCTCCCCAAAGTCCGATCCAAAGGACGGGAGGGAAGTAGGACCTTCCGCGAATAAAAAAACTCCAGCCACGATGTGATATGATCCCCCTAAAGCAGACAAGGTAAATAACCAAACTGCTTAGGGGGGATTTTTAATGGCCCAAAGGAAACATGCAGCAGATTGGATGCTTGCTAGAGTGAGAGAATATCTTTCCGGCAAAGGATCTGACCGACAAATCACCAGGTCGAATGGGCTATCCGAGCGGAGTCTTCTTGGCTAGGTAAGGAAATACGAGGAACAGGGCGAGGCCTCTTTCATGGAAAGAGCGGGAAACGCAAGCTGCAGCAAGGAATTCAAGGCAAGCTGCGTTCGGCCATCGAGCAATACGTCCATTTTTACAATTACGAATGTTTTCAGAAACGATTTGGAGTAAGGAAGCCAATGGAAGTTCGTACGGCAGCTCTGACCGCTGATTGGCTATACACTCGCAGGGAATTGAGTTGCTAGATTTCATCGTCTCGACCTGGAATCCGGTCATTATTTCTTTGCGCTTTCTTCCAACTCCAGCATATACCTATCAAAGTCGGACATAAACAATCTGTCCTGAATCACACGGTATTTTTCAAATTCTGTCTCAGCATGAAGCTTTGCAATTTCTGCGGACACCTTGCCTGCGTCCTGTAAAATGCCATAATCAAACATTTCAATGAAGCTGTTGAGCCTCAGTTCCCAGTCCTGCATCGTAAGCGGGATATGGCGTAAGGTCATGTTTTCAGCAAAATCCAGGTATGCCGTCACCATACGATTCAGCTGCTTCATTTCATCCTGACTCAGATAATTCTTAGCGACTGTAACATCACTTTTCTTAATCTTTCCTTCCGGCGCATCTGCCCAGGTGGTTAATCCCATATGCTCCTTTGTATGATCGGCTCTTTCCACGATCAGCTCAGCTGCCGTATGTCCATGCACTGCGTAATGCATCTTATTCTGGACGGTCGCATAAAATCTTCTCGTCGTTGCAGCATTTTTATCATAATCAATGGCTGTCGCATACAGGTCAGTGATCTTCTGATAAAACTTTCTTTCGCTGGCACGGATCTCACGGATGCGCTCTAACTGCTCGTCAAAATACTTCTCTGTCAGATACGTTCCGCGTTTCAGCCGCTCATCATCCATGACCCAGCCTTTGATGGTATAGTCTTTTGCAATCTGATTTACCCATTTACGAAACTGTACGGCACGCTCAGAATTGACTTTAAAGCCTACGGCAATGATCATCTCCAAGGAATAGTGATTTGTATTGTAACTTTTTCCATCAGGAGCAGTTATTCGAAATTTTCGAATAACTGGCTCTTCCTGTAACTCACTATCCTCGAATATCTTTTTTATATGATAATTGATTGTATTGGTACCAACATCATACAATGTGGCCATCATCTTCTGTGTCAGCCATATATTCTCATCCTCATAGCGCATCTCTATGCTGCCCTGCTGATCACCTACAGAGGCAACATAGGTCAGGTATTCTGCAGCGCTGGAACGGATGGTGATTTCATCTTTTTTCTTTTTCAAATAGGAGGCCCCCTTTAACGTTCCAAAATTATTATTCTGCCTGTGCATCAAAGGATTGTTTCACAATTTCCATGATTTGATCTAATTCATCCTGCTTGCTAGCAAAAAAACTGTAATTTTCAATCAGTCTTGATCTAGTGCCTTCATTACTTCTTTTCTCCATAAGAAACCGTATCCTCTGCTGCCTTGCTTAGCTCTATTTCAGATACATATTTATAGAGTTTTTCCTCTTTTCGTGGTTCCACATGATCCGTCCAAAGCTCACACTGACTAATTACCGTGCTTATTGCAAAATCATAGTCTTCCGGCGGATACTTATATTTCTTAAGGAGTCGCTTGACCATCTTACGCATCTGTGCTCTAGCAGTTTCTTTTTTCTGCCAATCGATCGTGCGATTCTTGCGAAGCATTTCTGTAAGTTCTCTTGTCAGAGCAATCAATTCATCATTCTTATAAAAATCCTTGATATGCTCCGGTTTTGTAAGAGCATCATAAAATGCAAGTTCTTCTTGTGAAAGTCCCAGTTCCTGACCATTCTTATAGAGATTTGCAATCTCTTCTGCGGTTTTCAGAAGTTCTTTAATAACCTCTTCATTGGTGATGAGTCCGTTATAATAGGAGTTCATCAGCTGTGCGATCTTCTCCGAGAATTTTTGTGACTGTACCACATTGGTTCTCTTGTAGAGAGACACTTGCTCAGCCATCAGTTTTTTCAAAATCTCGACAGCTATATTTTTTTCCTTCATTCTAGAAATTTCATCCAGGACTGTTGGATCAAACAAGCTGAAGTTTTCACCGCCACTCTTGCTGCTGTCAAATAAGCTGATGACACCTTCGCTCTGTACGGCCGCTTTCAAAAGTTCATTGATTTGATCATTAATCTCAGTCAGAGACAAACTTTTTCCAGCAGTTCCACCATACGTGATCTTAATAACCGTAGAACGCAAAGCCTCCATATAAGCCGCTTCATGCCGTTCCTGCTCTGTAGTCATACTGGAACAAAGCGAGTGTGATTGTTTCAAAAGCATGGCTTCCTTCAAGAACAAATCTTTTCTTTCTGGAACACTTGCATCAAGAATAAAGTTTACGCCACCCGAAATAAGCTGAGCCATTGTAAGTGGAGAGCCACCTACAAATCCGCTAAAATCAAAGCCATGCAATAAATCTTTGCAAACTTGCAGCTTTTCCTGAAACTTCGGATATGCCATCTTTGCAATGTTCATATCACCATATTTGGCCTGATCGCGTTTCGTATATTCCTTCATGGCAGCCTTTAAAGCTGATGCAATTCCAACATAGTCTACGATCAATCCGCCCTCTTTATCCTTGAATACACGGTTAACACGGGCAATAGCCTGCATCAAGTTATAACCATGCATCGGCTTATACACATACATGGTAGCCAAAGAAGGGACATCAAATCCAGTAAGCCACATATCCACTACAATGGCAATCTTCATCGGGTCATTGTTATCTTTAAATTTCCTTGCGAGCTCCTCTTTGTGCGATTTAGTTCCGATGATCTCTTTCCAATCTTCCGGGTCATTATTGCCGCCAGTCATAACCACACCGACTTTATCCGTCCATGTGGGTCTAATTTTCAAGATACGGCGATAGATTTTCATCGCAATCGGACGAGAATACGCCACAATCATAGCTTTACCCGTCAGAAGATTTGCTCTATATTTTTCGTAATGTTCAACAATATCATCACAGAGAGATTCTATCGTAGAATCAGCTCCCAGCACGCTTTCCATCTGACCAAGCATTTTTTTGCTCTTCTCGATTGTTTGTGCGTCGGACTGCTGCTCTAAGACATCGTAAGTGGAATCAATCAATGCTAATGTATTCTCATCCAGCTTCAAATGAACAACTCGGCTTTCATAATAAACCGGGCGAGTAGCACCGTCTTCCACCGCCTGTGTCATATCATAAACATCGATATAATCACCAAAAACTTCACGAGTATTTCTGTCTTTGGCTGAAATCGGTGTACCGGTAAATCCGATAAAGGTAGCATTCGGCAATGCGTCATGGATAATACGAGCATGACCAATTACAGTATGCGCTTCCTTTTCACCGTTTTCATTCTCTGACATAACGATTCTTTCATCAAAACCATACTGCCCACGATGTGCTTCGTCTGCCATGACAACAATGTTTCTGCGCTTAGACAAAGCTTTCTCTCCACGTTCAAACTTGAACATCGTAGTAAATATAATTCCATTTGCACTTCTGCCATCAAGAAGTGACTTCAAATGTTCCTTGCTCTCTGCCTGTACCGGTGTCTGACGCAAGAAATCTGCGCATTGTGAGAACTGTGCATAAAGCTGATCATCCAGATCAATACGGTCTGTCATAACTACGATAGTTGGACTATCTAATGCATCTTGCAATAAATGTGCATAGAATACCATCGACAATGACTTGCCAGAGCCCTGTGTATGCCAGAACACGCCGCCTTTACCATCGGTCTTCGTTGCTACCTTTGCCCTCTCTATCGCTTTGCGTACTGCAAAATACTGATGGTATCCAGCTAATACTTTGAATCGACTATTGCTGACGCCTGAGAAAAGAATAAAATTTTTCAAAATATCAAGTAGACGTTCCTTTTGGAACATCCCTTCAAAAAAGGTTTCAAAGGAAGCATACGCAGTATCTTCATAATTACCGTCTTTGGTTTTCCATTCCATAAAACGATCTAATCCTGAGGTAATAGTCCCGGCCTTATTCGTGGATAAGTCGCTAATTACACAGATTGCATTGTAATAAAAGATAGATGGAATATCCTGCATATAATTGCGAATCTGATGATAGGCATTCTCAGCGCCTACCTCGTCCTTGGCCGGACTCTTCAATTCCATCAAAACAAGCGGCAGTCCGTTAATAAATAGAATAATGTCCGGGCGACGGTTATTTCCGTTTTCTAAAAACGTAAACTGATTTACCACATAGAAAGAGTTGTTCTTTACGTTGGCGTAATCAATCAAACGTACAATAGATGATTGCTCCTCGCCATTCACAAAGAACTTAACCGTGATACCATTTTGCAGATAATCCATAAAAATGATATTCTTCTGCAGCAGGCTTCCAGCATCAAAATTCTTCAATTTAGCTAGTGCCTCATCTATAGCTCCTACAGGCAGACCACGGTTGATATGCACCAAGCTATCCCTCAGAATAGAGTCCAGAAGCGGACTGGTATAATCTCTATCAAAATCCGGAGCGTAGAGGTGGTCATAGCCCATGTTTTCAAACAATTCAATGATTGCTTGTTCGTATGTATCTTCTGTAAATAAACTCGGCATATTCAACCTCCTGTATTTTTCGTTATGTTTCTATGGTAAACAAGAATTTAGAGCAGCAAGCAGTTTCACTTTTCAAGCGCCTTTTTAAAAC
>OLYY01000861.1_pt1 | contig 11873 bp, 6 predicted proteins | sample 1673561 | NCBI WGS metagenome assembly OLYY01 (sample SAMEA103958115, study PRJEB25191) | human gut metagenome | biome: human-associated habitat [ENVO:00009003]; feature: intestine environment [ENVO:2100002]; material: feces | place: Germany | collected 2013/2015
TTCCGATATTAGATCGGGAGGTGTATGGAAAGCCGCTTATTTATCTGGATAATGGGGCTACCACTCAGAAACCGCGCCAAGTGGTTGAAGCCATAACCGATGAATATTATTCGGTCAATGCCAATGTGCATCGTGGTGTGCATTTCTTGTCTCAGCAGGCTACCGAGTTGCATGAAGCTTCTCGTGAGACTGTACGTCGTTTTATCAATGCACGCAGTAGCAATGAAATCGTGTTTACACGGGGCACGACGGAGAGTATCAACCTGTTGGCTTCTTCTTTTGCCGACAGTCAGATGAAGGAAGGTGATGAAGTGATTGTTTCTGTCATGGAGCATCACAGCAATATTGTACCTTGGCAGTTACAGGCTGCGCGTAAAGGAATCGTGCTGAAAGTGATTCCCATGAATGACAGGGGAGAACTGTTGTTGGATGAATATGAGAAACTCTTTTCGGAACGGACCAAGCTGGTGAGTTTCGCTCATGTAAGTAATGTGTTGGGCACTGTCAATCCGGCGAAAGAGATGATTGCGACTGCCCATGCACACGGTGTTCCCGTTTTGATTGACGGGGCGCAGAGTGTTCCTCACATGAAAGTGGATGTTCAGGATTTGGATGCTGACTTTTTTGCTTTCAGCGGACATAAAATATATGGACCTACCGGTGTGGGAGTGCTTTATGGAAAAGAAGAGTGGCTGGATAAACTTCCACCTTACCAAGGGGGAGGCGAGATGATACAAAGTGTCAGCTTCGAGAAAACGACTTTTAATGAATTACCGTTTAAGTTTGAAGCAGGAACTCCCGATTATATCGGCACTACTGCCTTGGCAAAAGCGTTGGATTATGTATCTGCTCTCGGCGTGGAAAATGTTGCCACCCATGAGCATGAACTGACACAATATGCTATGCAGCGTCTGAAAGAAATAGACGGGATGCGTATCTTCGGAGAGGCCGGTAACAAGAGCAGTGTCATTTCTTTCTTGGTAGGAAATATTCATCATTTGGATATGGGTACGTTGCTTGACCGCTTGGGCATTGCTGTGCGTACCGGGCATCATTGCGCACAGCCTTTGATGATTCGTATGGGGATTGAGGGAACTGTACGTGCTTCTTTTGGTTTGTATAATACTAAAGAAGAGATAGATGTGCTGGCTGCCGGTATTGAGCGTGTCAGCAGGATGTTTTGATTTCTCCAAACGAAATAAGTCGCCTGCCATTGATAAACATTATATTAATGGCAGGCTTTTTTTGTATAACAAGAATCAGCGGAACTTCCCACAAGATTGGGAGAAACTTCTCACAAGATTTGCCGCATCTTGTAACAAGATATCAGGCATCCTGGTTTCTTGCGTCTTTTATGTTCTTTTTTGTGGGCATATTCCTCTTTCGGTGGAAAATATGCTCCTCCCGAAGAATTGCCCCAAAAATCCTTCAAAAGTTTCAGCCTTTTCGTAAACTCCCTGTTCATGCGCTTTCCGGCTGAAGGATTTTTTCCAGGCTGAAAGATTTCGAGGTATCAATTCTTCAGCCAGAATGCCGATGAACAAAGCGTTTGTGGAGAGGCTGAAACCTCTGAAGGAAAAAATAAGTGTTTTGCTATGTGTATATAAAGAAACAGGAGAAACAACAGGACGTATTAATAAAAGCTCTTGATGTTTTTTTAATATGTCCTGTTGTTTTTAAAAAAGGGGCAGATGTTTTGAAGTTTCCTGTTGTGAAGTGTGAACATATACTGATGTATAGGCTGAAAGATATATCATGTTTCAGCCGGAAGATATATAATCTTACACCTGTAACATTCTACTCATTCATTGGAGAATTTTTATCACTTCTGAAAAGAGTGTATTGGGGGTAACAGGTAATACGATATAAAAGCAGGGGGCTACATTCATCACGAGTGCGGCCCCCTTTTGGTATTATTTATATTAAGGTAAAAAGAGAGAGTTTATTTGCCGTAATCATCGTATAACATCAGCAAATGTGATGAACTCCAACTGAAATGGGGAGCTTTTAACAATTCACCGGTGTGTGTGCCATAGTTTTCATGTATCGGTGCTCCTTCTTTCAAGCCTTGCAGACGGTCGAATACCTGGAGGGTATATTCATCCGCCATCTTGTTATATCCATAGTTGCGCAGACCGCGGATAGCGAAATAAGTCTGATCCAACCAGATAGGGCCACGCCAATAGCCACGTGGGTTATACTTCGGGTTGTCTGCTGCTACTGTGGGGAAGGGAATGTAGGTAGAGAACTTGGCTGTATCGGTCAGCAGGGGCAACATGGCTTTTACCTGATCGGCCGTGGCAACTTTTGTCCATAAGGGGGTGTATGCTTCGCATCCCGGTTCCTGTATGAAGCTTCCGTCTTTTAAGCGGCGATCGAAGAAGAAACCTTTTTCTTTGTCGAAGAAATAATCGGCTACTTGGCTACTGTAATCCGGACCGTCAAAAGTAACTCCCAGAATACTTGCAAATTTCTTTAATAGTTTACATTCCAAAGCCAGATAAGCATTTAAATCAACACTTTCCTGATCCATGCTCCATGCATCCTCCGCACCGTCATTTTTCAGCATCTTGGCATCATCGAAACGGATGGCGTTATCCATGCCGCTTTCCCATGCTGCCGCTTCCAGTGTACCATCGGTGGAACCGTATTCACACATACCGTTGCGGTTATGGTCACGCTTGTTGTACCACCATTTGTAATAGGCCATCAATTGCGGATACATTTCGCTGATGAATGCCGTATCATTGGTATGGGTGAATATTTCGTCTACAGCCCAGGATACGAGAGGAGGTTTGCTGTCGCGTGCATTGTTCTCGGCAGGATCGGTGTAGATGCAGTCTATAATCATACCGTCAGGCTGCTGGTAGTCAAACATGGCACGAATGTTGTCCTTGGCCAATTCCGGATCGAATTTTGCCAGAGCAGCAGAGAAACGCCAAGTGTCCCAGGCCCAGAATCCTACGAAGTAGTATGCGGCATGGCTCGGAACAATTCCTTCGTGGAGCAATCCGCCACGGTGGGTACGCCAGTTGCTGATAAGTGTAACAACTGCTTTCACGGCGATACGGTCATACTCAGGTTTCATATCTTTGCGCAGAATCTTGGTGAGATAACCTTCCCAGCGTTCTTTGTTGGCTTTGAGCCCTTCCTGCGGATTGCTTAGAGCCAATTGCGCTTTCTGTAATCCGGCAGAAAGTTCTTTTTCTCCGGTATAGAAAGAAATGGCTACGTAGGTGTCGTGTTCGCTGCCATTGATTTTTGCTTGGTAATTATTGTCAGTGCCCTTTACGCTAACATCCGGGGTAAAAGTTAATGCTACAATCTCACCGGAGGGATGACGGGCGATGACGGTATTCTGGTCTGTTTGGACTTGTATCTCTTTTCCCCATTGGCTGGCAGTTAAGGAGAGTTCCTTTCCTGCATCGGAGTGAATGCGGAGCAATGCGGTAGAAGCATCTAAAAAATTCAAGCGTTGAATGATTTTACCTTCCTCTGAACTTGCCGAAAGATATAACTCTCCCGGGAAATAACAAGTGGAATCCGGAGTAAATATAACATTCGCCTGATCGGCATATCCTACCGTGACAGCCGATTGTGCCATCCATTGGCGTCGGTTCATATCCAGACTGAACGGACCGCAGAAACCGTTCACCCAGTGATCTTTCTGCGGAAGGGTAAATCCCATCCAGGAACCGGCGTCTGTAAACCATCCCCCGCAACGTGTCAGTGTATCGGGGGTATAGGTTATATCCAGTATGTTATTGAATTCATATCTTTTGCCTGTGGGGATGTTCTCACCGGCAGGTGTGCAGGCCGTTGTGAGACCTGCGACTACTGCTGTGAGAAGAATGATTTTGGTAAATTTATATTTCATGTCATTTCGTTATTATTTTAAAACCATTTCTTATGCGCTTTTTCAGCGGCATCGTCTTGATTGCTCAAAGGTTGCATGGTAAAGCTGTATTGCCATTCGTGCGGAGTGATGGTATATTCCGGATGTACTTGCGCTCCCCAAGTATTATCTCCACCTACCCCCATGTGACGGTGGTCGATGTTTAACCATACCATGTCTTTCTTCATAATACTTCCACCATGACGGCGTTCTGTATTGAATGCTACATAGTCAATATCCTCCAACGGGAAATTCCATGCGCTGACATTCAGCGGTTCCTCACCTGTGATTAACAGGCCTTCCCCTGCTTTATTACGCAATGCAACCCATCGTACATCGGTTTTGTTGCCGGTTTCCTGTGCACGGACATACGGATGGAATTGTTCCCATACTGTAGCGGTATAGAGTCCGATAGGATAACCCGTCTTGCGGTCTGCATAGTTTTCTTGTGGTCCGCGGCCCAGCCAGGTCATCACATCATATTCTGCCGGAAGAATCATACGCATACCCAGACGTGGCATTTCAGGAAGGGATTTGTTGCCGGGTACAAAGTGCATACTTACTTTGACTGCTCCATTGGGTCGTACTTGATAGACGGTCTGCAAAGTTGATTCTTGTGCTTCCAGTTTATAATTTACAGTAACGGTTGCCAGTTGTTTGTTTGAATCTTCTTTCAGGTCGATACTTTGTAACTTGGCGTTCTTGCCTGCAAATTTCCAGATGCCGCAACGCTCCAGATGGTTGTTGGCAACATCATTGTCGGTTAATGCACGCCAGAAATTGGGTTGTAATCCTTCTTTTATCAGATTCTTCCCGTTATATAAGAGTTCTGTCATTTCACCATCAGCAGTAGAGAATGCGATACGGAAGTTCTCTCCTGTCAAGGTAATGGCATCCGGAGTACGTTCGGTATTTACAGTTTTGTCTACTAGTTCCCGGGCAGTCCATGTAGCATTCAGCAGCCGTTCTCCTTCCGGATTCAGTTGCCATTGCTCCATGGCTACCTGATGTCCCTTTGGAACTAATGGGGCTTCCTTTTTGGTAAATGCTTCCAATTTCAGGAAGTATTCTTTTCCATCGTTAGGAATCAAGTTCATCGGGATAGTGATGAAGGCAGAAGAACGGGCAGTCATTGTCGGGAAATCCATTTCACCGCTTTGTACAGCTTTTCCGTCTGTTTCTACAGTCCAGTGTAGTTTGTAATCTTCCAAGCCGATAAAATCATGCCAATTAGTCACTTTGATTTGCTTGGTGGTAAAGGCAACCGGCTCAAAATGAATGTATTGATATACTTTTTTTACTTCCCAGATGTGTGGATGAAGTGAACGGTCTGCCGCTACCAGTCCGTTGGCACAGAAGTTGGAGTCATTAGGAACACCCACGAAGCCCATATCGCCTCCGTAAGCCCAAATCTTATTGCCGTTCTTGTCTTTGATATCAAAGGTGGCGTCAACCCAGTCCCATATGAAGCCACCTTGCAGCTGGTCATATTTATAAATCAAATCCCAATAGTCTTGTAGATTACCTACACTGTTACCCATAGCGTGGGCATATTCACATAGAATCATCGGGCGGGCATCACGCTGGTTTACATGGCGGCGCAGGGACCAGATGCGTGCATACATCGGACAGTAGATGTCAGATTTGGCATCATAACCACCTCCCTCATATTGTACAGGGCGAGTAGGATCGAATTTCTTGGTCCAGTCATATAACGTTTCAAAGTGTTTTCCGTAGCCGGACTCATTTCCCATTGACCAAGTGACAATGGCGGTGATATTGCGGTCCCGCAGCACCATGCGGCTCATGCGTTGCATAAACGGTACTTCCCAATCGGGATTATTAGCCAGTGTGCCATCTTTATGCGCCTGCATACCATGGCTTTCAATGTTTGCTTCATCTACCAGATACAAACCGTATTCGTTACACAATGCATACCATTCATAGCGGTTGGGGTAATGGCAAGTGCGTACAGCATTCAGGTTGAATTGTTTCATCAACTGAATGTCTTTTATCATGCTCTCTACGGTGATGGTACGACCATGATGCGGATCGTGTTCATGGCGGTTTACTCCTTTAAACAATACGGCTACCCCATTTATCAGTTGCATGCCGTTACGCATTTCCACAGAACGGAAACCGAAAGGCTGTGTGAATGATTCCAATGCTTTTCCTTGAGCATCGTAGGTGCTGACTACCAATGTATAAAGATTGGGTGTTTCGGCATTCCAAGGCAATATGGCCGGGAACAAGTGTTTCTGAGCGAATAAAGTATCTGTAGCAGAAGTTATTTCCTTTTTATGCTGATAAATTACATTGCCTTTGTCCATAATCTTCACTTCCACAATTCCTCCCGGATGAGGCTTGTGGAGTGTGATATCCAGATTAAAATCTCCGTCTTTATAACCATTTGTCAGACCGGCTACCAGTTTGAAGTCTTGTACACGGCTTTGAGGACGGGCATAGAGATATACATCGCGTTCAATACCGCTATATTTCCAGTAATCCTGATCCTCCAGGTAGGAACCGTCACTATAACGGAAAACTTTAACGGCCAGTTTGTTCTTCCCGGTTTTTAAGAACGGAGTAATATTAAAATGAGCCGGAAGACGGCTGTCTTCACTGTATCCTGCCAATTCACCGTTAACCCAGCAATAAAAAGCGGACTCAACTCCTTCAAAATCAAGGAAGATATCCATTCCTTTCCAATGGGCCGGTACGGTAAATTCACGTACGTATGCACCTACCGGATTGTAATCGGTTGGAACATGAGGCGGATTGGCAGGGAAGGGGTAGGCTACGTCAGTATAGATGGGGGAGTCAAATCCTTGCAGTTCCCAGCTTCCCGGAACCTGTATGTCTTTCCAGCGTTTGGTGTTATACCCCATTTTATAAAAATCTGTCGGGCATTCCTCATTGTTTTTAGAGAATAAGAACTTCCAGGTTCCGTCTAGTGAAATGCGGCGTTCTGTAGCAGGGTTTACTGCAAAACGCTGGGCGGCAGGTAAAGCCTGTTGTTTCAGTGCATTGGCCTCATTCGTATAAGGAATGAAATGGGCATGGGCAGGTTCACGATTTATTTCATTTATTTGCGGATTTTGCCAGGGCACGTTTTCACCCCAGGCAGAAGCACAAACAAACAACAGTGTAAGAAAAGTATTAAGAGAGTGTTTCATGGTTATTGTTATTTTAAATAGAACAGAAAAGAGTCACAAGAAAAGGTACGCTGAAGTCCACTACAAAGCCGTGAAATATAGAAACCACTACGAAGCTTTGACCGGAATAGCGGGTGATGATGGGTAATGTTGTATCCATCGTAGTGGCTCCTCCGGCAGAAATAGGGGCTAGATTGCCAAACCAGCGTACTAGCAACGGGGCAAAAAGCAAAGTGATAATCTCACGTGTGATATTGGATAATAATGCAATGGTTCCCAACTCCGGACCTTTATATTCTGTAATAAAGATACTGGATAGAGAGTAATAGCCGAAACCGGCACCTACTGCCATACAGTCTGTTACTGAGCGGTGCGAGAGAAACAGACTGACCACTGCGCATCCTGCCAGTGTTCCCAATATGGTCATGACCGGTAGAAAGATCAGGCGGGGATTTAATGAACGGAAATTACGTAAAGTCTGCGGATCATTACCTACACTGACTCCTACACTGAACATTAACGCACACAAGGCGTAGAAACTTAGCTTACTTTGTGTAAAGTCGTATGGAATAAGGTGATATACCCCACAAAGAGCTCCCAGTACAAAGAATCCGACGATAATCAAACTTCCTTTCATACTTGTCCCTCCTTATTTCTTTTGTAAAGTACATACCATAAAGCCCATGCTGCTGTAACACTGCCCAGCACTGCTGCCAAGGTGATGACAATGGCTTCCAACCCTATAGTGTGCAGACCATTGATAATTTTCTGATTGCCGCCTACATCTATACCCAATAAAAAGAGTAGCAACCAAATAAGAACGGTAATGACTTTGTGTATTCCTGAAAGCTTCTGCTTGCGAAGCAGGAAGCCGAGGAGCATCCCCGTGAGCATTAATCCAATAATTGTAAACATATCTATGTCGTTTTATTTATAGGCAAAGATACTTCATTTTTAGATTACAAGGCGGTATCACTGTAGCGAAAACCGCCTTGTTGCCTAATTATATCTAACCAAAAAAGAAAATACTTATTTTAAGGCATCATTAGCATTCAGCTCTGTAAGAGGAGTGGGGTAGAATGAGTTTTTGTCTTCATTGAAGCCTGTTCTTCCGGCAGCTTGCAGGGCTGAGGACAGTTTGCCCCAACGGCGGAGATCATACCAACGATAGTTCTCAAGAGGGAATTCAATCATGCGCTCGTGTTCAATTTGCGCGCGGACTGCTTCTTGAGAAGTACCTGTCATGGGTGGCATATCCCCGTGAACGCTTCTTACTTCATTGATTAAAGGAATAGCTTGTTCGGGATGTCCCTGTTCATTCAATGCTTCGGCTTTCATTAACAGTACGTTGGCATAACGCATTAAAGGAACATTGATCGCAGAATAGTTTTGGTTTAAACCTTCATAGGTCGAGGGCATGAATTTACGGAAGGCTACGCGTTCTTTGTTGTCGAACCAGTCATTATAGTCGTAGCCATAGACACGTCCGTTACCATCGTTATAATAGTCACAATTAAAAAATAATGTTGCATACATACGCGAGTCATAACGTCCTGTAGTAGCCGTTTCCCCTTCTTTTTTGAATTCACTAATCAATGTTTGACTGGGAAGAATCTCATCCCATCCCCCAAGTTCGGAAACACCGATCCATCGATGGAACTGAGTACGATAAGTAGCTCCGTTTGCAGAACTCATAGAGAATTGAATTTCAAAAATCGATTCTTTACTGTTCTTATTATCCCCGCTGAACATAGTGCTGAAATTATTAACCAGTTCATATCCTTTTACTTGGTTGAATGCTTCTATAGCACTGGCCAGATAAGAGTCTTTGTTGGTTGCCTCTTCATAGGCGCGTGTCAGATAGGCGAAACCAAGATATGCATAAGCAGAACCGCTTGTGGCACGGCCTACATTATCAGCGTCACGTGTTGCAGGCAGACTGGTTGCACGTTTCAAGTCTTCAATGATGAAATTCCATGCATCCTCACGGGAAGAAAGGGGCTTGCTTAATTCAGCCGGGTCAGTGATATATTTATCACGAACTATGATTTCTTTCCAGTTCAATAAAAGTTGCATGTGGTAATAAGCGCGGATAAAGTAGCCTTCATTGACCAATTGTTCGCGTGTTGCTGCGTCTATATTCTCATCGGGTATTTCTGCGGTTTTTTCAATTACCTGATTAGCAAAACTGATGCCTTTATAGTAGCATTGCCAGTAATAACTGAACTGAGAGTTACCATTGGTGTAGGTATAGTTGCCTAATTCCACCCAGTTCGGGTAATTCAGAGCATCGCTTCCTAATTGGATAATATCTTCACGATAGGCTTCTACCGGCCATTTGATTTCCGGGAAAGACCACATGTCACCCGAATAAGTCATCAGGTAAAGTTGGGAGTATGCGGCGGCAAGTCCGGCTTCAGCATCAGACTGGTTACGCCAAAAACTGCTTGATGTCAACTGGTCAGGAGATTCTACCGTGAGATAATCGTCACAAGCGCTAAATAAACTTGCAATGCAGATACTTGCTATGTATAATAGTTTCTTCATTTTCTTATTACTTTAAAGGATTAGAATGTAAGTTGAGCTCCAACGGTGAATGAACGGGTAAACGGATAAATCAATTTATCAACACCGGTATTCAACACACTGGCACGAGAGAATTCAGGATCTATACCATCATAGCCTGTGATAGTGAACAAGTTTTCACCACTTACATAGAAACGCAGTTTCTCAATATAGAATTTCTGCATGAGCGATTTGGGCAAAGTATAACCTAACTGTGCCTGACGCAGACGGACAAAATCACCGTTTTCAAGGAATCTGTCTGATTCTTTCATGTTGCCGTTCGGATCTTGATATACTGCGCGGGGAACATCCGTATTTCTATTGTCAGGAGTCCATGCATTCAATGTAGACTTCAGCATATTTGATTTAGAGTTCATTCCTTCATAGAAATATTTGTTTCCGTTATACAATTTGAAGTTCCATGCGCTGCCAAGTACGATTGAAAGGTCAAATCCTTTATAGCCGAATGACAGATTTAAGTTCGCTTCCAATGTCGGGATACCTGAGCCACAGTATTCTTTGTCACCGGCGTCTATGCTTCCATTACCATCTAAATCTTTAAAACGGATATCACCTGGTTGGGCATTAGGCTGTAATAATTGTCCATCCTTGTTTACATGGGCATTTACTTCATCCATACTTTGGAAGATACCGTCTGTTCTATAAAGATAGAATGCACCGATAGGTTTGCCCACTCTGGTTTCTGTCGGGAAATGCTCCGTTCCATATTTCAATCCTTCGCCCTGAAGAACTTGGTCTGCATCTGACAATTCAACCACCTTATTTTTGGTGGTGCTCATATTGAAACCGATATTGTAATCAAAGTCTTTTATAGCATCTCCCCAGTTTAATTCAAGTTCGAAACCGGTATTGCGTATCTTTCCGACATTCAGGGTGGGATTAGTCATACCTGCTGAAGGAGGTAAAACTTTTGTTATCAACAGGTCTTCTGTTTGGTTATAGTAGTAGTTTAATGTACCGGTTAATTTGCTGTTAAAGAAGCCGAAATCGAAACCAATATTTTTGGTATCCGTTGTTTCCCATTTCAAAGAACGGTTTTCCAATCCGCGAGCGATACTTCCTGCCCATGCGTTATCACCGTTGCCTTTCACGTATCCTTGATACATTTCATTGTATGTACTAATCAGCGCAAGGAAGTCATAATATCCCAAAGCATTTTCATTACCCAAACGTCCCCAACTGACACGAAATTTCAAATTGTTCAGTGCAATGTCTTTCGGGAAGAATTCTTCCTGACTGATTCTCCAGCCTAATGCCACTGACGGAAAGCAGCCCCAACGGTTGTCTTTACCAAACTTGGATGAACCGTCATAACGTACAGTTGCCTGTACCAGATAGCGGTCATTATAATTATAGTTCAGTCGGCCGAAGAAAGAAGCGCGGTTATATTTCCATTTTGTTCCGCTACCATCAAATGTGCCACCTGCTCCTGCACCTACAGTTGAGAAAGATGGATCAAGAAATCCGCCCGGAGTTTCACTGGTTACCAATTTTCCGTCTTCTACTTTATAAACAGTGGTTTTACCTTCTACCCCAACAGAATTCCATGTATATTTGCGAGCAGTCATGGAAGTACCTGCCATTGCATTGACGTTGTGTTTTCCAAATGTCTTATTAAAACTTAATACATTTTCCCATACATGTTCTTCCCAGTATCCTGTGGTTTCGCTATGATAAGGATAGTCACGTTTGGCTTTTGGGTCGGCAACATAAGCCGGAGTATGATAAGTCTGACGCTGGTGTTCACCTCTGTATGCATAGCTTGTCTTGAAATTCAGCCATGGGGTGAAGTTCATAGTCAAGGCAACATTGGCTGTGGTATGATATTTTTTGTCTGTAGATTTTTCATAATGCTGGTCAGCCATAACATTACGGTTACTGGGCAGATCGTCAAAGTCACTTAAGCCGAAGCCATACTCTCTTGTATCATCATAGATAGGAACAAGCGGAGAAATCATGTACATTTCTTTAATGGAATATTCCGGTTGTTTGCTATCTGTAAATTTGAAAGCGATATTTGCATCTATATCAAAGATATATTTATTCATATGGAGTTTCAGACGGGCATTGTCTTGGCGATAGTTGTTACCTAGAAAAATTCCTTTTTCGTCGGCATGATTGTAGGAGAGTGAATACTGGGCGTTTTCGGAACCGCCACGGATACTAAACATATAGTTTTGTGAAACACCACTCCTTAGCATGGCATCTTGCCAGTCTGTATCTATTCCTGTGTTTTT
>OLYY01000875.1_pt1 | contig 11754 bp, 4 predicted proteins | sample 1673561 | NCBI WGS metagenome assembly OLYY01 (sample SAMEA103958115, study PRJEB25191) | human gut metagenome | biome: human-associated habitat [ENVO:00009003]; feature: intestine environment [ENVO:2100002]; material: feces | place: Germany | collected 2013/2015
CGTCCCTGCCCCTAACTTTGCGCGTCCGCAGACGCGCCCCCAAGCTGCTCTTCCCCCAAGATTCCGTGAAGAACCAAAAAATTTCGCCGCAGGGAAATTTCTTTCTCTGCGGCGAATATTGTATGCAATTAGATTACATTGTACAGGTTACTTCGCGATGAAGTTCACCAGACGACCCGGCACGAAGATGACCTTCGTCACATTCTTGCCCGCAAGGATCTTCTGGATTTCCAGCAGCTGCTGGAGTTCCGTCTCCGCGCGTTCCTTCGTCATGTCGGCGGGAATCATCACGCGGCCGCGAACCTTGCCGCAGACCTGCACGGCGATTTCGATTTCCGACTTCACCAGCGCGTCTTCGTCCCACGTCGGCCACTTCTGATACGTCATCGTGCCGCCGAAGCCCTGATTCTCCCACATTTCTTCCGTGATGTGCGGCGCAACGGGGTTGAGCAGCAGGAGCAGGGTTTTGAGTTCCCCGCGCGTCACGCTGCCGGCGGAAACCATCTCATTCACCAGCGTCATCATCTGCGCGATGGCGGTGTTGTACTTCATGGCTTCGTAATCCAGCGAAACCTTCTTAATCGTCTCATGCATGAGCGCGTTCAGCTTCTCGCTGTACCCTTCATCCGGCGTCACATTCTCCTGCAAGCGCCACACGCGGTCAAGGAAGCGGCGGCAGCCCTTCGCGCTCTGCGTGCTCCACGGAATCGCCTGATCGAACGCGCCCATGAACATCTCGTACACGCGGAAAGCGTCCGCGCCGATTTCGTCGATGATATCATCCGGGTTGACGACGTTGCCGCGCGACTTGGACATCTTCTCGCCGTTCTCGCCCAGAATCATGCCGTGGCTGGTGCGCTTCTGGTAGGGTTCAGGCGCGGGAATCACGCCAATGTCATGCAGGAACAGGTGCCAGAAGCGGCTGTACAGCAGATGCAGGGTCGTGTGCTCCATGCCGCCGTTGTACCAGTCCACGGGCAGCCAATAGCGAAGCGCTTCGGGCGAGGCAATGGCTGTTTCGCAGTGCGGGTCGCAGTAGCGCATAAAGTACCAGCTTGACCCTGCCCACTGGGGCATGGTGTCGGTTTCGCGCGTCGCCGGGCCGCCGCAGCACGGGCAGGTGGTGTTCACCCAGTCATGCATGACGGACAGGGGGGATTCGCCGGAATCGGTCGGCTCGTAGTTGTCCACCATCGGCAGCGTCACAGGGAGCTGATCTTCCGGCACAGCCACCATGCCGCACTTGTCGCAGTGGACAATCGGGATGGGTTCACCCCAGTAGCGCTGGCGGCTGAACACCCAGTCGCGGAGCTTGTAGTTGACCTTCTTCTCGCCCAGCCCGTTCTTCTCCAGATACTCAATGATCGCTTCCTTCGCCTGCGCGACCTTCATGCCATCAAGGAAGCCGGAATTGACCATCACGCCGTCCTGAATATCGGTATACGCTGCTTCCTCAATATTGCCGCCCGCGACGACCTCAATCATCGGGATGCCAAACTTGTGCGCGAACTCCCAGTCGCGGGTGTCGTGCGCCGGAACAGCCATGATTGCGCCCGTGCCGTAGGTCATCAGCACATAGTCGCTCAGCCAAATCGGGATTTCCTTGCCGTTGACGGGGTTGACCGCGCGGACGCCCTCAATCTGCACACCCGTCTTGTCCTTCGCCAGCTCGGCGCGCTCAAAATCGCTCTTCTTCGCGGCTTCCGCGCGGTACGCCATGCACGCATCGTAGTTGGTGATTTGGTCCTTCAGCTTGTCAATCAGCGGATGCTCAGGGGACAAGACCATGTACGTCGCGCCGAAGAGCGTATCCGGGCGCGTGGTGAAAACGCGCACCTTCTCGCCCGGCACGGTCAGGGAAAAATCCACTTCCGCGCCGACACTGCGGCCAATCCAGTTGCGCTGCTGCACCTTCACCTTGTCGATGAAGTCCACCGTGTCCAAGCCGTCGAGCAGCTTCTGGGCATAGGCGGTAATCTTCAGCATCCACTGCTTCTTGACCTTGCGGATGACCTGCGTGCCGCAGCGCTCGCACACGCCGCCGACAACTTCCTCATTCGCCAGACCGCACTTGCAGCTGGGGCACCAGTTAATCGGCATTTCGGACTTGTACGCCAGCCCGTGCTTGAACAGCTGAAGGAAAATCCACTGCGTCCAGCGGTAGTAGGACGGGTCGGTGGTGTTGACCTCGCGGGAATAGTCGAAGGAGAAGCCGATTTTCTGCAATTGCTCGCGGAAGTGGTCGATGTTCTTCTTCGTCACGATGGCGGGGTGAACCTTGTTCTTGATGGCGTAGTTCTCCGTCGGCAGACCGAAGGCGTCCCAGCCGATGGGGAAAAGGACATTGCAGCCCTCCATGCGGCGCTTGCGGGCGATGATATCCATCGCGGTATTGGAGCGCGGATGGCCGACGTGCAGCCCCTGTCCCGACGGATACGGGAACTCAATCAGGCCGTAGAATTTCGGCATGGTGTAGTCGTTCTTCGCCTCGAAAACGTGACTGTCCGCCCAGCGCTTCTGCCACTTCGGTTCGATGGCTTTGGGGTCATAGGGTTTGAATTCCATGATGCTTCCTCCCTGCTTTTCTCGGACGGAACAAAAAAACGTTCCGCCCCTGCAAATTCTGCAAAGACGAAACGGCTGTTTCGCGGTACCACTCTGCTTGTCCGGACGTGCCGAACCTCTCTTGCGCGTAACGTGCGCCATTCGCCGAACCCTTCGTCCGGTTTGCGCTCCGGGGCGAGCGGCTGACAGGCGTCTGACCGCGCTTCCACCAGCACGCGGCTCTCTGGAACAGACGGAACTTCCAGCGTTCCCCTTCATTGCGGGACAAGGTCAGTATAATGCTTTTTGCGGGCGTTGTCAAGGGTTTCGGTCTTTGCTTTTTCGGTGTTTTTACACGCAGAATGGTTCGCTTCAGCCGAATTTTGTGCTATACTGTTAGCAATTATGCTGCGGCAAGGAGGAAAGGCGTTATGCACCTGATTATCCCCAAGAATTACAATCCCGTGCTGAACCTGCGGGATACGGAAATCGCCATCAAACTGGTCAAGGATTTTTTCGAGACGGAGTTAGCCCGCGCGCTGAACCTGACCCGTGTGTCCGCGCCGATTATGGTCACGCCCGGCAGCGGTCTCAACGACAACCTGAACGGCGTCGAACGACCGGTATCCTTTGACGTTCTTGAAACCGGCGAAACGGCGGAAATCGTCCATTCGCTGGCGAAATGGAAGCGTCAGGCGCTCAAAACGTACGGCTTCCAGCCCGGTGAAGGACTGTACACGGACATGAACGCCATCCGCCGCGACGAAACGACCGACAACATCCACTCGATTTTCGTCGACCAGTGGGACTGGGAGAAAATCATCACCCCTAAGCAGCGCACGATGGAGACGCTGCAAGCGACCGTCCGCGCGATTTACCTCACCCTGCGCAAGACGGAGGGCTTCGTCTGCGCGCATTATCCGCACATCAAACCCGAACTGCCCGACGACATCACGTTCGTCTCGTCGCAGGAATTGGAGGATTTGTATCCCGACCTGCCGCCGAAGGAACGCGAATACCGGGCAGTACGCGAATACGGCGCGGTGTTCCTGACGGGTATCGGCGGCGCGCTGCGTTCCGGACAGATGCACGACGGCCGCGCCCCGGACTACGACGACTGGTCACTCAACGGTGACATTCTGCTCTACGACCCGCTGCTGGACATTGCGCTGGAAGTGTCGAGCATGGGCATCCGCGTTGACCCGGACGCGCTGCGCCGCCAGCTGGCGATTCGCGGCTGCGAGGAGCGCGCGGAGCTGCCATTCCAGAAGGCGCTGCTCAATGGCGAGCTGCCCCAGACGATGGGCGGCGGCATCGGGCAGAGCCGCATGTGCGTCTACCTGCTGCGCAAGGCGCATGTGGGCGAGGTGCAGGCGAGCCTGTGGCCGCTGGACGTGCAGGAGGCGTGCAGGAAGGCAAATATTCAGCTGCTGTAAGCAAAGCAATGAGGGCAAGCCTGAAATGCGGCTTGCCCCCTGTTTTATTATCCCGCATGAAATTGCCCCATCGTGCAGAGACTCTCGCCGCTGCCTCTCTGCTTCATACTGCATGATCCACCGCCGAAATATTTCCTGACTTACGCTTGCCTCTGCTGCTGCGTCACGCATGCTTTTCTTTCCGAATTTGCCTTTTGCTGATATTCCATAAAATGCTCCCTCCATGATTGACAGTTTGGTTTTTTACTGTCTCTCATAGAGGGAGCATATCACATTCCCCAGCAGTGTCTTCATGTCCGCGCAGGGAAGCGTTCACTCCCCTGCGCGGACGTTTTTGATTGGCTTATACTATTCCCAAATGAGAATTCGCGGCGCAAGCAGATGGCGCAGGTGAATTCAGAAATAGTATTACTTCTTTTCCGTACCCATCGCGCCCGTCATCAGGACAGCACCCGAAATCGCGGCGAGCAGCATCAGGATGAAGGAGAGGATGAACGGAACGCCCAGCGCACCGATGGTGGACGTGCCGCCGAAAATCAGCACGAGGTCATCCATGCGGAAGTTGATTTCCGTCACCAGATAACGGAACCACGCAACCAGTGTGCACGCCAGACCAGCCGCCGCCAGCAGACCAATCTTCTTCACGCCCGCGACGAGGTAGCACACTGCCGACACGAGGAGCAGCACCAGCACAACCGCGTCGAAGTTCATCTTCGTGGTCGCAGCCGTGTCAATGATGATGTAGAAGATAGCCGCCAGCACCGCAATCACCGCTGCGACAATCGAAACCGTCTTGCGGTCAGCGGGCGCCGCCTTCTTCTTGACGTCCATGAAGTAGGACACCAGCATCGCGAGACCGAAGAGCGCGGTCAGCACAATCAGCACGATGCGCGCAATCAGCATGTCCGTCTCGACCCAAGACGTCGTGTGGACAACGTGGCTGGTTTCGTTCATGCCGTTCATAGCGGCAGAGTTCGCGTAGGTATAGAGGAAGTTCTTCGCCGAAGTGCGGAGGTTGTTCAGCAGCTTGCCGTCTTCCGCCGCCCAGCCTTCAATCTTCGACACCAGCCAGTCGCCGGAGGACAGCCAAGTGTCATTGCCCGCTTCCAGACCGATGGAAACATCCATCCAGTTGCGGTTCGCCATAACAGCGTCCGTCAGCGTCACGCCGACGAAGCCCCATTCTTTGCGCAGAACTTCGTTGCAAAGTCCGCTGTGCGCGCCCGCCCAGCGCGTGCCGATACGGTTGAAGGAGGTCATGGCGGCGTTCGCACCGCCCTCTTCCACCGCGTACTGGAAACCCTTCAGGTAGATTTCACGAATCGCCTGTTCCGTCGCGAAGGTTGCAACCGACTGGCGGTACGTCTCAAAGTCATTGAGAGCGAAGTGCTTGATGTAGACGACCAGACCCTTCGAGCGAGCCGCTGCCACTTCCTGCGCCGCCATCTTGCCGGACAGGAAGCCGTCCTCAGAGTAATACTCGAAGTTACGGCCGGAGTAAGGCGTACGGTGGATGTTCATCGCCGGGCCGTACCAGCCAACCACGCGGTTGTCGGAGCGCAGCGCGTCTTCGCCCATCGACAGACCGACATTGTAGAGGATTTCCGTGTTGAACGTCGCCGCCATGACCGGTTCGGAGGTATACGCCACCGTGGAGTTGTTGCCGGCATACGTCGCCTTGATGCCCTGCGGGCCGTCCGCTGCCACCGTCGCGGGCAGACCGATGGAGTCGATTGCCCGCGTGCCGTAGCCGGAGTGGCCAACCAGTTCCGCCAAATCCGTCAGCGTCAGCTGATTGAGCAGATCCACCCACATCGGGTCGTCGTAGTCCTTGCCAATCAGGTTCGCCAAGGTGTAGTTCGTCGCGGTTGAACCCGTGATGACCGTCTCGTCGGGCGCTTCCGCCGTGTAGTTGAATTGCAGACCGTTGATGATGGCATCGTTCGCCGTCAGGCTGGCATAAGAAACCGGCCAAGTGCCCTGCCAGTCGCTGCGGGACAGGTACGTCACGAGCTTCTCGCCGTAGCTGTTCAGATCCGCATCACCAAACTGGTTGGTAATCTTGTAGCCCGTGCCGGACACGCTGTACGTCGCATTGTCGTCGCTGTCGACCGTGAACTTATAGACCTTTGCCGCGTCGCCAGGGGCATCCATCGCCGCCGCGCCGTTCGCGGTCAGCGTTGCGGTTTCCGCCTCTTCTGCGCCTTCCGCAGCCGGCGTTTCCTGTGCGATGGGGGCATAGCCCTTCGCCGCGAGGATGTTGTTCACCGCGTCGTGTGCATCCAGACCAACGCTCAGGTAGTAGTCACCCGCTTCGAGAATGTAGGTTTTGTTGACATGTTCGTCGTAAACCGTCAATTCCTTGCGATCCACCGTCACAGAGACGGTCTCGGATTCACCGGGCTGGAGGACATTCGTCTTGCCGAAGCCGACGAGCTGCACAGACGCCTTCTCAATCGCGTTCGCGCGGTCGAATTCGGTGTACGGCTGCTGACCGTAGACCTGCACGACTTCCTTGCCTGCGACGTTGCCCGTGTTCGTCACCTTCACCAGCACAGTGAAGCTGTCGGTTGCCGCGTCGTAGGTCACGCTTTCCAGCGTCTGCTCAAACGTGGTGTAAGACATGCCATAGCCGAAGGGATACGCGACTTCCTCGCCGTACACCCAGCTGTCGCCCTTGGACGCGAAGATGCCCGCATTGCCGGACGCGTTGCCCTGCTCCATGACCGCATCTTCATAGCGCGTTTCGTAGTACTTGTAGCCGACATAGATGCCTTCGGATTCCACCAGATAGTGAATCGCATAGCGCACCTTCGTCTTGTCGCCCGGCACGCCGTCAATCGTCACGCCGCCGACCGTGCCCGTCTCTTCATCCGCATTGGTGTAGACGTAGGAGCCGAAGTTCTGAATCGCCGCGGAGGACAGGGAGGACACGGAGTAGGTGTCCACCAGTCGGCCAGAGGGGTTCACGTCGCCTACCAGAATCTGCGCCACCGCGTTCAGGCCGTACTGACCGGGGCCGCCGATCCACAGGCACGCATCCACGCCGTATTCCGGATTGTTCACCCAGTCCATCGCCATGGCGTTGGAGGAGTTAATCAGCACAATCGTCTTGCTGAAGCCCTGCGAAGCCACATACTTGAGCAGCTCGCGCTCGGAATCCTGCAATTCAAAGTATGACGTACCGTCGGTGAATTCGCCGGTGTACAGGTCAGCGCCTTCGCCGCCGGAGCGCCCGATAACGACAATCGCCGCATCCTTGTAGCCGTCCAGATTCACGCCGGAAGATGCCACCGCGTCCGCCGAAACCTCGGCAATGCGGGTCGCCGCCGGAACGTCCGCATATTCGGTGAACATGCCGGGCGTGGAGCGGTTGGTCTTGTCTTCCTTCATCTGCGCAATCTGCGCGCTGTACCAGTCCATCATCGCGGTGTTGACGTTCAGACCCGCCGCCGTGAGCGCGCTGGTCATTGTCGCTGCCTTGCTGGTATCAACCTGACCAGAACCCGTGCCGCCATAGATGGTATCAACTGCGCCGCGGCCGAAAACGGTCACGCCCAGTCCTTTTTCCATCGGCAGCGCGCCGTTGTTCGTCAGCAGCACAGAGCCTTCGCCCTGAATCTGCTCACACAGCGCCTTCTGCCACGCGGTCAGCGCATCATCGTCACGCGTACCGTCTTCCTTCAGGAAACTGGAGGCATAATAGGTAGCGTTCTTGCTGGGGTCATCCGTCACCACGCTCGTGGTCACGATGCCCAGTTCCTTGTTGATCATCATGGCGTAAGCAGCCGTGAAGTAACTGCCCACCAGAACAATCGTCAGGAGAACACAGGAGATGGATGTCAAGAGTGCCAAGAGTTTTGTGCGTTTCATGGACACCTTTCCCTTTCTATGAGGGCGCAGCGCCCCCTTTGATGTACTGATTCTATCACAAAAAACGACACGAAGCGCATTCGTGTCGAAACTGGTTTCTTTTTATGCGTAAATCGTCATGCCGACTGCTGCGGACGCGGCAGCAGAAGTGAGAGGATGAACATCTGGTCTTTCGTGTCGATGCTCATATGCCCGTCGTACTTCTCAATGATATAGCGGATGGAGCGCAGTCCGAAGCCGTGGTACTGTGTGTCCTTCTCCGTCTTCGGCAGTCCCTCGTGCATTTCCGGCGGCTTGCTGCAAAAATTCTCGAAGACAATCTGCGTCATGCCCACCACGTCGCTGACGCGGATATTGACGCTGCGGTTTTCGGGCGCTTCCGCCATCACCGCCTGAATCGCGTTGTCCAGCGCATTGCCGAAGATGGAATAGATATCGCACTTTTCAATGGGCGCGAGCAGCGATACATCCAGCATCGTCGTCAGCAGAATGTGATTTGCGCTGCAATACAGGCTCTTTTCAGACAGCACCGAATCCAGCGCCGCATTGCCCGTGTGGAACGTGTACTCATAGCGCTGAATCTCCTGCTCCACCTCGTCAAAAAACGCCGCGTGTTCATCCAGCTGCTGTGCCCGGCGGTAGGTGTCGATGTGGTAGCGCAGGTCGTGGCACTTCATGTTGATGCTGTCTATCGTCTTGCCCAGCAGCTGATGCCTGGATTCCTCCCGCGCCAGCAGGCTCTCGATGATTTCCTTCTCACGGCGCATTTCATCGGCGTACATGCACTGATAAATCAGCACCATCACCATAATGACCGAGAGAATCGAGAACAGGCGGTCAAGCGGCGAAATATCCGTCGGCAGCGACACAGAACGCACGAACACCGTCAGCAGCGTCACCAGCGTCAGGAACAGCACCTTCCAGTTGCCAAGCTTCAAATCGCCGTTCTCCGGGAAGCGCCGCACGAACATCAGGTAGCACACGGCGTACACCACCACAAACGATGCGCCGGAGAGCAGATAGAACAGCGGATCACGCGGCTTGGCCATCCAGCATGTCGCCAGTCCACCGACCTTGAACGCCAGATTCTGAATCGCATAGGAGGAAATGCCGATACAAAGCGCATTCGTCGTCGGAATGTCCATCGTCAGGCACAGCACCAGCAGCGATTCGGCAAAAATCGCTGCCACACGCGCAAAGCGATGCCCCAGCAGCGGATGAAACCATGCCAGCACCAAGTAGCACAGCACCACCGGCAGCACAATTTTCAGCGGGCGCAGCCGCGACTTCATCCGCACAACGAACAGCCCCTCCGCCAGCAGAATCTGCACCGTGAAGAACATATGGAATGGAAAATCATTGTTCAGATAATTCGCCAAGTTCATCAGCATCTTCGTCACCTCACGCCGTAATAGCGGTTGACTGCATTCAGAAAGTCCCTGCGCATCGCGCGCGACAGCGGAATCGCCTCGCCGTGAACCGTCACATCGTTCTTTCCGACCATCGTCACGAATCCCAGATTGACGATATAGGAATGTGAGCTTCGGCTGAATTCCGCGCCCAACTGTTCCTCCGCCTCCTGCAGAGAGGAGCGGACGGGGAATTCGCCCTGCGCCGTATGATAAATGACATGGTGATTGCTGCCCTCGGCATAGTAAATCTCGTTTTTCTCCAAGAACAGGATGCTGTCTTTCGTTTTCAGGCAGATTTTCGACTGCCGGTACTCCACCCGCTTGAACGCCTTGTTCAGCTTCACAGTCAGCCCAGGCAGCGTCACCGGCTTGACCAGAAAGCCGATGGCGTCCACCTCATAGCCGCGGATGGCGCACTGGCTGAGACGCGTGGTGAAAATCAGGATAGCGTCCGGGTGACTCCGCCGCAGCTGCTCCGCCGTCGAAAGGCCGTCCATGCCCGGCATGTCAATGTCCATCAGCACAATGTCCGGATGCTCGCACCCGACGAGAAACGACGCCCCGTCCGGGTAGAACACCAGCTGCGCCATGCGTCCCGTTTCCGCCAGATACTGCGCCACCAAGCCCTGCATATACTGGCGCGTCTCCAATTCATCATCCACAATGGCGATGGTCATAGGCTGCCCTCCGATTGTTTTGTTATTCTATTATAACAAACTGCGCAGCGGATGTAAAGCCGCCTTGCTGAATAAAAAACTGCCGCTGACGTGAAGTTCGTCAGCGGCAAAAGTGCTGCACCAAGCGGAACGACCAGACGCCCGTGCGGAAGCGGTGCAGACAGATGGCGCAGGAGAATCCAAAACAGCTTTATTTTTCCTGCTGCAGCCCGTACTTCTTCATCCGCCGATACAGCGTCGCACGGCTGATGCCCAGCTGCTTCAGCACCGCGTCCCGGTCGCTCGGATGCTCACTGAGGGCACAGCGCAGTTCCCGCTCCTCGTCGCTGCTGATGACCAATACTTGCTGCTGCGGTGCGCTGCCCGTGCGCTCCGGGTACAGCAGCTGCTGCACAAACTCCGCATCCATGCGGTTGGTGCGCGTCAGCAGAAACGCTTTCTCGAAGAAAATCGACATTTCCCGCTGATTGCCCGGCCACGAGTAGCTCATCAGCAGCTTCAGCGCATCGGGCGTGAAGGTCGCCTGTTTCCGCGTGTGCACACGCGCAAAGGCAATGTTTTCCTCCACCAGCTGGGCAAAATCCTGCTGACATTCGCGCAGGGGCGGCAAATCAATGCGGTAGTCGTTCAGTTTGTCCGCCAGCGGCAGCAGAAATTCGCCTGCCTTCGCCATGGCCAGCAAATCCCGGTTCGTTGAGCAAATCACACGGATAGACGCCCAAATCGGCTTGGACTGCCCCGGCGCGTAGTACTGCTCATAGCGGATAACGTTCAGCAGCTGATGCTGGCTTTCGGGCGTAAGCAAATCCACATGCCGCAGGTACAGCGTTCCTTTATGCGCATTGTATACAAGCCCGTTGCTCGTCGCGCGCCCAAAAAGCAGCTCGGTTTGATTCGCAATTGGCAGGGTGCTCACATCCGCCTGAATGAACTGCTTGTCGCGCCGCAGACTCTCGTTGTGGATGCACTCTGCCAGACGCGTCTTTTCCGTGCCGGGTTCACCGCAAATCAGCAGCGGCAGTTCGTACTGCGCGTACATCGCGGCATTCTCCAGCGCAAGGCGCATTTTGGGCGCGTGGGAGATGAACTTGCCGAATTTTCGCGTTGCGGCGTCGCTCTGCTGCACATGGTCTTTGCGGATGCTCTCCTGCATGTCATCCACCGAGCCGAACGCATACAGTGACAGAATTGTGCCGAAGTTCTGCCCGCTGACATCAATGCAGGCGATATTGAGCAGATACCGCTCCTTCTGTATCATCACGACGTGCGAATACAGGTTTTTCCGCTCCTTGAGCGACTCGAACACAGCACTGGTCAGCGTCAGACCCGGCAGTTCCGTGAAGCGCTTGCCGACCAGCTGCGCCTGTGTGCAGTGGAACGCGTTTTCCGCCACCGTGTTTGCAATTTCAATCACGCCGTCGGGATTCAGTTTCAAAATGGCATCAAAGGAGTAGTTCAGCAGGGAGGAGAACTCCGCCGTCCTGCGCTGCTCCACCTTGATGGCATCCATTGCCAGCCGTGCCCGGCGGAGCGCATCGCGGATGCACTCGTCCGAGCTGTCGACGAACACCGTCGTAATCCCCTGCGCCGCGGCATAGTTGCAGGCGTTTTCGCTGCCGATGATGGCTTCCGCGCCGTCCTGGATGGCATTCCGCGTCACCTGCGCGACCATGTCCGAGCTGACCGCATAATACACCTTCACATCCGCATTCGCCAGCGCACCGATGTTCTCCACGTCGGAATACATATGCCGGAAGCCGACGAAGGCGATTTTCGGATGCTTATGCGGTATCAAATCGCACGCCTGTTTGA
>OLYY01000883.1_pt1 | contig 11718 bp, 7 predicted proteins | sample 1673561 | NCBI WGS metagenome assembly OLYY01 (sample SAMEA103958115, study PRJEB25191) | human gut metagenome | biome: human-associated habitat [ENVO:00009003]; feature: intestine environment [ENVO:2100002]; material: feces | place: Germany | collected 2013/2015
TCATATAAGCTGCCATTGCAAGCAGAACGATAACAGCAAGAATTATCAGTTTATATATATTCCTTTTCCTGTTCATTATTTACCTCTTTCTGCTCATTAAATAATTTAATATTCACAATTTTTCTTCCATGCTTAAGTCTGTATATTAACAGTGCTACAAATATCAGACTTCCAAGTATTCCAACTATAAGTTCAATTGGAAGCTCATACGGCATAATAATAACTCTTCCGATAATATCACATACCAGAACAAACAAAGCTCCAAAAAGCGCAGTGTCAACAAGAGTTCCTCTTATCTTGTCGCCCTTGAACATTGCAACCACATTGGGAACAATCAGTCCTATATAAGAAATCGAACCAACAACCACTATTATTGATGCTGTAATCATCGCTGCTATTGTAAGTCCTGCAAAAAGGACCAAATTATATGGAACGCCAAGATTCTTTGAAAAATCTTTTCCCATACCCACAATGTTAAAATGATTAGCAAATATGAATGCCAGTACTACTAGTGGCACGGTCAGATAAACTATTTCGTATCTTCCCTTTAATACCATTGAAAAATGTCCTACCAGCCATGTTGACAATGCCTGTGTAACTTCATACTTGTAAGCAAGGAAGTTCGTAACTCCCCCGATAACATTTCCAAACATTATTCCGACAAGCGGAACCATGACAATGTCCTTATACTGTATTCGCTGTATAAACCAGACAAAAATCCATGTACCAAGTATTGCGCTGATAAATGCAAATATCGCCCTGCCCCATATCGTGGCATCCGGCACAAATATAAGTGCCAGAAGAATTCCAAACTGAGCTGATGAAATTGTTGCTCCGGTTGTTGGCGAAACAAATTTATTCATGCACAGCTGCTGCATTATAAGTCCTGCTACACTCATTCCTACTCCTGTACACAAAATTGCCAGAAGTCTTGGAAGTCTTGATATCACAAAGACTTCCATTGACTGTGAATCCAAAAAAATATTTTTTATATTAATATCAATGTTCTTAACATGCTCCTGTTCTTTTTCAATCATGTGCTCTATCCGCATCCGGTCATTTTCCAACGAATCATACATCATTCCATCACCGGTGATTTTACTTTTGAATTTTCGGGTGACAGAGTTAGCCCCCATATCTTTCAGATGTAAAAGTGCTGCCTGATAGGAGGATAATCCAGTGAGACTATGTACGGATTCTTTGATATTTTCTCTGACACCGTTGACCGTGACATCACTCCAACGCTCACCATCAAACAGAAAGTAATGAGATAAGTTTCTTGGAAATAGTTCATTTATAACATATTCCACCTGCCTCTCATCTACTTCTGTCACCACATCCGAAGCTTGAAGATCTGCTATCTTGATGGATACTTTTTTCTGAAATTCCCTGCATGTCATCTGTGGATAATTTCTGCTGTAAATTGTTTTCCGGCAGATCGTATACTGCTTTTCCTCATCGGCAGCCACAATCGTAACGGCTACCGCTGCCTTACTGTCTGCATCCATGAACGCCAGAACATCATTATTTAAAAGCTGGTAGTCATCTGCATTTTTCCATTTCTCCATATTTACAGCTCCGTATAACCCGAAGCGGAAAGCCTGTGCAATCGTTGTTTTTCCAACAGTATTATCCCCCAATACTACTGTCACGTTTTTGCCCGGATCACAGCTGAATTCAATCGTGTTTACCCCTTTGTAACGCATAAAATTTTCCATTGTGATACTTTTAAACTTCATGCTGCCCTCTCCTTTGTCTCTACCTTGTTCTTAAGTTGTCAATAATTATTTTTTGTATCTCCTCCGACATTTTCTGGTCTGTCAATGCTTTGCTTCTGAGGTTTCTGCGCTCTGCGCTAAGGACTTCGAAAGTCAGTACGCGCAGTAAATCATCTATATTTTTCGCCATAGTGTTTTCCTCCCTTAATCGACAATGTTACTCTCACTTTCGTGCAATCCGCGCTGTAACAATGCGTAAAAATAGCTAAATAATCTAGCTTTTCTCTCATTAAAAAATTCTTCTTTTGGAATTCTGTACGGTTCTCCTGCAATCACGACTTCTTTTGAAAACTTATCATCTGCCAAAAGTTCCTTAACCTCTGTAATCATCCAGTGCCCTGGTGCCATCTTATCGTACACTTGCATTGCATCCTGCAGCGGGAAATTTGTTTTCTTCGTATTATTATCTCTGTCCATGATCATAAAATTTCCTATGCTGTTCACATACATCTCTCTTGTCTCATGTGGGTTACATGGTTCAAAATATTTTTCCTTTGCTGCTGTATCCGGCTCCTCCGCCTCCATATGATCTAACTGTACTGCCTTCGTATTAAACTGAATCCTTGCAGGCAATTTTCTCAGCAGATGATGCTCTTTGCTATTTTCAAATAAGTTTATAAACAACACCTTCGCCTTTAATTGGGCGTCTGCGCTCCCATATTTCCAGTCATAAACCCACTCACGGAACTCACCTTTTAAATCAACATCTATGTTTGCTTTGAATTCGAAATCTGTATTACCCACATAATTTCTTACAATATACTTTTTTGCAATAGTGCGCGGGATTTCCGAATCTTTCGCCAACAACGCATATCTCCATAATTCATAAGAGATATCATGAATTTCTTTATATTCATCCATTACATTCTCTTTGTCATTGGCAAGACCTTTGATATAATCTGTAAATCTGGAAATATCATATTCTTTCGTTGTTCCTACTTCATATAACGTGATATATCTCTTTAATATGAAGTTAATGATTGCTGGCATAACACCATATAATTTCAGAGCATTTAATAAATTCAATGTTCTATATGTAATGGACTTCTGACCACTAGTCTCTGTTTCTATTACCTTTTCTGCTTTCTTCTGATATCTGAACCCCATCTCCTTAAGTGTAATTGCAATCATATAATAAATTTTTATATCATTCAGCAGATCAACCCCTTCATAACTCCGACGGGTTTGTAAATAATTTTTCTCTATTGATTCCCTGTACCTTGCTGTATCGTTAAATTTCTGCGATTCATCTGCTGTAAAATATTCTGCTGCAAAAAAAGAAATTAATTTTGCTTCCTCTTTTCTCGTCATTGCTGAGAAAATATCCTCCACCCACATCTGATCTGCTTTTTCGATAGTCTTATCTTTCACGTTTTCTTCCTCAGATGTATGATTGCAATACCACTTGAATAACAGATTTTTCGTAAGATCCAAATCTTCTATTGTTAAACTTCTGTCATTCAAAACTTCAAAAAGTGTATAAGCATCTGCCTCATTTCCCGTAATAACAACACAAAACCGAATCATATTAATCATTTTCTCTATTGTTTCAATTAAGGTAGCAGTATAATTCAACGGTGCTTCCTCTTCATTCCTACAGTTCTCCATCAGCCCTTCAAATTCATATATCAGTGATTTTTTGTATTGCATCACAATTGGATCATCTACATCCTCTTTACATTTCATAACAAGTTTTGGGTTTTTCGCATTTGAAATTTCAATATAGCAATCTTGTAATGCTTCCTTCATTTTTTCGTTATATGAGATTCTTCTATACTTTAAAGTAAATTCATTCTTTGCTAAATAATACGATAATTTTCCCCTATATTGATTTAAATATTTTTCCCTGTCAGACAGATTTTTCTCAGGTAATCCCAATGTAATCTGATACTCCTTTAAAACCTGATCCTGTAGTTTTTCTTTCTGCTCCTCATTTTTTTCTTCATCAGCTTTCTCAAGTAAATCATTAATTTCTATGTGAATTTTTCTGATTTCATCAACAATTTTTTCATCAAAAATATTATCTGCTGTATTTTCCAACTTTGATAGGTACCCATCTATCTTGTATACCTTTTTTACAATAATAAGTTCCTCTATGTAAGCACGCAAAAAAATAAATTTCAGATAATTTAACAGAAAAAGCGTTGTTATCCTCTGTTGTCCATCAATAATTTCAAAACCACCATCATGATTCTCTACCATTACTACAGAACCAACAAAATACTCTTTTTGCTCATTTTTAAAATAGTCTGCAAACAGATTTTTTATCTGTGTTTCTTCCCACTTATACGGTCTCTGATAGTACGGAATCAATACGTTTAACTTTCTGTTTTCAGTTCCATTCTTTGGCATTGGATTGCACAATTCCATTAAATTTCTAATTTCAGCACCTTTTAATTCCATAACCTTTCTCCTTATCCTTCCGCAATTTCCCTGACTGCATCCACAAGCACATCAATTTCTTCTTTCGTTGTAAACCTGCCAATACTGGCCCTCACCACTCCAAGATAACTCTCACTTCCCAGATACTTATGAATGAGCGGTGCACACTGGTAACCAGTTCGGACTGCCACATGATAGTCCTGATCCAGGATCATTCCCACTTCCCCTGCCTGATAGCCTTCTACATTGAAAGACACGATTCCGGCGTGATTTTCCAGATGTTCTGGTAAATACAGAGTCACTCCGAAAATCTTCTTCAACTGTCGTATCAGATACTCCGTCATTTCTTTTTCTCTGTCCAAAAAGTAATCTGCATTTTCTTTCAAATATGTCATTCTCTCTTCCAGGGATGCATGCAATCCTGCAATTGCCACAATATTCGGACTTCCGGGTTCATAGCCAACCGTTCCTTCCTCCGGCATTTCCAGATTCAGTGAATCACTTCCGGTTCCCCCGGCAATCATATGTTTTAATCTATATTTGGAATGATAGATAAAACCTCCGATTCCAAATGGACCATACAAAGTTTTATGCCCTGCAAACACATAAAAATCAATCGGACTATTTTTAAGCGAAATAGGAACCAATCCTAATGCCTGTGCACCATCCACAACTACAATTGCTTCATATTCTTTGGCTGACGCTGCTATTTCTTCCACCGGAAGAATATAACCTGTAACATTACTCACATGAGACATCACTACCAGATCCGGTTTTTCTCTCATGAACTGAAATCTGATTTTCTCCTGATCCAGTTCCATTCCTTTTTCATCGAGAGCAAGTTCTGTGATCAAAAAACCATACCTCTTCTGGTATAAAAATAAACTCCGCATAGTTGCGTTATGTTCAAATGGCGAAACATACACAGTCCGTTTTTTTTTCCAGTCTATTCCACCAAAAATCTCGTTACATGCAAGCGTAGCAGAGGCTGTAAATACAACCTCTGCTACATTCTCTGTCTCCGTCAATTCCATGATCTGCTGTCTTGTCCCACTGATAACTTCAGAAGCTTTTCCTGCAAGCGCATAAGCGCCCCTTCCGGCATTGACAGCGTAATCCCGGTTTGCCTCATCCATTGCCTTATATACATTTTCATGTTTTGGAAATGTCGTTGCCGCATTATCAAAGTAATATACTTTTTCCATATCTGTACTCCACATCTTTTTCGTAATGATCCGGTCTCTTTCTGCCCACCTTCTACAATAACTTCCTGATCGCCTGAACCAGAACTGCTACTTTCTGGTTCATCTCCAGCGTATCACCAAAATCATCCAGTGCTTCCTCGATCATATTTTGCAGATAAATGCTGGTAGAATCTGTAATTTCTGCATCAAAATACTTCATAACCTCATTTCCCTCTGCATCCTGCAAAATAAACCTGCTCTTACTGTCAGTGGCAGCAGAGGCATCCTGGATATTCTCAATTTCAATACGTATCTGATGCAGTTCTTCCTGAAATTGCACAATAGAAGTATCGTTCCAGTCTTCCACATACATATCTGTTACGATCCGGCTCAGTTTCCGCACAATTTCTTCTTCATCATTTGTCGCTAATTGATCCAGATAAGACATGAATTTACTGATTCCAGTACTTAATATGTACTGTTTTGAAGCATGACTCTGTCTCTCGTACCATTCGAGGAGGCATGCCTTCAGATTCGTATCTTTTTCCACATGAAATTCTTTTTTGATCTGGATATTGATCTGTGTTAAAAGTTCATCCAGCTTTCCATTCATCTCCGAGACAGCATTTTTGACCCCCACAATTGCCTGTTCATAATCATCTGTTTCCATCCCATCTGGAATTCTGTCAAAAATCAATTCCCTCGGATTTATCTCTGCACGCTTTAATAAACTTCTGAGTACTTTTACAATTAAAATGTTCTCACTTGAATAATGATCTGTAACTACCGTATATTGCGGCAATGAACGATACCATTTCTGCATACATGCCACAATTCCATTGATCCTGCTTTGTCTGGAGCGTGTAAAATCTCCCCTCTCACAGAAAATCTGTTCTAATTCTCTTAAATACCAGTCTTTTGCAGCTGTCTCCGGTTCAATGTATAATTCATATTTATCCGGGAACTCATTCACGTTATTCAATGTATCAAAAGAAACTTCTAATTCTTTATTTTTCAGGTAAATAACGGCCGTTCCTTCTGTATCAGCCAGCTTTTTTGCCAGAAATAAAGGTATGATCCCTTTTCTTGCACCATAATCTTTTCCCTGCAGACATTTATATAATATTTCAAAAGAATGTTTTTCTCCTGCACATTGTTCAAAAAATCTCTCGATCTCATTGCAGACACGATTGCATCCTTCATCATTTTTTGTGTGGACAAACGCTGCTCGATATACCATTGCTTCCGGACTGGTACCTTTCATATATCCTGCGCAGTCATTTTCATTCAAAAGATTTTTAATGACCTGATTCCTAGCCTTTTTATATTGGGCACCAACACACCCGATATTCAAAAGCTCATGATTTACCTTAGGAGAATGCCCATAATATTTTTCACATACACTGCTTAAATAATCGTTCCAGTCCGCCGGATTTGCGCAGACCACTGTTTCTCCATTTCCTCCAAACACAGCTGTGTTCCGGCTTTCCGGTGAAAAATCCTGTTCCAACACTGTATTTATCTCAAAAACAATATCATCCTCATATAAATTTAATTCCTGAAGCAGTACCACATTATCTTCGATAAACTTTTCATCTTTTTTCAGGCTTCTGACTGCCTCATACTTTAAAGCAAGATTTCTGACTGACAGTTTATGGTCTGATACCAGTGCGATCAGTCTGTCATCCGCTAATTTCTGCAGATGTTTTTGTACCTCAGACACATCTGTTTCATCTTCATAAATGAGGAGTAAAATTTTTCCATCTGCAAATTTTTCTTCAAATAAATATGCACTGTTTTCCAGTTTCAGGAAATCCGAAAGCAGCATGATCTCATACTGGAAATATCTGGTGATCGCAAATTTCTGGTTATACCGCTTCGGCAGTTCGTAGTCCATCTCTGCGCTATCCATAAGGCTTCTGCACAGATCAAATCTGCTTTCCAGTTCTCCCATGCGGCTTTCGATCGCCTTTTCTATGTCAACCCCGACGTTAGAACGGAACGCATACACCCCGAGGCGTTTTCTGTATATAATGAGATCTTTCTCCATGAGCTGCTGCATTGCATGTTGAAATTCTTTTTCTCCACAGCCAAGTGAGAGTCTGAATATCTCCTCTTTTGCAGGCAGTTCTTCCTCTTTATGGATCATCCGGATAATCGCGATCGTCTTCAATATGCGGATCTCCAGATCCTCTGACACTTGTGAAATTGCATATTCTGCTTTCATCCATTCATTATGGATCTGTGGAAGATCCATATTGTCCCGAAACAGGTTTTTAAAATAATCATAAATTTTATCAATTCCGATAAAATCCTCTTTTCCTTTTTGCAAAAGCCAGCTTAAACTGCCCTGTTCCTCTTCCGCCAGAAATGTAAAAATTGTCCGCTCGTTCTGTGCCACTTTTTCCGAAATGCAAAGCAGCGCATAAGCTGTCAACGGCAATAACGGATAACATCCTTTTCCAAGTGTTTCCAGATATTCATTCTCTGCAAAAAGCTTTTGGAAGCATGGCACATAATATGTTTTCTCCACAATGTCTCCATATACGGACTGATTTTTCCACTCTTTGTACGCCTCTGAAAACTCTGGCTCTTTTTTCTCAATGGTATCTGCGATTAATTCATAATTATTTTGTGCTGATACGATAAAATCAATTTCCTTGATTCTGCCCTCCACACCACGGAAAGAATTCTTGACCGATTTATCGATGGTTTTTCCGTAATCATGAATACTTTTATGCGCAACCAGTGTAAATATCATCTGTCCTTTTGAAGCGTTCACCAGCTCGCACATGTCCTGCAAAGCTTTCATATCATTTGAAAAATACTCTGCTCCATGTCCCTCCAAATATTTACTGAATTCATCAAAAACGAGGAACATGCCGGCATAACCTTTTTCTTCCACCAAAATTCTGTTGATCTGCTGATAAATGCGGACAGTATCTAGTTGCATCATCGGCTGGAATTGACTTCCTGCCGTCAGTTTTGGATAGGTTTCCGTAAAAAAGTCCAGACTTTCACGATCCTGCTTTTCAAGCTGCATACAGAACCCAGCCATTTCATATCCTGCCTGCTCTGCCAGCTTTTCAAACGCCGCATATGTTTCCGGATATTCTCTCTTCCATTTTTCAATAACCTTAACTGCCTCTGAATAATAATCCGCAGGTGCGAGATTCTGTAACCCTTCACGGTTTAATGCCTGCTGAAGCGCATAAATAAAACTCTGATTTAAATCTGCACCTGAAACAGAATTCACTAATACCGGAAGATATTTATTCCCCTGTTTTATCCACTGTCTGATCTCTTCCGTCAACTGTGGATCGATTTTTTCTATTTTCCCTAAAATCACCTGATCCTGTTCCATACTTCCGTGAAGAAATGCCAGAAGTACCAGTAACAGATGTGATTTTCCCTTTCCATAAGGTCCGATCAAAACAGAGGCACTCTCCCCTGATTTTCCTGATACGATATTCCAATAACGCTTTAAAATTGCAATAGAAGAACGCGTCGGAATATAACTTCCAATGCGTTCATAATTATCCAGATCCAGCTGTAAATTAACAGACTTCTGAAAGGAATGATTAATTTGTATCAGTTTTATCAAAGGGTTCATAATGCACTCCATGTTTTTCGTAATAGTTTCTTACAACAGAATTGCCATCTGTTTTTTCATTTAAATACACCATATTCAGCCCTGCGGTGTGGTTGATAATGATTTTGTCCTGATTTTCCAGACGCTCCAGCAATTCGATGAGCATGGTTCTCTTTAAGTTCATGATCTTCCCCGGTCCGCCCTTCATGGTCAGAAGTTCGTCGATCTGAACCGAGTCCTGCTCCTGCAGAAGATCGATCAGAAGATAGTAAATAATATCCTCCGGTACTTTATTCAGATCCGGCTGACGTTTTTCAAACAGGTCACCTGAAACTTTGAGCAGATTTAATTTCCAGAAAGGACTCTTGTTCTTTTCCTCCGGATTCATCTGTTTCTCTTTTCTTTTTGCATACATTCGGAGAATGGCATCACAATCGTCTTCCACAGATTTTTCTGAAAACTTTTCTCCATCTGTATAATCCGCTGCAAGTTCTGTCATCTCATCGTTCATCTGTTTTCGTGAAAACTCCTCATAAGAAAAAGAATCAAAAAACAGTCCCCACGCAGTTGCCAGTGCATAATTTTTTACGATCTGACAGTGTAAAAGCCATATCGTAAAAATATCCTCAAGATAAGGATCTCCTGTCAAAATGATTCTTCCAAGCTCTGTGAGCTTTGTTCCCTCCTTCGGCTTATCCTCCGTCAGGTTCATCGTCTTAAGCCAGTAGCGGATCGATTTTGCCATATTAGGTCCAACTCCCAGTTCATCCGCTCCATAATTTTCAGAAAAAACTTTTGCATTTTTCTCTATTTCAAATAATCCTTTGTTCAGCCATCCCTCACGGAGAATAAAGCTTTCATGCCCCTTAAAACGGTATTTATTTTTCTCTGTCAAGGATCGTCACCTTCCTACTCTCTTTTTATTGATAATACTTTCCGCATATAACAGCCTGCGATAAAGTGGTTCACACACTCTCCACAGCGCATGCATTTTTCATCTGAAATGCGGTAGTCGATTTTTCCATCTTTCTCTTCTTTCACAGAAAGTGCATTGAAACGGCATACACTTTCGCATGCCAGGCATCCCATACACATCTGATACTTTGTAAGCTGACATTTGACACGTTCCTCTGCCGTTTTCATGTCGGACGCACCTGCGATCTTATGATCCAGGATCGTCACTTTCAGATTCCTGCTTCCAACTCTTCCCTGCAATTTCAACAGAATCTTTCCGGCTCTATTCAAAATAAAAACTTCTCCAAGTCTTGCATTGCCCATGTCAAAATTCAGATATCCAAATGGACGGAAAAGTTCGTATAATTCTTCTGTGACAGGTTTCTGAAGTTCGTAATTGAAAGCATTCTCTTCTGTGGCACATGGTTTAAAAGAGATCACCGATTTCTGTGCGTACGCTACCCCATTACCGCCCTGCCTTGCCTTCCAGAATCCGTCATCCACATATACTTCTGCATCTTCTTTTCCGATACTTCTGGCGAAATCGATCAGCAGTGTACGAAACCGCTCTGACTGCTCATGCATATGGATTTTTGACAAAAATTCCGACCAGCCGCTGTTGTTCGGGCAGCACCAGCATCCAACCCTTGCATAACCCAGACGGTATGCGTCATTAAAATCAATCCCGGATGTCAGGATGTACAGCCAGATATCAAAATCCATCCAGTCAATGATCGGGGAAACAATGCGCTGTTTCGTGATTTTAGGACTGTCAGACTCCCGCTCGTATTTGCTCCGGCTCAACGATTCACTGCGCCGGATTCCATAAAAAGTTAAAATCTGATTTTTATCCCTATATAAAGATTTGATTCTTTTTTGAATCGTTCCCGTTTTAAAAATGGTACAGCACCACCGCATCACACGGCTTGGCGGTCCAACCAGTTTACATAATTCTTCAAAATCTTTTTCTTTATTTCTTGCAGAAATAAGAGGTGTCTTCGGATGATCCTTCCTGAATCTCTGAACATATTCATAGGTATACGGAAATTCCAGCGTCGTATCTCCAAAAATATGCATGATCTGTGGATTGCTTAAAGCACGTGTCACCAGATCTGCTGTGACAGTAGAATCCTTTCCTCCGCTGAACGAGACAAACATATCTGTGATATCAAAATTCTCTGTCATGCTTCTGATATACCCCTTCGCCTCTTCCACGATCCGGTTATATCGTTCTTTATTGCACAAAATAAAACGTTCCATCTGTTTTTCAAAAAACTGATAAGTATTCTGCGCTTTTAATTCTTCATATTGCTTTCGAATTGCGTCTGCGTCCTTATTTTTCAGATCTTTGACAGAAAATTTAATTTTTTTCCCATTTACAAAATAATTATTTCCGTTGCCGTTCCAGACAGAATCTTTTTCAAATGCAAACGGCTTTTCCAAAATGATTTCTAAAAGCAGGCGTTCTTCCGGAAATACCGGTCTTACATCACTGGTCAGCTTTTTGCCTTCCTGTCCACAAACCGGACAAGTCTTCTCGTAAATCGGCACCTGACATTCTGGACACCAGAAAATCTCTGAAATGGCATCTGCCCGTCCGCCACAACTAGGACATATACTTGTCTCACATCGATTATTTGTACATGGCAGATTCTCACCTGTTTTGTCATTTTTATTGTGACAAATATATGTGATCATAATTGCACTTTTTCCTAACTTCTAAGACTGATTCTTTTAAAATAAGAATATATGTTCATTATAGTCTTAGATGTAAAGAAATTCAATACATTATTCTCTTATGTAAAGACTTTTAGATTATGAACTGCCA
>OLYY01000884.1_pt1 | contig 11706 bp, 9 predicted proteins | sample 1673561 | NCBI WGS metagenome assembly OLYY01 (sample SAMEA103958115, study PRJEB25191) | human gut metagenome | biome: human-associated habitat [ENVO:00009003]; feature: intestine environment [ENVO:2100002]; material: feces | place: Germany | collected 2013/2015
CACTTCTGAAAAAGATGCGCGAAGATGTTGATGTCCAAATCGCTGATGAAAAAGAAAAGCAGGAACAGCTTGCGGTGGAAACCGAGCTGTAAGGTTAGAGCGTTCGCTTATCTGATATGCTCAATTCAATAACTCGAAAGTTATGGGAGGAAAGCTCAATGGAGGAACGGACATATCAGACCCGTTGCGGAACGATTCACTATTGGGTGAGTGTGTCAAACCCGGATACAATTACTCTTGTTTTTCTGCCGGGATTGACTGCGGATCATCGACTGTTTGATAAGCAGGCTCAGTATTTCGAGAGAAGGTATAATGTTATCGTCTGGGATGCGCCGGCACATGGCTCCTCATGGCCGTTTCGATTTGATTTTGATCTGTTCGATAAGGCAAAATGGCTGAACGATATCTTAAGCCGTGAAGGAATCACAAAGCCTGTTATTATCGGGCAGTCTATGGGCGGATATGTGGGACAGGCTTATGCGCAGCTTTACCCAGACAAAATGACAGGTTTTGTCTCCATTGACTCTGCACCGCTGCAACGAAGCTATGTGACAGCAGTTGAAATCTGGCTCTTGAAACGGATGGAACCGGTATATGCTCACTATCCGTGGAAATGGTTCCTGAAATCGGGGTCGGAAGGCGTTGCCACGTCTGATTACGGTAGAAACCTCATGCGTGAAATGATGCTGACCTATGACGGCAATCAGAAACGCTATGCACAGATTGCCGGACATGGTTTTCGTATTCTGGCAGCGGCTATGGAGAAGGACCTGCCGTATGAGATCAAGTGTCCGGCGTTGCTGATATGCGGCACACAAGATCACGCTGGTTCGTGTATACGGTACAACAAAGCATGGCATCGCAATACGAATATTCCTTTGACGTGGATCGAAGGAGCAGGACACAATTCCAATACAGACAAACCCGAACAGGTGAATCGTTTGATAGAGGAATTTGTTGCTGATATTTTATAACAGGCAATTTCCATTATTCGACCAACAAAATCAGACCATCCCTTCAGCGGACTACCCCAAAACGGTTGTCCGCTCTTTTCATGTCCGCGCATCCCGGCAGGGGAGAACTGCCCGGCGAAACCGTCTGCGGGCAGTGTATGGAATGGTCAACGGGTCAACAGCTCAAAATGATTCCGCTTTGTGACCAGCAGTCCTTCCTTTTGCAGCTTGGAAAGCTCCACCGACATGGCGGCACGCTCCACGCAGAGAAAATCCGCCAGCTGCTGACGGTCAAAGGGAATGTCAAAGGAGAGGGACGCCTGCCGGATGGACTCGGCGGACAGGTAGGACAGCAGCTTTTCCCGGGTGGTGCGCTTGCTGACATGGGTGATCTTATCGTTAAAGAGCAATATTTTGTTTGCCAGAACACTGACCAGATTGCGGATGAGCTTCTGGTGATGGTCACAGGCGGTGGGGCAGGCGGTGAGCAGCCGCTTGACGTTCAGCAGCAGGATCTCGCAATCCTCCTCTGCCACCACGCTGATGTTCAGGATGGCACCGGGGGTGGCGGCGTAAGGTTCGCCGAAAAAGTCTCCGGTGTTGCACTTGGACAGGATGTTGCGGTGTCCCCAAAGATCCTCCTGAATCACAAGGGTGGAGCCGGACAACATAAGCCCCATGACCTCTGTGGAATCTCCGGCACGGAAAATGTAGGAGCCCCGGGGGCGGGTGATCTTTGCCGCACTGACACAGTGCAGGATGGACAAAATCTCATCATCGGTAAGCCCGGTAAAGAAGGGGCAGCTCCGCAGAACAGGCAGATATTTTTGCATAAAAGCCCTCCTTGTTGGAATTCAAACATACAAGTTGCCTTTAGTATACTATAATAAGGCTGCAAATGCAAAAAACACCCCAAATTGGAGGAAATAGATATGATTCGGAAGATCATCCATATTGACGAAGAAAAATGCAACGGCTGCGGCTTGTGCGCAACCGCCTGCCACGAGGGAGCCATCGACATCATCAACGGCAAGGCAAAGCTGGTGCGGGAAAATTTCTGCGATGGCTTTGGTGACTGCCTGCCGGGCTGTCCCACCGGCGCGATCACCTTTGAGGAGCGGGAAGCCCCCGCCTACGACGAGGCAGCGGTGCAGGAGAACAAAAAGAAAAAGGAATTGCAGGAGAAGATGAAGCACCTCCACGAGGGCGGCTGCCCCGGCTCCCGGATGCGGATGCTGGAACAGCCGGAGACCACTGCCGAAAGCACAGTTTCTGCCCCCGTGCAGCCGGTCTCCCGCCTGCGCAACTGGCCGGTGCAGATCAAGCTGGCTCCTGTCCATGCGCCCTACTTTGAGGGCGCAAAGCTCCTGATCGCAGCGGACTGCACGGCATACGCCTACGCCAATTTCCATCAGGAGTTTATGCGCGGCAAGGTGACTCTCATCGGCTGCCCGAAGCTGGACGCTGTGGATTACAGCGAAAAGCTCACCGAAATCCTGCGCAATAACGATATCCAGAGCGTGACCATCCTCCGCATGGAGGTGCCCTGCTGCGGTGGCTTGGAGATGGCAGCGAAAAAGGCGCTTCAGGTCAGTGGAAAGTTCATTCCGTGGCAGGTGGTCACCATCTCCATTGACGGAAAAATTCTGGATTGAATGCACCGGGCAGACCTATACCGCCTTTTAAGGCTTCACGCATTTCCTGCCTTGCGGTAAAATACCATAGATTCCATAAGCGGGCGACCTGAAAAAGGCTGCTCGCTTTTTTATCGTCATCGCGGCATTTTTGCCATGAATGCTTTTTGGCGGTAAAGGACAAAACTGTTCCGTAAAAATAGGTGCTCTTTACGAGAAAAAATCTTGAAACGCTTCTGTTATAATGTTACAATTATGCTACATAATGGGATAGATATTCAAAAAAAGCTGCTGACAACATGGTGCGATTGATGCTGCAACGACCTTTCTGAATCCTGTGCAATGAAACTGAAATGAGACCGTCTGGGGCGGAGAAAGATTGGATAAAATGAAAAACTCTGGAATGAGCGAAACCATGCAGACGCTGATGCGGAAAAGCGTCTGTGTGATGCTGAGCCTACTGTTGCTACTGTCAGCCGTGCTCCCTGTGAAAGCTGCCGCGGAAACCGCCCCTGCAAAGGTTGTTCGTGTCGGCTCGTTTGAGGACACCTTCAACTATGTCAACGAGAAGGGTGCAAGAAAAGGCTACGGCTACGAATTGCTGGAGACCTTATCCGGCTATACAGGCTGGCAGTTCGAGTATGTGACCTGCGACTGGTCAGACTGCTTTGAAAAACTTGAAAACGGCGAGATCGACATTATGGAAGAGGTTGGCTACAATCCTGAATATGTCTCCTCAAGCATCCACTGCACGGCCTACAACCATCCTAAGAACACTCAGAAAACCCACGAGTTCCTTCTCAAGGGCGCGCAGTCAGAGTTCCATACCTACGCTCTGGAATGGACAGCCGAAAAGATGGACTTCATCTTTGACGGAGAGGTCCACCTGACGTTCAAGAATGACGGTAAGGGCAACTACGACACCTGGCCGTTCAACAATCCGTTCTACCTCAAGCTGAATCTGGCCTGGGGCGGCAACTGGGGCGGAGCGATGGGCGTTGATGAAAGCTGTCTGCCAGCCACTTACGAGATTGACTACGTGAGAGTGTTCCAAAAACAATAGCAAGATGAAGACCTTGTCCAGACTCTCACTTATGTTCCTTGTTCTCCTTACCGTCTTTTCCTGCGGCAAGGAGAGTATGGAGTCCGTGGCCAAGTTCCACTCCATCACTCCGGTTCAGTCCTCTGTCACAATGGATGACGACGGCAACGCCATCGTGGAGTTTATGGTGGACGAGCCGGGATATTCATTCAACTACAATGTCGGCAGTCCGGACTGCGCCGTGTCGCTGAGGCGTCAGGACGGAAGCGAGTCTGACATATTCAGAATTACAGGGATTTCGCCGACGGAGAGTGAGGGAACATATTCAGTGACAATCGCTGATCTTGGGGTCAGCGGCGACTGTGAGGAGAGCGTCCGGTTCGCGATGAGGCTGCCGCAGGGCACGATGGTATATTCCAAGCCGTTCATAATCAAGAGCAATGACTTCGACGGCAGGATAAAGGTCCGGACAGGGCTTCCGGTGGTTTACGTTGACACGGAAGACGAGAAGGAGGTCGTGTCCAAGGAGGACTATCTGAAAGCGGTCTTCAAGATAAACGGGATGGGCAGATTTGGTGATCTGGAAGAGGTGCCGTGCTCCGTCCGCGGACGTGGAAACACCACTTGGACCTGGCCCAAGAAGCCTTATCTGATCAAGTTTGACAAGAAGCAGTCCATCTTCGGGCTGCCTAAGCACAAACGGTGGATCCTTCTGGCCAACTTTATGGACAGGACACTGATGCGCAACCTGATAGCCTACAAAGTGGGTTCGATGACATCGCTGGACTGGACTCCGCACTGCCAGAGCGTGGAACTCGTGATGAACGGGAAGCACGTCGGCAACTATCTGCTGATCGAGCAGATCCGTGCGGACAGCAACCGTGTGCCTTGCGAGGACGGATTCCTTCTGGAATGCGACTTCCACTACGACAATGAGATCCAATGGATCCAAACGCCCGGAAAATGTATGCAGATGCAGGACGGCATCCCTTTCGGAATAAAGTACCCGGACTACGATGATGGCCTCACCGGCCTGATGCTCAGCGAAATCAAGGAATATGTCAGGACGGTTTCCGAGGTGATCTACGGCGAGAACTTCAAGGACGATTCCGATGGCTATGCCAAATATCTGGATGTCAAGTCCTTCATTGACTACTGGATAGTTTTCGAGGTGATGATCAACCACGAGCTTGGCAACCCGGGAAGCGTGTTCCTGCACAAGAGTGCGGACGGGAAGCTGACCGCCGGACCGATCTGGGATTTCGACTGGGGTGTGCTTTCCTACAATGTTTCCCCACAGGCCAGAAACGGTCTGGTAAACAGGGATTCCTTCTGGTACGCAAGGCTGTTCGATGATCCTGATTTCAAAGCGGCCGTCAAATCCCGGTGGAACGAACTGCTTCCTCAGCTGAAGACGATTCCGGCCTACATCGATGAGATGGAGAAGGCGCTTCAGGCCTCGGCCGAGCTGAATTTCAGGATGTGGGATCCGGCGGAGGACGCATCGCAGAACGGTGGCGTGATTGTCAACGGAGACGAAAGGATGACGTACAACGCAGCCGTGGAGAGATTGAAAAAGATTTACGAAGAACGATTGGAAATAATAAGCAAGAATCTGTAAATGAAAATATTAAAGTACTTGATAATGACAGCGGCATCCGCCTTGGCGATCTGCGGCTGCTCTGAGAAAGACGAGACTGAAAAGAAAATCGACGACCTTCTTTCGCGGATGACCCTGCACGAGAAGATCGGTCAGATGAACCAGCTTTCCGGCGGAGACTGGCTGACCGAGGCCGCCGAGAAAGGCGAGGTAGGTTCCATCCTCAACTGTGTGGATCCGGCTGAGATAAACAGGATCCAGAAAGCCGCTGTCGAAAGAAGCCGGCTGGGGATTCCGATCCTTGTCAGCAGGGATGTCATACACGGCTTCAAGACCATATTCCCGATTCCGCTTGGACTCGCGGCCACTTTTGATCCGGAGTTGGTTGAGAGTGGCGCCCGTGTGGCAGCCGTCGAGGCCGCTTCCTGCGGAGTGAGATGGACATTCTCCCCGATGCTGGACATCTCAAGGGATCCACGCTGGGGCAGGATCGCCGAGAGTTCCGGAGAGGATCCGTACCTTGACGCCGTAATGGGCACCGCTATGGTTCGTGGCTATCAAGGCAATGGGGATTCAACCTCCATTGCCGCCTGCCTCAAGCATTTTGTAGGCTACGGGGCGACCGAAGGAGGCCGTGACTACAACACAGTCGAACTCTCCGAAAGGACTTTGCGCAATGTTTATTTCCCTGCGTTCCAGGCAGGTGTGGACGCCGGTGCGATGACCCTGATGACTTCGTTCAACACCATCGATGGAGTCCCTTCCACAGGCAACAAATGGCTGCTTCAGGACATATTGAGAGGAGAATGGGGATTCGACGGAATGATCGTGACCGACTGGAACTCTTCCGGCGAGATGATTATGCACGGATTCGCCAAGGATCTAAAGGACGCCACCGATCTGGCCGTCAACGCCGGAGTAGAGATGGATATGATGTCCTACGGCTACATATCCTTCATCGAGGAACTGGTCAAAGAAAAGAAAATCAGCGAGAAACAAATCGATGACGCTGTCAGAGACATCCTTCGCCTGAAGTTCCGCCTCGGGCTGTTCGACAATCCTTACGTCAAGGAAGAAGGCTCAGGAGATGTTCTCTACGCCCCGTCACATCTGGAGGCCGCCAAGCAAAGCGCCATTGAATCAGCCATCCTTCTGAAGAACGACAACGCGGCTCTTCCTTTGAAGGATGCCAAGACTCTGCTCGTGACCGGTCCCTTGGCCGACGCTCCTTACGAACAGATGGGCACTTGGGCCTTTGACGGGGACGAGACTCATTCCGTCACCCCTCTGGCAGCTCTCAAAAAGGATTACAACGTGATCTACGAACCGGGGACCGCCTTCAGCCGCGACAGAAGCATTGCAGGAATCGCTAAGGCAAAGGCCGCCGCGTCAAGGGCAGACGCCATCGTGGTGTTCGCCGGAGAAGAGGCGATCCTCTCAGGCGAGGCGCACTGCCTGTCCGACCTGAATCTTCAAGGTGCTCAGAGCGAGCTGATAGCGGCAATGCGGCAGACAGGCAAAAAGGTCATCGTGGTCGTGATGGCCGGCAGGCCTCTGACCATCGGCCGCGACCTGGAGAACTGTGACGCGATGCTTTATTCGTTCCATCCCGGCACAATGGGTGGCGAGGCGATCGCCGACCTCCTGAGCGGAAAGGCCGTTCCGTCCGGAAAGACTCCTGTCACCTTCCTAAAGACCGTCGGCCAGGCTCCGATGTACTACAACCACCTCAACACCGGCCGTCCGAACACCGGCACCGAGACCCTCCTGATGGACCTTCCTCTCAAAGCCGGCCAAACCTCCAACGGCTGCACCTCCTACTACCTCGACAGCGGCTACGGCCCGCTCTTCCCGTTCGGCTACGGCCTGAGCTACACCACCTTTGAATATTCCGACATAGCTCTCGACAGCCGTGAATATACCGCCGTCGACACGATCAAGGTCAAATTCACCCTGAAGAACAGCGGAGAATATGCCGGCATTGAGGTCGCACAGCTCTACGTTCGTGACCTCGTCGGATCCATCGCCCGCCCTGTCAAGGAACTCAAAGGTTTCCAAAGGGTTGCGTTGAACGTCGGCGAATCAAAGGTCGTGGATTTCTCGCTTCCTGTCTCCGCCCTCGCCTTCTGGAACATCAACAATGAATATATTGTCGAGCCCGGTGATTTCCAACTCTGGGTAGCCACCGACTCCGCCTCCGGCGAGCCTGTCGGATTCACTGTCAGATAGTCTGGAATCTATAGGTTTCTCAGGCAAATAGTCTTGTCATTTAGATTATGTCTTTGTTGGCCAATTACCACAAAGACATAATCTGATTCTTATCACCCACGGCACTAAAACCGGAATAATCGCATAGAATCTGTTTTGAGTTGTTTGAAATGTTCTTTGATGTGAAAAATCTTCAAAAACAGCTTCTTAGTCCTGTCTCAAAGTCTCAATCCTCTCCGGAGACAGCCCTGTGGCAATCCCGATCTGTTCAACCGGGATGCCTAACGACAGCATAGACTTAGCGACTTTCTCTATACCTTTCTCTATACCCTTCTCTATACCCTTCTCAACGCCTTCCGCCGTGCCTTGCTCGACACCGGCCTTAAAGCCTTTGCGGTAGCCCTGCTGCTCGGCACCTTTGATGTACGGGTGCATCTCTTTTTCTGTCATCATATCGCTGAAATAGTTGTCAATCTCCTGGTCGTCAAGGCCGCTGACACGCATCGCCCGTTCCAACCTCTCAAACTCAGCGTCTTTCTCCGACCTCGACTTCGCAAACATAGCGAAATTTCTGAATATCCGGCACCATGCCGCAACCGGACTGTCATATTCATCAGCCTTTCAATCAGCGACTTTCAGGAATATGGCCCCTTGGTTAATGGTAGTTTGGTCATCGGCATTCCGCCTGACGGCACTGTTTCTCTCTGTAGTCTCCATAGTTGAAGTGGTGATGATGACTGTTATTTGGTCACTGGATCCCTTACGGAACCCGCCCGCAATATCGGAATTGTAAACGTAAAAAACGAAAAGAAACACATGCAATTCATAAAAAACAGAAATTTCTTGATGATACCCCCGAAGATACCACTCCATGAGGCACACAATCTACGCTCAGAGCTCCCTGCAAGGCGCTCAACCCGACAACCCGCCTCGGTAATCCGAACAAGTTGATCCAGATTTCAGTGCGCATTGTATTAGAAAACCACAAGTCATCCCACTTCTGATTCGTGGACATAACTGATAGTGACACCCCTCAAGTCCGGCCACCACTTGAAGGCATCGCCATTGGCCTTTATGAACTCAAGATCCCTCAGGCAACGCATTGGGTCATTTTCGTTCCCCAAGAGTGTTCCGCAACACTCTTGAGAGACATTTCAGCCCGAAAACGTTGCCCAAGCGCCCCCCCCGAAAAATCACTGAGAAATTTAGACTCTTGACATCACCAAGGCACCGCCATCCCTCGTTTCGGAGAATCGGCGGTGCCTTGTCGAATTTACAGCACATTAAAATCATTCAGACATACGTGTCGACTCTTGTCAATCATCACAGTATGCCCCAAATTTTATCTGCTCTGGGTAAAATGATCGGAACCACGCAAAACGCTTGTCTGTCCTTACGACCTCCATCAAGGCTTCACTGACTTGATCAACCGTCAAAGGATGATAATGCCATCCATAATCTGGATTCTTGTTTATCGCCTCGGCAATCTCCTCGGCTGTCATCCATCCCCCTTCACCATGAAGAATCATGCCCCCGCTACGCCGCAAAGCCGTCTTTCTATTTTCAACCAAGACGTCATAAGCCGCTTGCTGGATAAATGTGTGAAATAATTTCATATAGTAATATTTTCGCAGATGACAACACCTGTGATGGTGGCACCGGGGCAAAGTGGATACGTGAAATGCGTGGAGGATTAGGTAATGATATTCAATGCATTAAAGAAATGCCTTTGGGTTGATTCGACTAAAGGCGAGGCGACTTTTAACTGATATTCAAGAAGTTAGACATCACCCATTGAGAATGAGGGCGTGGCAGATAAATGACTGGTAATCAAGGACAAGAGCTCTTGCCTGATGGTTGGAACCGCACCAGGAACAACATCATAAGCCTAAATATCAATCAGTTAAATGCCACGAGCCAGCCCCACCACACACACATACCACCACCTTAACGTTCGCCACCACACACCGCTTTTCTTCACACACCCTTACCTTGCCAGGCTTCCGCACAACAGCGATAAGAATCCCCAACACAAACGGGAGAATCCCCCTGTTTTCTACCGCGTACAAATTTTATCATAAAATGATAAAATGTCATATTGGTATCATAAGACATTGTGAATATGATAAATCCATTCATCACTACCGGTTATGACGGTGCCAAATACTTTTGCGACAGGGTCAAAGAAACAGGGGTCTATCAAGTTTATGACCTGTTTCTGGATATTTGGATCCGAGAGCGTTATTAAAGGTAATCGCTCCTCCAGGATAGACATCGAAGTTACGGCATAGCCGGGGCGAGGATCTCGGCGATGGCGGCGGTTTCGATGAGGAAGCCGTCGTGGCCGTAGGGGGTCTCGATCTGGCGGTAGCGGGAGCCGGGGATCAATTCCGAGAGGGGGCGCATATCCTCGGGCGGGAAAAGCTCGTCTGAGGACATACAGATGAAGGTGCAGTCCGTCTTGATTTGGGACAGAGCGGCGGCGACACCTCCACGGCCACGTCCTACATTGTTGCTGTCAACCTCGTCACAGACATATAGATAGGAATATGCATCCCAATCCTTGACGAACTTGGAGGTCTGGTGACGGTAATATGAGCCGACCTTGCCGGCGAAGATGGTGTCGTCACTGTCCTCGTTCTGCTTGAAGAGGCCCTCCTCACAGCGATATGTCAGCAGGGCGATCGCGCGGGCAGCCTTGAGACCCTCCATGCCGCCATTCAGGTCACGGTGCTCCTTAAAGGTCGGATCAGCCAGAAGAGCCATGCGGCTGGCGGCGTTGAATCCGGCGAGCCAAGGGGTCACGCGGGCACCGGTGGCGATGAAGAATATCTTTCCGAATATGCCGGGACGCATCACGGCCCATTCAAAGGACATGAATCCGCCCATCGATGTTCCGATCAGCATATCAATTTTCTCTATTCCAAGATGTTGGCGCAGAAGATCGAAGGCGCGGACGGTGTCACGCACGGTCACTCTGGGGAAATCGAAATAGTAGGGTTTGCCGGTTTTCGGATTGGCTGACGCCGGGCTTTACGAACCGCAGGCTGAACCAAGGACGTTGGCGCAGATGACGAAATATTTCTCGGTGTCGATCAGTCTGCCGGGACCTACCAGAGCTGGCCACCAACTTCCCTCCGGATCAGAATCCGCGGTGAGGGCGTGGCATAGCCAGATCACTTTCTTGTCCGGTGAATATCCAAACGGCGATGTATGGTAGGCAACCTCCAGATTGTCAATGCTTCCGCCGGACTCAAACTCGAACTTTCCTTCAATCTTATAGATGTGCTTGATCATTGTCTTTCAATGGTGTGAATGAATATCCTTTACGACGCAACTCCCTGATCAGCCCAGGCAGTTTGTCGTAGAACTTGTCAGTCCTGGCCGGATCCGTTCCGAAATGGATCAGCATGATGTGGCCGTTCAGACCATTGGGATCCGTCCTTTCATATTCCCAAATCCTGCCGAGAATCTCCTTGCTGCTGAAATAACGCTTCATTTCGGGGGTGGTGTAGTCGCCGTTGGTGAGGGTTCCGGGGGTGTAGTTGATGACCTGCAATCCAAGCTGTCTGGCCCATGAGGAGATTGTCGCGTTGTAGTGCTCGTACGGCGGGATGAAATACGGTGCATTCGTGATGCCGAACTCCCGCAACACCTTGTAGCTCTTGAATATATCCTCGTTGAACTCTTGCCTTGTCACCAGAAGTGAGTCACGGTTGCCCCAAGGGGCGTAGAGCAGGTGGCCGTAGGAGTGGCTTCCGACGTAGTGTCCTTCGGCGACAAGTCTTCTGACAACATCAGGGTACATCTCGAAGAACTCTCCGGTGAAGAAGAATCCGCCTTTGATGTTGTATTTTCTCAATGTGGAGATGATTCTTTCCGCTCCGTCGGCCTTGTCGGCGGCGGTGAACACAAAGTCTATGTGCTTGACTGACGGGTCGGTTCTGATTATTCCGCCGTCTTGGTAGATGTTATTGTCGGGTTGGGTATTATTGGTGGGGGCGTCGGTGGCAATAGACACCGCGGGCCTATCGCTTCGCGACCCTATCCGGGTGAATTGCCCGCGGCATCCATTGCCACCGACGCCTTCGCCAGAAGAGCCGAGATTTTCATTCACTATGCCTTTGGTGGAAATATTCTCCTTCATTTTGGAGTTATCACTTGCATTTGCTACTTTGCCGGCAGAAGCGTCAGTTAATTCAGCGGCTCCGTCAGCGGAAAGCGCGGCAGCATTGGATTTTGCCGTCCATTCGCCCGGATAGGGTTGCG
>OLYY01000892.1_pt1 | contig 11613 bp, 10 predicted proteins | sample 1673561 | NCBI WGS metagenome assembly OLYY01 (sample SAMEA103958115, study PRJEB25191) | human gut metagenome | biome: human-associated habitat [ENVO:00009003]; feature: intestine environment [ENVO:2100002]; material: feces | place: Germany | collected 2013/2015
ATACGAATATCCCGATATCCCCGCATTCAAGTTCTTCGCAGCGCTTCACCCATACAATCTGTCCGTTATGATAAGAGTGGAGCCTTTTGCAAGGCCCCGCTCTTATTGCTGCCGTTATGATGAGCAACTTGCCGCAGAAAAGCAGCGCACCGAGCGGGTGACCAAGCGCATTTTGACCAAGGAAGAAATGCCATCATCCGTTCCTTTATCGACTATGCCGGCAGTACGATCACAAAAAAACTGGAAACGCTGATGGCGGGTGGTTGCATCGTTGAGCGTGTGGATGAAAACCTGACCTATGATTATCTGCACGCCTCGGAAGATAACCTCTGGAGTACGCTGTATCTGACAGGGTATGGTCACGCATGCCGCCATAGCAGTCATATTGAAAGACATCCCGCCTGAAAGTGAAGGCTTTACTTTCAGGCGGGACTTTTTGTTTTTTATTATAAAGGCTAGTTCCTGTTCTTTGCGGAGATGGCCACACATTAAAGAACTTTGGCCCCATTGGCCGTCAACTTGAAGGTTGCTCCCAGCATATCGGCAGCCCCGCGGCACATCAGCATCCGCTGCAGGAAAATCTCAAAATATTCGTACATGCTGCAAATATCGGTGTCGATTTGCAGATTCAGCGAGATGACTTTTTTCTCGGTGTTGATCTTCAGGGTCTGGTCTGTGACCGCATAGTTGACCCGGTCATGGATGTCGAAGGATGCTTTGGGCTTTTCCCGCACACGGCTGCGGCGCACATCAGTCTTGTCGCCGATGATGAGTGCTGCCGAGATGGGATCCACGGCCCCGCCGGTGGATTCATCGTGGTTGGAAATGGCGGACACGATGGTGATGCGGTCCGGAATGCTCAGGTCATATTGCTTCAGAATTTCGTTGGCCAGCAGTCCGCCGTATTCGGCGTGGCGGCTGCGGTTGACGGCGTTGCCGATGTCGTGCAGATAGCCTGCGATCCGGGCAAGTTCAATGTCGTGCTCCGGATAGCCGAATTTTTTCAGGATGTGGGCGGCGGTCTCTGCCACCCGGACACAATGGGCTTGTGAGTGCTCGGTGTAGCCCAGCAGGCCTAGATTCTGGTTGCCTTTTTTCAGCAGTTCGTTGACTTCCTCATTGTGTTTGATGTCTTTATACGTCATGGTTCTCTGCCCCCGATTCATATATTAAAAGAAAGTATCTACTATTGTAAGATGATTTCGAGGCGGTTGCAATCAAATTGCGGTAAAATCTGTGTGCAGAAGCGATTTTACATATTCCAGACACATTCCTGATTTCTGATTTTACATTTGCACGGTACAATAAAAACGTTTGTATCATGCAATCCGAAGCATTCCGGTCAGAGAAAAGGAAGAGGAATATGGAAAACACCTATCATTGCTATGCAAACCGTGAGCTTTCGTGGCTGCGGTTCAACGAACGCGTTCTGGAGGAGGCAGAGGATTCCCGTCTGCCGTTGTGTGAACGGCTGAGTTTTTTGTCGATTTTCCAGAGCAATCTGGATGAATTTTTCATGGTGCGCATCGGCAGCTTGCAAGACCAGATGCTGCTGGACAAAAACGCACGGGAAAATAAGACGAATATGACCAGCGGCGAACAGATCGATGCAGCGCTGGCTTTTATCCACAAGCTGACAGCCCGCCGGGACGCTGCTTATAATGGTCTGCTGGAACGGCTTGCAGAGCAGGGGATCCGTCTGCTGGACTTTGCCCATATGGAGGAAGAAAGCCGTACCGAACTGGAAAAGCTGTTCCGGCAGGACTACCTGCCGCTGCTGTCCAGTTTCATCATCAGCAAAAAGCAGGCATTTCCGTTCCTGAAAAACAAGGGCATCTATGCGGTTGCGGTGCTGAGCACCAAGGCAGAAAAGAAGAAGATCGGCATTGTGCCCTGCGGCAATGAGATCTTCCCCCGGCTGGTGCCGGTGCCGGGCCGTACTGGCTGCTTTATCCTGTCGGAAGAACTGATCCTGCACTTCCTGCCACTGCTCTACAAGGGCTATAAGGTCACCAGCAAAACGCTGGCCCGCATCACCCGCAATGCGGATATTGACGCCGACCTGATCTATGACGAAGACCTGAACTACCGGGATCACATGGCCGAAGTGGTCAAGAAGCGCAAAAAGCTGGCACCTGTCCGTCTGGAACTGAGCCGTGAGATCGACGAAGAAATTATCCAGTCCCTGTGCAAAAACCTGAAACTGGACCCCAAGCGGGTGTTTGAATACGATTCTCCGCTGGATCACTCTTTCCTGTTCCAGATCGAGGATCAGCTGCGCAGCCACACCGACCTGTTCTTTGCGCCCCGCCACCCGCAGCCCAGCCCTGCACTGGACGAGCGCAAGCCCATCATTCCGCAGATCCTGGAAGAGGACAAGTTGATTCACTATCCGTATGAGAGCATCCGTCCCTTCCTGCAGCTGCTGCACGAGGCCGCCTGCGACCCGGACGTGGTCTCCATCAAGATGACTCTTTATCGTCTGGCCAACCACAGCAAGGTGGTGGATGCACTGGTGGAAGCCGCCGAAAACGGCAAGCAGGTGGATGTTCTGGTGGAGCTGAAAGCCCGCTTTGATGAGGAAAACAACATCGAGTGGTCCCGCCTGCTGGAACGTGCCGGCTGTCATGTGGTGTATGGCATTGAAGGGCTGAAAGTCCACTCCAAGCTCTGCCTGATCACCCGCAAAACGAAGGAGGGTATTTCCTTCATCACCCAGATCGGCACCGGCAACTACAACGAAAAGACCAGCCGCCTGTACACCGACCTTTCTTTCCTGACCGCATCCAAGGAAATCGGTCTGGAAGCCACCGAAGTGTTCCGCGCACTGGATCAGGGCGAAACTGTGGATTCGGTCAAGAACCTGCTGGTGGCGCCTCATTGCTTACAGAACCGTCTGCTGAATCGGATAGACGGTGAGATCAAAGCTGCCGCCCGCGGCGAGGGCGGCTACATCGGCATCAAGATCAACAGCCTGACCGACAAAGTGCTCATCAACAAGCTCATCGAGGCAAGTCAGGCGGGCGTCTACATCGATATGGTGGTGCGCGGCATCTGCTGCCTGCGTGCCGGTGTCCCGGATGAGACCGAGAATATCCATATCATCAGCATCGTGGGCCGCTATCTGGAGCATTCCCGCATCTACATTTTCGGACAGGGAGAGCGTGCCCGGTACTACATCGGCTCGGCAGACTGGATGACCCGCTCTACGCTCCGCCGCGTGGAAATCGCGGCTCCGGTCACGGCTCCGGCTCTGAAGGCACGTTTGCAGCACATCTTTGACACGATGCTGGCCGACAACTGCAACGCCCGCGTGCAGCAGCCGGACGGCAGCTATGTCCGCCGGATGCCCGGTGCCGATGCCGTGGATTGTCAGGCACAGTTCTACGAGGAAGCCTATCAGGCCAACGTGCACTCCAGTCTGAAGTGAGATGCACTCGGATTTCACACAGATTTGACCGCAGCACGGTTTCTTCGACTGGATTTCGATGATACAATTTTATTGTAGAATGAAATCGCAGAAAGGGAGAATCCTATGGAAGATTTCTGGAAATCCGTGCAGACGATACAGGCAGAACGCGGGGCGGATTACCGCACCTTCTCTTTGTTCAGTGCAACGCATTGGGCAGAATTGCTGGGAGCAGCGGCGGTCATTTTTCTCTGTGCGGTGATCTACTACCGCTGCAGGGAAGTGACCCGGCATCAGATCCTTCGCGCTGTGTTTGTCCTGATGCTGGCCGATGAGTTTATGAAGCAGACCGTCCTGCTGTACACCGGTCAATGGAACGTGACCTATCTGCCTCTCCACCTGTGCAGCATCAACATCTTTGTCTGCTGGTACGATGCCATACACCAGAGCCGTTGGAGCAAGGAAATCCTTTATGCGCTCTGTATTCCGGGAGCAGTGGTCGCAATGTTGAGCCCCTCATGGCAGCGGCTCCCGGTCTGGAACCTGCTGCATCTGCATTCCTATAGCATTCACGTTCTGCTGATCCTCTATCCGGTCCTTCTGCTTGCTGGCGGATTTCGCCCGCAGGTGCATCATATCCGCTGGGTACTGGCGTTTCTGTGTGCAATCGCAACGCCGATCTTTTTCCTGAATCGGCTGCTGAAAACAAACTTTTTCTTTCTCAATGATCCGCAGGGCAATGCGATTACTGCCTTTTTCGCCCACTGCTTTGGAGAACGTTTTTATCTACTGGGCTTTCTGCCGGTTCTTGCTGCAGTCCTGTTGCTTCTTTATCTGCCATGGTACAGGGCAGAGCGGCATCAACGTATGCTCTGTGCAAGAGATCAGGTTATAGCTTGAATGGCTCTGTGCATCAATTGAGTATCTTTCTTTTCTTCTTTCGTCCCGTCAAAGTCTGCTGCTTTGACGGGAATTTTTTATATCTGATTTTACAAAGGGTTTACACCGGAATGGTGGCTGTCACAGGACGGACGTGCTATGATAGAATTCGAATTTTTGAAGTGAAACGATATTTTTTGATTGACATAACAGAATCAAGAGGACAGATCATGCAGAAAAACTATGTGCAGGAAATTTTGAACATCATTCATGGCAATATACCTCAGGCTGAACTGGCCGAAAAACTGTCGGATTACCATGAAAAAGATCTGGCGGATGCTTTGGAAGCGCTCATGCCTGCAGAACGCAAGTCGCTTTATCCCATTTTGGGAGTAGACGAAGTGGCTGAGATCTTCGCCTATCTGGACGATGCAGAGCCGTATCTGAAAGAATTATCCAGAGATGAGGCTGCAAAAGTTATTTCCAACATGGACTCGGACGATGCGGCAGATGCGCTGGAAGACCTTGACGAGATAGACAAGGGTGAAATCGTCAACAAACTGGACAGAGATTCGATTGAAGACGTAAAGATGCTGCTTTCTTATAGCGAAGATGAGATCGGCAGCAAAATGACGACGAATTATATCCGCATCAAAAATGATATGACCATCCGGCAGGCTATGAGTGAGCTGGTCAAGCAGGCCGGGGAGAATGACAACATCTCTGTGTTGTACGTGGTGGATGAAAATGAACATTTCTATGGTGCAATCGACTTAAAAGATTTGATTATTGCACGTGCAGAAGATCCTCTTGCGGAACTCATCGTTGGGTCTTACCCCTACGTTACAGATCGGGAAAAAATCAGCGACTGTATCGAGCGCATTGTGGACTATGCGGAGCGCAGTCTGCCGGTGCTGAATGAGGCAGGCAAATTGATGGGTATCATAACATCGTCCGATGTGGTGGAACTGGTTGACGATGAGATGAGCGATGATTACGCAAAGCTGGGTGGTCTGACCGGCGAGGAAGATTTGAGGGAAAGCGTTTTTGAAAGTGTGAAAAAGCGTCTTCCGTGGCTGACCGCTCTGTTATTTCTTGGAATGCTGGTTTCCTCGGTCGTTGGCGCATTTGAATCGGTGGTAGCAGTGCTTCCGGTTGTGATCTGTTTTCAGTCTATGGTGCTGGGTATGGCGGGAAATGTCGGCACGCAGTCATTGGCCGTTACGATTCGAGTTCTGGTAGACGAAAATCTGACGGTATCCAAGAAATTTCAGCTGCTCTGGAAAGAAGTCAGAGTTGGATTGCTGAATGGTACGATTCTGGCCGTAATGGCGCTGAGTTTTCTGGGATGTTATATCCACTTTTTCAAAGGCTACGCTTGGAATACGGCACTTCTGCTGTCTGGCTGTGTAGGCGCATCACTTGTTGTCGCCATGGTCGTTTCCAGTCTGGTGGGCACATTGGTTCCGATGCTGTTCCATAAAATTCATATTCCGGCTGTTGCTTCCGGACCATTGATCACGACGATCAACGATTTGGTAGCGGTTGTCGTTTACTATGGCCTTGCAATGGTGGTGCTGATTGATCTGTTCCATCTTGCCTGACTTTCCTCTGGATGGGCTTATTTTCGGATATTTATATCTTCATGAAATCCCTGCTGGATCTTAAGGTTCAGCGGGGACTTTTTGTTGCCAAACTTTTACATGAGATTTACGCCACTGGGATAGTTTGCACAAATCCTTCGTGCTACCATAGAGCAGGTATCAAAAGTAGGAGTGCAAAATATGGAGATCAAGCTCGTTCATGTTACAAAATCCTTTGGCGCAAAGCAGGTGATCCAGCCTACCAGCTTTGTCATTCAAAGCGGCAGTCTGACCACATTGCTGGGACCTTCCGGTTGCGGCAAGACCACCCTGTTGCGGATGATCGCCGGACTGGAAACGCCGGACAGCGGTGAGATCTGGTTTGAGAATCGCTGTGTGTTCTCCTCGGAAAAGAAGATCAATATCCCGCCCGAAAAGCGCGGCCTTGGCTTTGTGTTTCAGGATTTTGCCCTCTGGCCGCACATGACTGTCTTTGAAAATGTGGCTTTTGGCCTGCGGGCGGCTGGCAAGACGGACAAATTGGACGAAAAGGTGAAAAATGCACTCCACGCTGTACAGCTGGATGATTTTGCCCAGCGGTATCCTCATCAGCTGTCCGGCGGTCAGCAGCAGCGTGTGGCATTTGCCCGCGCGATCGTCATTGAACCGGCCTGCATCCTGTTTGACGAGCCGCTTTCCGCACTGGACGCACTGCTGCGGGAAGAGATGCGCTCGGAACTGCGGACGCTGATCACCAAGTTGGGCATTACCGGCGTGTTTGTGACCCACGACCAGATTGAGGCCATGAGCATGAGCGATGCAATTGCGGTCTGTCACGCCGGAAAAATTGAGCAGTATGATACCCCGGAAAAAATCTATTCCCATCCGGCAACGGAGTTCGTGGCACGATTTGTAGGCTCTTCCAACTGGCTCGACCAGAATCATCTGTTCCGCCCGGAACAGGCACAGACGGTTCCCACCGAGCAGGCCGAAAAATACGATGCCGATGTCACGGCGGTGCAGTTCCTTGGCAGCAGCTACCAGCTGCAGCTGAACCACAACGGACAGGACTGGACATATATCAGCCCCCGACGGGTCTCGGTGGGCGAAAAGATCTCGCTTTATCTGCCCCGTAGTGCCATCGTTGCCGTCTGAATCAGCTTCCTGCCGCAAGGTGCGGCTTGATGATACATCATTGGAAATGAAAAAGGAGAATCCTTATGCGTAATTATAAAATCAGCCGTCGTAATTTTCTTGCTGTGGCGGGTACTCTGACTGCCGCTGCCGCCTTGACCGCCTGCGGCGGCTCCGCAAGCAGCACGGTTGCTTCCAGCACAGCTTCTTCCAGCGTGGCAAGCGATAGCACTCCCGCTGCCGCATCCGGCACCGGCAAAGTGACGGTCTATATGCCTTCTCCGGCTGGTCTGGCCGATAAGCTGGCCGAGGGCTTTACGGCAAAGACTGGTATCGAGGTAGAGCAGTTTCAGGGCACTACCGGCGAGATCCTCGCTCGTCTGGAAGCCGAAGCAGCAAACCCTGTGGCCGATGTAGTGATTCTGGCTTCCTGGTCGGATGGTCTGTCCATGAAAGCAGATGACAAGCTGGAAAGCTACACCCCGGAAAACGCCGACCTCATCGTGGACGGCTGGCTGGATGACGACAGTGTGCTGTTTGGTTACAGTGCATCCGCTGTGGGCGTTATTTATAACACCACGGTGTTCTCCACGCTTGATGCCGACTGGAAAGACCTTGGCAACGCAGAGTATAAGGATCAGCTGGCCATCCCCGACCCGGAAAAGTCCGGTGCCTGCAAGGACTTTGTGGCAGGCTATGTGGTCAAGAATGGCTGGGATGATTTTCAGGCTATGGCCGACAACGGTATGACGGTCCCCGGCGCAAACAAGGCTGCACTGGAAGCTGTCACCACCGGCGAAGTGGGCATCCTTGTGGCCGGCGTGGACTACAACGCCTATTCTTCCAAGAATAAGGGCGAGCCGCTGGACATCTACTACCCGGCAGGCGGCACCATCGTGAACCCCCGCCCGGCAATGATCCTGAAAACGGCTCCCAACATGGACAATGCCAAGGCATTTGTTGATTATCTGTTCAGCGATGAGGCACAGCAGCTGGTGGCAAATGCTTATCTGCTGCCCGGCCGCACCGACATCAAGTGCGACAAGCGCAGCAATCTGGAGGATATTCCTCAGATCACGCCCGATTGGGACAAGATGATGGCGGAAGCCAGCGATGATGCCGCAAAGATCAACCAGATCTGCGGTGCCAGCAACGGGTAACGCTCCATGAAACAGACGAATCGTAAGGCGGATCTTCCGCTGCTGTTGCTGGCAGTGGTGTTGATCTTTCTGATCGTCTGTCCTGTGGGAATGATTTTTGCCAAGGCGGTCATGCAGAATGGCCGCCTTGACTTTTCTCCCGCTGTGCAGACGCTGTTGAACCCGGAAAACGCCCACATGATCGGCAATTCGCTGCTGTTGGGTGTGCTGGTGGTGCTGCTGTCTACTCTGATTGCCGCACCGCTGGCCTATCTGTTCTCCCGGACAAAGTTTGCCCGCTACCGTGTCTTTGACATCCTCTTTATGATCCCGTTCATGACGCCGCCCTACATTGCCTCCATGGGCTGGATCTTATTTATGCAGAAAAAGGGGCTTTTGCAGCAGCTGATCCCCGCAGCTGCCGGGTGCGAAAAGATCTTCTTCACTCTGGGCGGTTTGGTGCTGGTGATGAGCCTGCACGTTTTTCCGTTCATGCTCACCATGCTCAAAAACGCCATGCTGAATATCCCCTCCAGTCTGGAAGAGGCAGGTGCTGTGTTTGGGGCCGGATTCTCTGCCCGGATGCGCAAGATCTTTCTGCCGCTGCTCTCCGGCAACTACGCCATCGGTGCGCTGCTGGTGTTTGTGAAAACGCTGTCTGAATACGGCACGCCTTCTACGCTGGGCAAGCGCATCGGGTTTGAGGTGTTTACCACCGAGATCCACCGCCACGCCACCGTAGCCCCCATCGACTTTGGCAGTTCAGCCACGCTCTCCTCCGTGCTGGTAGGCATCTGTCTGTGTATGTGGATGCTGCAAAATTACATTACCACGCGCAAAAGTTACAATTTGGTCAGCGGCAAGGGTGCCCGCCGCGTAGAGCAGTCCATGGGCAAAGGAGCCACCGTCGCTGCGTGGGCATATATCGTTCTGGTGCTGCTGATTGCAGTTGGGGTTCCGTACTTCTCGGTCATTTCCACATCTCTCATCAATCTCCGCGGCTACGGTCTGGCACCGGGCAACTTTACCATCGCACATTATGTAGAACTGTTCACCGAGAACGAAAAGGGATTGAGTGCTTTGAAGAACAGCGTTTTTCTTGCGGTCACTTCGGCTACCATCTGTGCAGTGCTGGGCACTCTGCTGGTATTGGCGGTGCGGAAGTCGCACTCCAAACTGCGCAAGGTGGTAGAAGCCATTGGTCTGCTGCCGGAAATGCTGCCGGGTATTGTATTGGTCATTGGAATTATGCTATTCTGGAACCAAATCTACAACATCCTGCCGCTGTACAACACTATGGGCATCATGGTTCTGGCCTATGTGGTGCTGTTTCTTCCCTATACGGTGCAGTACGTCACTTCGTCCTTTACCCAAATCAGTGACAGCCTGATGGCGGCAGGACAGGTGTTCGGCGGAAGCCCGGTTTACATCCTGCGGCGTATCACCCTGCCGCTGATCCGGCAGGGCATCGCCACCGGCTGGATGATGACCTTCATCATCGCTTTCCGGGAACTGGTAACGGCAAGTCTGATCGCTCCGCCCAACACACTGGTGGTCTCCACCTTTATCGTGCGGGAATTTGAGCAGGGCAGCGTTTCGGTTGGCATGGCGATGGCGGTGCTGTGTGTGTTGTTTTCGACCACGGCACTGCTGATCTTGAACACGGTGATCGATCATCGGAAGGTGCATTGAGATGGAACTTTTTATTGCCGGGGGCTGCGGCGAACATGGCCGCAACTGCTTTTATGTGGAACAGAATAGTGCTGCTTTTCTGGTGGATTGCGGTCTGCTGGCTGGCGCAGAGGACGACCTGCCCCGGCTGAATGCAGAGCAGATTCAAAAACTGCGGGCTGTCTTTCTGACCCACAGCCACGCAGACCACACCGGGGCGCTGCCGTGGCTGGCGCAGCAGGGGTATCAGGGGCCGGTCTATGCTACGCTGCCTACTCTGACCCAACTGCCCTTTTCCTTGAATCATATCCAAACGCTGGAAAGTCTCTGCCCTTGCAAAGGCTCCGGCTCTGTGCCGGAACTGCCCGGCCTGCAGGTCACATGGGGGCGTTCCGGGCACTGCGCAGGCAGCGTCTGGCTGCGATTTGAATGGAACGGAAAGAGCATTCTCTTTTCTGGCGACTATGCAGAGCACAGCCCGCTCTACCCCTGTGACCCGCTGCGGAGCCAGACGGCAGATCTGGCCGTTCTGGATGCGGCTTACGGCAGCACGGACGCAGACTGGAACACTTGCGTCAAAAAACTCTGTGTGGAGACCGTGCAGTGCCTGAAACAGACACAGCTCCTGTTCTTCCCGGTGCCGAAATATGGCCGAGGGCCGGAGATCCTTCTGTTGCTGAAACGCTTTGCACCGAATCTGAAATTTTACGGCGATGCGCATTTCCTTCGTCAGCTACAGCAGATCCAGCTGGGTGGACCGTGGCTGTTGCCTGTGCCGCCGCATTTTGCGGACTGGGTGCAGCCGGATGCTTTCCTCAGCCGGGAAAAAAGCGTTGTCTTTCTCAGCGGACCGCAGCTGGCAGGAAAAGCCGGGCAGCGCGCCCGCGAAATGGTGGCGCACGGAGCACACGGCATCATGACAGGCACCCCGGATGCGGGCAGCCTGAGCGCAGAAATGCTGAAAAACGGGCAGATGCTCTTCCTGCGGTATCCGGTGCATCTGGATGCAATGCAGTGCCGGGAGCTTGCGGAAAAGAATCAATTTGGCCGGGTAATCCCATATCACAGCCCGGAGATTGATTGCCCGTGTTTCTTTTTGCTATAATTGTTGCTATGATCGTACTGGCCGATTTGCTCCATCTTGTTTATTAAAAACAAAAAAACAGGGTGCGCCCACCCGGACGTACCCTGCCAAAAGCCACAGACAAGAATGATATGTACAGCAGGGAGTTCCCCAGCGGGAACTTCCTGCTTCTCTTTTCCAGCAAGATGAACCTGTTCCGCCTGCCATGCAGCAAACTCACGCTGGCCTTCCTCGCTGTTCCAGCAGACAAGGATGGCTGGGTAGAATGCCCGTGCCAAACGATCGATGACTTCATCAGGGTAAATGAGGCACGCTTCGATGGCAGTGTATAAATCGTCAAATGCGGACAGGCTATCCATGATTTTAGCACTCCCGAACTTCGTACTTTTTATGCGACGAGAAGGCTTATGTTTTTTGCGTAGTACAGTATAATAAGCAAAAGTTTATTGTGTGAAAGTGAGGAGCGGCGGCGGATAATATTCTGAATACTATAACCGCCCACCGTAAAGAACGCAACTGGTCACTTTATGATTTAGCAACTCATACAGAGATGAAATCGACCACTATTTCCACACGGTATAATGACAATGCGATCCCGTATATTCCTTCAATAGTAATGAGCATGGAGAATAGCGTTTATCTGGAGGTTGCCAAAGGATAAATAGAAGCAGTATTAAAGCCGCTCACCGTGCAGGTTTCCAGCATGGTGAGCGG
>OLYY01000900.1_pt1 | contig 11557 bp, 3 predicted proteins | sample 1673561 | NCBI WGS metagenome assembly OLYY01 (sample SAMEA103958115, study PRJEB25191) | human gut metagenome | biome: human-associated habitat [ENVO:00009003]; feature: intestine environment [ENVO:2100002]; material: feces | place: Germany | collected 2013/2015
CGGCAAGGATGAGAATGTCACTACGGATGTACTGCTCCGCATCTGCAAAGCACTTGACTGTGAGCTTGATGACATCGTGGAGATTGAACGAACAGAGGAATGAGGGATGATGCCTAAGATTGTATTGTCGTAACGATAGAAAGGATTGGAAAAAGCTTATGATGAACTCTATTGAACTCTTCAGCGGGACCGGCGGTCTCGCTCTCGGACTTCAGCTGTCCGGGTTCGATCATACGGCTCTTTACGAATGGGACAAGGATTCCTGCGACAATCTGAATTACAACATTCAGCACGGGTATCCTGCCATCAAAGATTGGAAAGTGTACCAGACTGATGTACGCACTGTGCATTATGATGGTTATACCGGTAAGATACAGCTTGTTGCCGGAGGACCGCCGTGCCAGCCGTTTTCCCTCGGTGGTAAGCATCAGGCATACAACGATAAACGGGATATGTTCCCGGAGGCTGTCCGTGCCGTTCGTGAGGTAAGACCAAAAGTGTTTATCTTTGAGAATGTGCGAGGTCTGCTGCGGAAATCCTTTAGTGAGTACTTCAACTATATACTCCTTCAGCTCCAACACCCAGAGATCATAAAAGCTGAGAACATGACCTGGATGGAGCATCTTGCTCTTTTGGAAAAGCACCATACAGCTGGACACGAGGATGGACTGTCCTATAATGTGGTCTTTCGTTTGTTGAATGCAGCGGATTACGGTGTTCCGCAGATCCGTCAGCGTGTGATCATTGTCGGATTCCGTAGTGACTTCAATGCAAGCTGGGCATTCCCGGAGCCAACACACTCGCAGGATGCTTTGCTGTATTCCAAGTGGATATCTAAGGACTATTGGGATGAGCATGATATGAAAGCACCCTCAGATGTCCCGCTCACAAAGGCAAAATTAAAAGCAGTACAAAAATCTGTTGAAGAAGGACTGTGCCCCACTCTGCGGTGGCAAACAGTTAGGGATGCCATTGGCGACCTTCCTGATCCGACCAAGCCGTATGATATTGCACGGTTTCATAATCATGAACATCGTCCTGGAGCCAAGACCTATGCAGGACATTCCGGCAGTTTGCTGGATGAACCCTCAAAAACTATAAAAGCCGGAGCGCATGGCGTCCCCGGCGGTGAAAATATGGTTGTTCTTGATGACGGCAGCGTCCGCTACTACACGGTCAGAGAAAGCGCAAGGATACAGACATTCCCGGACGATTATCTGTTCAGCGCATCCTGGACGGAGAGCATGAGGCAAATAGGAAATGCTGTCCCAGTCAAACTCGCTGCTGCAGTCGGACAATCCGTGTATGATCAAATGGAAAGGATGAGTAAAAATGGCTCCAAGAAATAACGAAAATATCCCTGTTTTGACACCCTATAACCCGTTGGATAAGCGTCACCTTGGAGAACAGGTGGCAGAGGCACTTCTTGAGCAGGATGTTCAGCCGTTGCCGCCGAGCCGTTTTATCGGTGCGGGTGTATACGCACTCTACTACATAGGCGACTTCCCGGCTTACGCCGCTTTGGTCGAAGTAAACAAGGATGACCAGTATCTCTGCCCAATCTATGTCGGCAAGGCTGTACCGGAAGGTGCCAGAAAAGGCGGTCAGGGTGAAGATGTTGATCCCGGCACTGCGCTGTATAAGCGGCTCAATGACCACGCCAAATCTATCGAGGCTGCCACGAATCTGAACCTTGCTGACTTTCGTTGCCGTTTCCTTGCTGTAGATGACATCTGGATTCCACTTGCAGAGTCAATGGTCATCGAGCGGTTCAAGCCTGTATGGAACTGCCTGCTTGAAGGTTTTGGAAACCATGCTCCCGGCCGTGGTCGCAGCAGCATGATGACGCCGTCCTGGGACTGGTTCCACCCCGGTAGAGCATGGGCGGCGAACTTACAGCCGTTTACTAAATCCAAGGAACAACTTGATGCCGAAATCAGGGAGTATCTTAATGATTTGTTGCTCTGATTGAGATGAATAGTACTGCCATTCAACTAACGGGAGGTCCTTATAATGGATAGTATTGTAAATGTGCCTGAACGTAATACCTTTGAAACTCGAATCTCTTTAGTGGATTTAAACACTAAGAGTGCATCATATGATAGTGCATTGAATTATTCATATGGTGTTATTACCTTGTTTTCAAAAACATTTGCGTGTATTAAACCGGCATTTTACAATTATGGGTATGACCAAAAAATAGAATATGCCCATTCTGAGACTGTAATTTTCGATCCATCCACAGCTTTAATAGGCGGTGTTGATGGCAAGGTGAACGCTCAAAAAAATGTATATCTTGTCCGCTATGTAGCTGGTGGCACAACTGTAAACGCTAAGACAGGTGAAACGCAACCCACAATTGATTATTCTGCTCCTGTCGAAATACTGCTAACACACTCTAAAAAGCAGTGTATATTTCTTGCCGTGGAAGACGGATTTGTTGTTATGAAGATAACAGCTCATTCCGAGAATGCGGAAACTAGTGAATCTGCCTCTTTAGCGATAAGAGATCTTGATGAAAAAGCTCTAACTGATTTAAGAGCTATAATTGAAAGCGATATCAAAAAACAAGGATTCGCTTACTCTTCTGAGTTCCCACGATATTTGTATGGAATCCTTGGCACAAAAGATATACAGAGATTCGCTACTAGTGTTAGCGAGTTCGTTAAACAGTATCTTGCTGATTCATTTCGTTACGTATCCAGCTACGCCTATAACGGGAAAAAAATACCTGGAGTTATTATGAGAGCTGAAAAGGAAGAAGCAGTTTCTCTACCTAATGGCATTATAACGGAAAGGATTAGTTGTGTATCGCTGTTAAGCGACGTGAAAACTGATAAGCCGGAAACTAATAGCCGTATCGGTGTAGTTAGTTTTTGCAACACCCGAACTGGGTTCATTAATCCTGGATTCGGTGAAGCTGTGACTGGCAATAATGCCTTATCTGTTATTTTTAATCCCTCAGTTGTTAAGACCATCCCTGAGAATAATGCGTTCGACACGAAAAACAACATTTATCTTGTTCTGTTCTCTGTTTCTGGAACGGTAATAAACACAAAGACGGGCTTAGAGCATCCAGCGATCGACTATTCCTCCCCATTAGTAATATTAAGATCTATCCCTCGTAAAGAATGCCATTCTATTACAGTTTCAACCAGCGAGGTTATTATTTGTCGAGTAGGCTATGAAGGAAACTCAAATTCAGTTGAAAACGAAACATTTGAAAGATGTTTAACTGAAATCGATGTGAGACTATCGGCTGAATTAGCCACGCAGAAGTATCTTTTGGCTTCGAGTTTTCCTCTTATTGCCAAGCAATGTGGTCTTGCAAATTTTAGAGATTATGCAGACAGTGTTGCACTGTTTTTGGAAAAGTATTTAACAAAATACACTTTGTTTAAGAATGTTGCAATTGAAGGAAAGATATATCCAGGTGTAATCGTAGAAAAAGACAATAATCCTTTTGGGGATACCATTCAATCTCAACAAAGAATCTCTGAGGATGTTCGTAATAGCACTAGGTCTAGCACGTCGTTTGAAACATTCAACAGACTATTTGAAGCTGGACTATATGCAGAAGCATTGTCAAGCGGTGATTTTAGGGATTGCCCGCCCCAAACCCTTCCTGTAGAACAACTTGAAAAAGCGCTTACTGCAGCAAACAGATTGCTTTATCCCAACAACGATGAAAAGATTACGCTGAACTCTTTTCAAAAAGAAGTCTTCTACTGCTCTACCACCATTGAGTTTATAAGAAAATGGAAGCACGATGGAGTGTTTACCGATTATATCCTTGAACAATGTTGTGAAACATCTGTTGCAGGATTTGATTATCCAGACGATCGTGCTTTAGCTGCAAAGCTACTAAATGCACTTGGATATCAAAACTCTTTGAATAACAATTATGTCGGGATTACAGGGAGGTTTGTTGCTTGTGAGAATGTTTTATTTCCCCATTTCTTTATTCTCAGAGCATTTGTTCGTAATTCTGCTACATCTATCCAGAAAATTGTAAGTGAATATTGTCAGATCGTAAAGGATTTGAAGCATTCAACATCTGGGCCTAAAATGACCGATGACCTGCGAATCGGCTCTTTCGTGGAGGTTCTAAATGCCATTAATAGTCATTTGGTTAAAATCGAAACGTTGCCGAGGAATATTAGAACAAACATTGTTTCTGTGTTTTTTGAATACGGCAAACTGGAGAAAGCAACGCGAGTTATTTCGATTTGGGATCCAAATCATGAATCATTAGAATGGCGAACAATTGAACTATATTATGACTATGCCGATTTGAATGAGCAGTTCGTAATCCGCCTTTTATCTGAAGGAGTAAATATTCAGCTCCTTCAGCGTTGTATTGCGCTTATTTGGGGGAATTTTAGTAAAGATAGTATTCTTCCAACAGGGTTTTTAAAGCTTTTGTCGTGGATTGTAATTCATGAGCAACACACATCTATAGATGAGATCCTTCGCTATCCATCATCCAAGGGTTTAACCCGCATAGACAAGCAGAATATGCTGATTAACTCGTTTGCGCTTATTTGCGATCTATCAATTGAAGATAGAAGAATGTATGCGCTTGCCTCTTTTATTGCACTGGTAATACAGCCTGATATTGACTCAGAGACCATTTTCGTAGCGGCTAAGGAAAAGTTAGTTGATTGGAGTAATTACTCTGATACATTCTATAAAAGAGAAATAGAAAGGATTGGTACCATTACACCGGAAACCGAAGAGCTATATGTTCTGCTGTTCCCGATTTTCCAGTTGGATATACCTCATTACACCATTCTACAGAATGAATACGCAACTTGGTTCCTTGCATCTAGCGGAAGTATTACTGAATCACAACAAGACACCAAAAGCACACTGGATTCTCTCTATCAAAAATGCGCCTACGGCGCTTATGTAGAGGTTTATTCAGATTGTCTACCCTCAACAATTGGAGACGATTCAGAAAAATATGCTACACAAAATGTTATTTCCCTTGTGCGGCTTCATCGATATGCCGACGCTGTGGCATTCCTCAGCAACACAACAGAAATGACGATTGCCAATAAAAATGCTTTCATTTCGAGAGTTCTAGGAGAGAACTTTAAGGAGAACGGAATATCTCCTTCTGCGTTTTCTTGTTTTGATGAGAACTTTTCTTGTCGTGACGCTATTAATCTATTGAAATCTGAATTGAAACCAAATCAATCCACATCGATTAACTCTCTTATCGCAATGTATATTCATGAGGAGGAATATGTAAAAGCTGCGTACTTATTTGTTATCTTTTCTTCTAAAGCTGACAAGGGGTATGCTAGGCTTTATAGCCAATTTCGCAGTTCACTCGGCCGTCTCCTGGATTTTAACAGGTTAAAGAGCCACCATCATGTGATTGAACTTGCATTTCAAGTCTTGACTGCTGAACGATTAGTCGCTTTCCTTAACTGGGCGAGTAGTATCAAAATTCCAGAGTTTAAAGAGCGCAAAGAAACCCACGTTTTCCACTATTATTATGATGCTCTAATATCTGATGCAAGCAGCAAGGATTCTTGGAGTTCTTTCCTTAATCATCTCCTAAAAAACGGGTTGGACAAAAATGCCTGGAATATTTGTGTTTGCGAAACAGTTTTAAGATGTGTCTTCCAGAGTGGTAATACCTCTTTCTCTGAAGGAGCAATCGATTCACTTCTTAGAAATGCAGATATATCGGCATTGACACCTGCTTTCTTAGCGTACTCGTTCAGATACATAGAAGATAAAAAAAGCATCGTTGTTTGTCAGAAGCTAATTGATACATTGTCTAACAAAGAAACACACGAGTACCTGATTGAAAATAATAATTGGCTTAGGACATATAAGCAGGAAATAGATGCTTTTAAGCATTATTGCCTTAATGCCTTTGATGAAACAGGAAGTAATATATATCACGATGTGCTTGCTGTGCTTGGGATAAATCTGACTGTCAGCGAACTTGAAACTATAACAAAGGCATCAACAGGAAAAAGAAGTCTTTTTACCACTATATGCCAGAATTATTTGGAGAATAACGACATTGATGGGACAATTAATGTCTTGTTCTCAAACGACTGGAACAACTTATCAGATATTGAAAAAGAAGTACTTCGAATATTAAGAATAATATTTGAGGATGATGATCTGTTGCTTACAGATGAAGCAGATCTGTTTGAAGATGAAATTGCGGTTCGCCGTTTTAAGAGGGATTGTGCTGAAATACTGATGTATTATCCTGAAAAAACAGGACTCTTCTCATTTGAAAGCGCCTGCACTAATGAGAGCTATAAAATGCTTGTTTATTCTTATGTTTTCAATGTCTTTTATGATCAAGACCTATATGAAACATTGGATAAGCAGTACTCTGACTTTAAGAACAACCGCGATTTCCGCATCTATTTGAGGTTGTTAACAACTGCATATAAATCGCAATCTATAAGAAACACTACATTCCCCGCTTTTTATAAAAAGTGGAGATACTTAAAACTGTATCTATCATATTTCATCCTTAACCCTAATGGCGTAGATAATAATGGAATAATCAGTCTAATGAAGGAAAATGGTCATTATGAGGATTTTTACGTGACCTCCTTTGTTCCTTTCGTTCAGATTGTAAAGGAGTTTTGGCAACTGAATGATTTGACGTCTGACTTTAAGACCCATTTCTTATTTGCCATTATGGTAAGTCATGCAGAAGATCTTTTCCTTGCACATGCCCAAACACTATCTATGCTTTCTGATAAAGAGAAATCTGTTTGCAGGCAGCTGGTTGAGAGTTTAGACTATCGGTACTTTAATACTAGCTTGTTTAAGTTCTTCTGGGAGGATTTAAAACGAAATCATTGTTCAACTTGCCTTGCAGTCTCAAGTGCTGTTTCAAATTATGCGTTTGATTCAATAAGTGCTTTTTCCGCAATGTATTCTGACTTTGCAGTTGGTTTGTTTTCAAAGTTCGCCTTTGGAGGAAAACCAGCGCAAACACTATCGGAGGTAATCTCAACCGATGTTAATATGTTAGAATCCTACCACTCAATGATAGTGCCTCTTTTGTGTTCTCGCCAGTTTGTTTTCTACATATATGATCGGTTTCGTTCACTTGTCATCAAGCAGCGCGACAGTTTGTTATGTGAAAAATTCTCTTATATCTCAAACTATTTGATAAATTCTGGGGATAAAGCCGCTAGTACAATCTCAGTTTACTTGCGGACTTTGTATTATTGCCTTCATAACGACAGAGAAAATGCGAGAAACTCTCTTGCTAATACGGATATTGTTGCATTAGTTCCTGAGCAATGGAAAAAAGAGGCTCAACGCATTATAGAGTTTGCAAATGGGGAGTCGCCTAAGTTTAAGCCCGATAGATCGATTGTTGATGGAAGTCAGGAAAACAGATATAACACGGTAGATATTCGTTTCGCTTTAAGAATTCTACATAAGATATTTGATGAGGATCGTATTCCTTCTTCAGCGGAAGAAGCTTCTGAAGTGTATGATAGCTATCTTTCTTCTGAGGAATCGTGGGATAAGATTAAAAAGGGATTGATTATACTAGTATGGCTATCGAGGCACAAAGCAAATGAAAATTCTGATTTTCCAACACTCAACAGTCTTGCTATCGATGTAGGATTACAGGTCATCAGACCTGAGTCAGGCTTCTCTATGGAAGAGAGGTTTTTAGTAGCAACTTCCTTGTACAAGAATCGCTCAATCTATTCACACCATGAGTATTCTGCACGGTATGAAGAACTTAAACAAAACTTCCTTAATCTGGTAAACAGTAATCCTAGCATTTCAATATGGGTTAAGTATTCTGCTATTATTGAAGAATTGTTAAAGGAGTCTCAGCTGCTATTGGACTATTCTGATTTAAGGGAAAGGATTCTCGATAAATGTTCAGACCTAATGTCTCTTGATGTTGCATATGCTGATAAAGACGATAGATATTCTATGCTACTTTCATCGTTTGCTGGACTTACTTCTGTCTACTCAATGAGTGTAAGAAAAGCAATCCAAGAAGAGCTTAAGAATCTTGGAGACGGCATTCGTTTAGACATTATAATAGAAAATCGTCAGATATCAGACGAGCAAATATACTTTCAGATCAGGAATAGCGGGAATCGTGCGGTTTCTTTTTCTAACGATTGTATATATGTTGTTTTGCAACAAGATAATCAGCCTGATGTTGAAATTTACATCGAAAGTATTAGAGACCTACAATGTTCTTCAATGACTGGTGGATGTGCAAAGGTTATATTATCCCCAGCCAGCCAGGACGTATTCGCAAAAATATGTGTGTACCGTAACAACAAGGATGGTAATAGAGAGTTGGTATGCAGTGATGGCGGGATTTTTTCCGTTGTTACATCTGAAGACATGGTTGTGCCGGTAGATGCAAAATACAATGTCACATCAGCCGTATCAGAAGAAGCTATGCTTTTTGGACGCGATCACCAGAAGGAACTCTTAACTAGAAGCATTCCCCAGGGCGTTACTTTAATATATGGACCATCACGAATTGGTAAAACCTCTTTGATGAACTGGATTCGTAACAAACTCGCTTTTGATTTAGGCAATGTTATTACAATTATATGCGGTGGTGAGAATGGGCTAGGCAAGGAATCCGACTATGTTAGAAATATAAGTGATCGGAGCATTCCCATTCCGTTTGATGATGATTACGGAATGTCCCAGTACCTTTTAATTGACACTATTGTATTTGGGTTAACACAAAGGGATAGGCTTTACAAACCATCATCAAAACAAGTACCGCAAGATTTGAGCGGAAACATTCTCCGAATACTTAAGGATGACAGTACTAGCATTAAATCAAAATATTATGAGGTTAACGATTTACTAGATGCCGCCGGAATTGAACTGTGGCTTATGTTAGACGAATTCCAGCAGGTTGTAGAAAAGTGGAACCCCAATAAATGGTCTGATTTTGTTGAAGTGTGTAACCTTTTGTCGAGCACAGAGCGGAACAAACCAAACTGCATTAAACTAATAATTTGTGGTTCGGATGACCTCTTGAAACACATGACATTAAAGAGAGACTCAGTATGGAAAAGTGCATTCCGTACTACCGTTTCCGTTGGAGCCCTTGAAGAAAAATACTTTGCGGCTATGATTGAACAGGATCCTGCGATTGAAGATACAAACATCAAGTTTTCTAAGATGGCTCTTCATGCGCTGTTCATTTATACTGGTGGAGTAGCACTTTACGGCAAAGAGATTTGCAATGCAATTCTTGAAGACATTAGAACAAATCCGAAGAAGCGTCGATCAAGAACTTGCCTTTATACAGCAGATATTTCTGAAGCAACGCAAAGACTATTAAACAAGCAAAACGATGAACTAAGTACCAGAGCGAGAGAGGGCATCAGCGAAATATATGCTGCTGTCACAAAGAATCTTGATGAGTACACCGATATGCAGATGCTGTGGTATATGGCAAAATGGCTGTATGAAAACAAGAAGAATGATGGTTTTCCGGAAAGTATTTTTACAGGGGCATCATTGACCGCTAATTTCGGTGAGCATCTTAATGATTCTTTGCGCATTGCAGAAGCGAGGGGAATTCTGAGACAGGATGTTTCTAAGCACAATAGCGAAACAGTTTATTCATTTACCACGTTATTCTACTTCTATGCTTTCTATGGAAGTGCAAAGGGTAATCTCAATGAAAAGCTGATTTTTGCCGCCGAAGATTCTGAGGCTGAGATGGAGGATTATACAAGTGATCCTCTTGTCGTTCTTCGAGATTCATTCAAACTCGTTCCGAGAGAAGAACGGAAACAGGCACTTCATATGTTATACGGTGCATTGTCTCATGAAGAAGAAAAAGAATTCCGAGGAGCCTATGGTGATTATTCGGAAACGAACATCGGCACCCAAAACAATGTTCAAGTCAATGTTCAATCTATGACCAATGCATTTGCAACGTTGTTGAATGGAGATGCTTCTTCAACGGAATACATTAGGGCGTTCGGTGAACTGCCGTCTGTCCAGTCGCTTTTGCCTGAAAGCATCAAATCGTCTTGGCGCGACAGATTATCTGCGCTCCACAGTGCTGAAGATGAAGAAGATCAGTATAGAATTGCTGCCGAAGTTGAATCTGTGACTGCTCCCGCCGAACAAGAATTAATTGGAGTATCAATTGCTGCGGCCATTAATTCTACAGACTTTTTCAAGTTAACAGATGAGCAGTGGACCGAACTAATTCATGTCAGTAAAGATGAATTTGCAGAACATCTGCCTGATGAGTTTATGGCGTCTTTAAGCTTTGCCGTGATGCTTCACAATGTGTTTGAGGCAATCCGCACAAAAGCCGCTTCAGATCAGGTAGCACAAGAAAAAGCAGAAACCGAGTTAGACTATTGCCCTGTAGCTATCATGTATTGCAAGATTATAGAAGCAATGCTGAAAGAATTCCACACACAAATATATGTTAAGAGAATTGGTGATGCCACATTAAAAGGAAAAGATGGAAGACAGTTCATTGATCTTCTTGACGAAAACGGAGTGATTGATACTTCTGATAAGGACCTTACTATCGGCTCTTTTGCATATAGTATTGTGTACACCCGAAAAGAAAACAATGTAGATGAACCAGATACTTTTATCAGAAGTGCCAAAAAAGCTGAAATTAGGAGAATTACTGGCAAAGACAGAGACTTTGAGAAGATTAATAAGATTTGGAGTAAACATGCCCTCGCATTGGCTGTTATTCAAGGGATACGCAATAAATCTGCACATGAAGCCGCTCCGATTACGCGTGAGAACTTTGAGTGGCTTATTGACACTTTGTTTGATGGTGGCGAATTGTTAAGAATTGCAGAACTTGCTAACTGGTCTTATCCTAGCTAAATATCTGTCAGCTAAGTGTTTCTGGGTGCTGTTAATCAGCACTCAGAAACACCATTCTCTATTTGCGGAGGTACTCTATGGCTACACATAAAGAACTAATAACGTCAGGTAAATTTGATGAGAAATTCAAAAGAGCTCTCTTGGATTATTACAACTATGGCTTTAAGAATCTTGGCTCTTTTGAAGCTAAGAAACGTCAGACTGTGTCAGAGGATTGGCTGCGCCTTAATAGAGTATTATCAGATTATCTGGAATGGTCTGAGAATTGTAATTCAGTAATGTTCGCCAGCGTTGATTCTCAAGCTATGGATGCAAATCCCTTTCATAGAATATATCGTTTTTGTAAGTATAAGCCGCTAACTTACCCTGCCTACTTCTTACACACGATGGCAGCATTGAGTAACAAGTTCGTTTTGCGTGGCGGTGTAGATGTATTGGATTTGTCTGAGGATCAACGTCTCCACTTAGAGGATCTGCTTGAAAGTCAATCCAAGCTTAAAACTTCAGATCTGATTTTCTTCTATACTGAGGCACTTGCATCTTCTGAGGGCGATGATAAAAATAAAACCCCGAATAATAGGCTTGACGATTTGTTATCACTTGGGCTGTTGGAGTGCGAGCAGTATAAAAGCAAAGGAGACCGTCGTTGGAGTTTGCCCGACTTGACGATGGGAAAGGTTCTTGA
>OLYY01000914.1_pt1 | contig 11468 bp, 7 predicted proteins | sample 1673561 | NCBI WGS metagenome assembly OLYY01 (sample SAMEA103958115, study PRJEB25191) | human gut metagenome | biome: human-associated habitat [ENVO:00009003]; feature: intestine environment [ENVO:2100002]; material: feces | place: Germany | collected 2013/2015
GAGAAAGCGACTCGTGCCGCCTGCCGTTATCTGAAAGACGCATATGCTAAATATAAGGATTGGGTGGCTGTTGCCGCCTCATACAACGCTGGTCAGGCACGTATTGCCAGCCAACTGGCTAAACAGGATGTGGACGATTCGCTGGATTTGCAACTGGTAGAAGAAACAGCCCGATATGTGTACCGCATTCTTGCCGCCAAACAATTGTTCAGTGCCCCTACTACTTTCGGTTTCCGTCTGCGCGCATCGGATTTGTATCCGCCCATTCCCTATACGGAAGTCACTGTGACGAAAGGAATTGCAGACTTGGCACGTTTCGCACGCAGCAAAGGAATCAATCTGGCCATATTAAAGAATATGAATCCCTGGTTACGGGAAACATCCTTGTCCAACCACAGCGGGCGGACTTACGTGATAAAAATCCCTACCAAAGAAGGAATGACTTATGATCCGAAAAAGACGGTGGCGCATGATAAGCGATGGGTGATAGAATAACTTTCTATCATACAGCATTCCATAATCAATTTACCAGTTTTCCTCCACAGTATTTACAATAAGCAGCCCCGTCCTCATGTCCGTCCTTACCACAATGCGGACATTTCAGGGCCACCCTGCGTCTATGTTCCTGGATCATAGACGCAGAAACAATTCCTGTGGGGACTGCAATGATGGTATAGCCCAGTAACATTACAATGGCCGAAAGGAAGCGCCCTAGCGGAGTTTCCGGAGTGATATCCCCATAACCTACCGTCGTCATCGTCACTATCGCCCAATAAATACTATTCGGAATATTATTGAAAGAAGTGCCCGGCCGCTGTCCCTCAATCATATACATCAATGTACCGATCGAAGTCACCAATATCAGTACAAACAAGAAAAAAACAATAATCTTCCGACTGCTGAACACCAAGGAACGCAACAAGAAATTACCTTCATTCAGATAATTGAAAAGTTTAAAGATACGGAACACACGAATCAACCGGAAAGTGCGGATCACCAGCAGATAACGTGCCGTGCCGAAAAGCCAGCCTATATATAGAGGTAAGGTAGCCAGCAAATCCACTATACCGAAAAAACTAAAAGCATACTTGCGCGGTTTAGGAGAACAATAAAGCCTCAACATATACTCTAACGTAAAAAAGAAAGTAAAAACATACTCCGACACTCGCAGATAAGGCCCGATAACAGCATCCCAACTCTTGATACTCTCGGCAATAACCACCAGAATACTCAAGACAATGAACCCTATCAACGCCACATCGAATAACTTTCCCATCGGTGTGTCGCTTTCAAAAATAATCACATATATTTTATGCTTTAATTTCTCATCATGCAGTAAATTCTGCCACCTGTTCCAAATATGCTTCAAGAATGCCATAATTTTTTATAATAGAACGCAAATCATTCATAATTATAACAAATATTGCCCGATTTATGTCCCATCGGTAACTATTATTTTCACTATATTTGCACAAAACCAATAAAATAATAGCATGAAGAAACAACTTATGACAGGTCTGTTCACAGTCCTCGCCCTTACAGCAGGTGCGCAGACCTTCCAAGAATGGCGCAATCCGGAAATAAATGCGGTAAACCGTGCGCCGATGCACACGAACTACTTTGCTTTTGAAAATGCAGATGCAGCTAAGAAAGCGAACAAAAAACAATCAACCAACTACATGACTTTGAACGGAACCTGGAAGTTCAACTGGGTAAAGGATGCAGACTCCCGTCCGACTGATTTCTGGAAAACCGGCTTCAACGACAAAGGCTGGGATGACCTGCAAGTGCCCGCCGTATGGGAACTGAACGGATACGGTGATCCTATTTATGTGAACGTAGGCTATGCCTGGCGTAACCAGTTCCAGAACAACCCTCCCGAAGTGCCGACAGAAAACAACCACGTTGGTTCTTACCGACGTGAAATTGTAGTTCCTGCCTCATGGAATGGAAAAGATATTATCGCTCATTTCGGCTCGGTTACCTCTAACATGTATTTGTGGGTAAACGGACGTTATGTAGGCTACAGCGAGGACAGCAAACTGGAAGCCGAATTTGACCTGACTCCATATTTAAAACCGGGTCAGAAAAACCTGATCGCCTTCCAAGTATTCCGCTGGTGCGACGGTACCTATCTGGAAGATCAGGATTTCTTCCGGTATAGCGGCGTGGGACGTGACTGCTATCTATATGCCCGCAACAAAAAACGCATTCAAGATATCCGTGTAACTCCCGACTTGGACGCAGCTTACCAAAACGGCAGCCTGGCTGTCAATCTGGATTTGAAAAGCAGTGGTAAAGTCGATTTGGAACTGGTAGATGCACAAGGCAAGCAAGTGGCAACCGCTACCGCCAACAAATCCGGTCTGGTAACGATGAACGTAGAAAACCCCAAAAAGTGGAGTGCCGAAACACCTTATTTATATACGTTGCGTGCCAGTATGCAGGGCAGCAATGAAGTAATTCCCGTCAAAGTAGGTTTCCGCAAGATTGAATTGAAAGGTGACCAGATCTTAGTTAACGGTAAAGCAGTCCTGTTCAAGGGGGCCGACCGCCACGAAATGGATCCGGACGGAGGCTATGTAGTATCTCCCGAACGTATGCTACAGGATATCCAGATAATGAAGCAATTCAACCTGAACGCTGTACGTACCTGCCACTACCCGGATGACAACTTATGGTACGATTTATGTGACCAATACGGTATCTATGTCGTAGCCGAAGCCAATATAGAATCTCACGGCATGGGCTACGGCGAAAAGACTCTGGCCAAGAACCCCTCTTATAAGAAAGCCCATCTGGAACGTAACCAGCGCAATGTACAACGCGGATTCAACCACCCAAGCATCATCTTCTGGTCATTGGGTAATGAAGCCGGCGACGGCCCCAACTTCGAACAATGCTATAAATGGATTAAAGCAGAAGACCCCAGCCGTGCCTGCCAATATGAACAAGCACGCCAGAAAGACCATACCGATATCTTCTGTCCGATGTACTATGATTATAACGGCATGGAAAAATATGGTCAACGTACCGATGCTACCAAACCATTGATTCAGTGTGAATATGCCCATGCAATGGGTAACTCGCAGGGTGGTTTCAAAGAATATTGGGATTTGATCCGTAAATATCCGAATCTGCAAGGTGGATTTATCTGGGATTTCGTTGACCAGTCCTGCCGCTGGAAAGGAAAAGACGGCGTGATGATTTACGCTTACGGTGGAGACTTCAACCGCTTTGATGCTTCTGACAACAACTTCTGTGACAATGGTTTGATCAGCCCCGACCGTGTTCCTAATCCGCACATGTATGAAGTAGGCTATTTCTATCAGAACATTTGGACTACTCCCGCCGATTTAAGCAAAGGGGAAGTAAATGTATTCAATGAGAACTTCTTCCGTGATCTGTCCGCCTACTATATGGAATGGCAAGTACTGAAAGATGGAAAAATAATCCGCACCGGACGCGTGGATGATTTAAAAATCGCTCCTCAGGAAACAGCCAAAATTACGTTGAATATCGGCAAGACCTGTACCTGCAAGGAATGGTTGCTGAACGTTTCCTACAAACTGAAAAACCGCGAAGGTTTGCTGCCCGCAGGTTTCACCGTCGCCAAGAATCAGTTGACACTGAATGATTACAAAGCACCGTCTATGGATTTGAAGAACGTGGAAACGACCAATGTAGCCACCGTTGTTCCGCAAATCATCGACAACCAATATCATTATCTGATCGTAAAAGGCAATAACTTCGTAGCCGAGTTCAACAAACAGAACGGTTACTTAAGCAAATATGCAGTGGACGGAACGGAAATGCTGAAAGAAGGCGCAGCCCTGACCCCTAACTTCTGGCGTGCCCCGACAGACAATGATATGGGAGCCGGCCTGCAAAACAAATATGCAGCATGGAAGAACCCGGGATTGAAACTGGTTTCCTTGAATTCCAAAACAGAAAATGACCAGATAGTAGTGAATGCGGAATATGACATGAAGAATGTTTCCGCCAAATTATATCTGACTTATGTCATCAACAACGAAGGAGCCATCAAAGTGACCCAAAAGATGACAGCCGACAAGAATGCCACAGTATCTCCGATGTTCCGCTTCGGTATGCAAATGCAGATGCCTAAGTGTTTTGAAACCGTAGAATATTATGGTCGTGGTCCGGTAGAAAACTACAGTGACCGCAACCACAGCACAGACTTGGGTATTTATCGCCAAAGTGTGGATGAACAATTCTATTCCTATATCCGTCCGCAGGAAACAGGAACCAAGACCGATATCCGTTGGTGGAAGCAACTGAATGCCGGTGGTAACGGCCTGAAGGTGGTAGGTGATGCTCCATTCTCCGCATCTGCCTTGCATTATACCATCTGTTCACTGGATGATGGCGAACAAAAAGACCAGCGTCACTCGCCCGAAGTACAGAAAGCAGACCTGACCAACCTGATTATCGACAAGGCTCAGATGGGATTGGGTTGTGTAAACAGCTGGGGAGCTCTGCCGTTGCCTCAATATATGTTGCCTTACGGTGATTATGAATTTACTTTCATCCTGACTCCGGTAAAACATCAGATTGAGATAGAATAAGACAAGAATTTAAACGATAGAAACAGGGTGGCTGGATTTGGTTCTCAGCCACCCTATTCTATTCTCTCTGTTCTTCATAGCTACCGCCATCTACAATTTCCATAAAACGAGTGTTACACAAGTAGCTGGCCTAATCATCTCCTTTCAAGATACATTTTCCACCTTTTTTCCCTTCAAATCCTTCATACACAACCAATACAATGAATATCAAACTATTACAATGAATCATTCTTATTCCAATCCTTCATAAATTCTTCATAAAGTTATATCCGTTCCCTTCGCATGAACCAACCACGGGAATCCATTCCGACAACCCATCGAATCTTTTTCTTTATTTTACCGTACCCGATTACAAACCTTGGTTGTACTAATTATAAAGAACAATTAAACACTAGTAAAATGAGACCAGACGGCTATTTGAAAACAGCGTGGATCATGACCGTATTATTCAGCATCATCCTTCCGCTTCATTCACAAACACCCCGGCAATTCTCTATAGAATTAAAGGACAAACCACTTCCCGCTGCCCTTAAACTAATCGAAAAGGAAGGTGGAAAGAATATTATCTTCTCCTATAACGAAACTGAAAGTTACCGGGTTACAGCCTCCATCCGGCAAAAGACCGAACTTGAAGCCATCGGCACTGTCCTGAACGGCACTCCTTTCATTTGCAAAGAACGGGAAGAATACTTCGTCATACAGAAAAAGGGAAAGAATGTACCCACCACCGAAATACGAGGACAAGTAACCAATGAAAAGAATGAACCGCTGCCCTACTCCAATGTACTCTTATTGACTCCCGGCGACTCCACCTTTGTAAACGGATGTGTCACCCGTGAAGACGGAAGTTTCCTGATGATAGCGGAAGAAGGGATACCTTACTTGATACGGGTTTCTTATATAGGCTATAAGACGGAAGTGCAACCTTGCCACCCTACTCTTACGTTTCACCTGCTTCCCGACACCCAACTGATGCAGGAAGTAACCATCAGCGCCCGACGCCCCATGATAGAAGTGGGTCCCAACGGACTAAAAGCCAACGTGGCAGGAACTTCCCTGGCCCGAATGGGGTCTGCCGCAGAAATGTTGCCCCATCTTCCTTTCGTCACCGGCCGTAACGGCGAATACAATGTAATGGGATGCGGTTCTCCTGTAATCTATATAAATAATAAGAAAGTACGTGACATGACAGAACTGGACCGTATCCGGGCCAACGAAATCTTATCCGCAGAAGTCATCACCACTCCCGGAGCCGAATATGCCTCGGACGTAGCAGCCGTCATCCGCCTCCACACCATCCGCCGGCGCGGACAAGGGTTGAGCGGCCACTTCAATACGACTTATTCACAAGGACATTCCGCCAACGCCAACGAATATATGGCATTAAATTATCGCACCGGCGGTCTGGATCTCTTTGTAAAGGGATATATGGCACAGCAAAACTCGTATGGAAAAACCACAAATATGAACCGCATCAAGGGTTCCGCCATTTGGCAAACCAACAAAAATGATGTGCAGACCCATAAGAGCCAACGTTTTTCCGGTGAGCTGGGATTCAATTATGAACCGGATGAACACCATTCTTTCGGTCTGCGCTATATGCCCGAAACCGGAATAGGGAATGCAGACAGAAATTCATCCGGTAAAACCGTCACCAGACGTAACGATGAAGAAACCGACCGGATAAACTTTACTACAGCAGAACAAATACATACAGGTTGGGATCACGCGGCAAACGCCTACTACGCAGGAGAACTGGGCAAATGGAATATTGACTTCAACGCCGATTATCTATTCAAACGCTCGCATTCCGACCAGAACGCCATGAATAATGACGATGCAACCGTGCAAGCAGACAGTCGTATGCGCAGCTCCCTCTATGCCGCCAAGCTGGTAGTCAGTGCCCCTTTATGGAACGGACGTTTTTCATTCGGTACGGAAGAAACTTTTACCAACCGCCATGATATCTTTACCCAAAACGGTTTCTCTGCCGATGCCGACGACCACATCAAACAATCCGTATATGCCACATTTGCTGACTATTCAAAATCCATCCGCCATTGGAAACTGAATATGGGAATACGTTATGAACATCAACAAACAGATTATTATGAAAAAGGAATAAGGATAGATGCACAAAGCCCTACCTATAATGATATTATTCCTGTATTGGCCGCCAGTTGGTCACACAATGGCAAAAGTTTCAGCCTCTCTTACCGGTTAAGGAAAAATAATCCCGACTATAGTTTATTGACCAATTCCATCCGCTATCGCAGCAAATATGAGTATTCTCAAGGAAACCCTTTGCTGAAAACACAAAAGACGCACCGTTTTTCGGCCAGTACCTCTTGGAATTGGCTCTATTTCTCAGCCTATTTCAGCCGTATTCTCAATATGTATACCAATATAATTATGCCATACAAGGAAGATACACATCCGGGCGTCCTCTTATTTGCCACACAGACCATTCCTACAACCCATAATTACGGCATTAGTCTCAACGCCTCTCCCAAGCTAGGGTATTGGGAACCGCAACTCAATGTGAATATGGCTTTTTTGGACATGAATGCGAATAAAATAGGAATCACCGAACACCGGAACCAACCCCGTTTCTATATCAGTCTGGACAACAACTTCAACCTTCCCAAAGGCTGGTTCTTCAATATAGAAGGATATCTCTCCACCGCTTCCCGGCAAGGATTTTTTGTAACGCGCACGGAAGGACAAATCAGTGCACGCTTATCCAAATCATTTTTAAATGAAACATTAAACATAGCACTTACCGCCAATGACATTCTTCATACCGGTTACTATCATTTCAATTTATACGGCATAAACGCTTATATGGAAAATCGGATTTACCGCGACTTCCAACGCTTCGGCCTCCAAGTATCCTATAAATTCAATGCCACCAAGAGCAAATATAAAGGAACCGGAGCCGGACAAAGTGAAAAGAATCGTCTGTAACCCCAGCGGAGAAAAGGAAATTTCCGTACCTTTGTTCACGGAAGACAAAGAAACATGCAGATTTTATTCAGGAGAAGAAACCATAAAGAAGAGCACTTCGAACGACTGTTCTCAGAGATGTACCCACGCCTCGTCCGTTTTGCCACCACCTTGATGGACAATACGGAAGAAGCCAAGGACATAGTAAGCGAAACCATGGAACAAGCCTGGAAGGAGTTCGACCAACTGAAGGAAAACACCCGTAGCGCTTGGCTCTATGCCGCCGTGCGTAACGGGTGTCTCAACCGTTTGAAGCATTTGAATGTGGAACAGCAACACATCGACCGCCTCACCGAAGCCACCCGTGCGGAAATGAATCAAGGTTATCGTGCACACGAGGCACTGTTGCAGCAAGCGGAAAACATAGCCCACAGTTTGCCCGAACCGACTTGCACCATCTTGCGAAGCTGCTATTGGGAGAAAAAAACATATCAACAGGTAGCCGAAGAACTGGGAATCAGCCCCGACACCGTGAAAAAACATATATCAAAAGCATTGCGGACTCTGCGCGAAGCGATACTGAAAAAGGAGGATAAACAATGAAAAAGGAGTTTTCAACAAATGACCACATCCATCCGGACAGCGGAAAGGATACCCATAACCAAAGCTCCCAAGAAAACGGGACTTGGAATGACCATCAATTGGAACAGCTCTTCGGTGAAGCATTGGGGGATACTCCCACCGCGGACGAAACCCGGAAAGCCTGGCAGACATTCATCCGTCGTCACCGTATCAGACACCAATCTATCCGACGAATAACGATACCAGGTATAGCCGCCGCTGTCATCGCCTTGGTACTTGTATTCCAGCCTTTACTGCAACCTGAGCCGCAGGAAGTGGAAGTCTTCACTTCACTGGAAGTTCCTGAGGAAATTACTTTTCGGGAAGAAGGGAAAAGGATAATTGTAAGCACCCCGCCCGCTACCATTACCTCCGTTCAATTAAGCGACGGAAGCAAGGTATTGCTCAGCGCAAACAGCCGTCTGGAGTATCAAAAAGAGTTTACAGATACCATTCGCAGTGTCAAACTAAGCGGAGAAGCCCGTTTTGAAGTAGCCAAAGACGCTTCCCGCCCCTTTATAGTCTGCACCGAGCAACTACAAACACGAGTACTGGGAACGGTGTTCGATGTGAAAGCCTATCCCCGTTACTCGCCGGATGTCATCCTCTATCAAGGACGAGTGAATGTAAGTCATACCAAGCGCAATCAAAGTAAGGAAATGCACCCGGGGGAACAAATATCCTTGGATAAACAAGGAAAACTCCAATTGAAAAGAGTTGATACGGAGAAGAGAAAAGGATGGGCGGAGAATGAATTTTCTTTTGACAATACCGACTTGAGGCAAGTCATGCAAGAAATAGGTTCATGGTATAACATCAGCATCGTATTCCGTTCACGTCCGTTGCTGGACGAACGCATCTATTTCCATATCAACCGCCAACTCCCGGTGAATACCGTACTGGACGCCCTAAATGATTTGAAAATCGCACAGTTCACCATGAAAGAAGGAAAAATAATAGTGGAAACACCACAAGACAAGAAACGATAACATCAATGGGAGTTCAATAAACAAGCCTATATTTTCATCTGGAGATTAAAATATCAGCGTTCTTTTCATCTTCAGGTGAGAACCATTCGGTTTATCCCCCTGTGCTAAAGAACCTACAGCACTATCTCTTTTTCCAGTCCCCTCGTGTGAAATCGGGAATCTCCACCGGTACACTGCCCTGCCGCACGGAACGCTCGCTCAGTTCCGTAATGCAGGACCATTCGGCGGCATCATACACATCCTGATCCAACGGCAAACCGTTCCTCAAACAATGAATAAGCCGATAGTCCATGATATAATTCATTTCATTCGGCATATTCTTCCGCCGGGCCTCTTCTCCGATAACAGCTGTAAAAGGATGTTTATACTGCTCCATCATCCGCTCAAACTGCTCACCGGACAAAGGTTCCTTGCCATATTCATCGAGCAGAAGACAGGGAACAGGATATTTCTGCATGAATCCCTTCGTGCCGCACACCGTCTGATGGCGGCTGTACGGGCGAGGAGTGGTCACATCATATTGCAACAAGATAGTTCTTCCTTTTGCAGTATGAATCAGCGTGGTATTCACATCCCCCATCTCATAACTCTGCGCCGCTTCTTCGGAGGATGCGCCAAACACCTGTCCGGCATAAGCAGACAGACCGGCCTGACGCGAGGACATGGAAACCAGATATTCCATACGGTCTCCCCGATGAATATTCATCCATTGGCAGACAGGACCCAAGCCGTGAGTAGGATAAGGATTCCCCGTATGCTGCTGACTGTAAAGCTTTATCCAGTGATTGTGATACCCACCCGCCTTTTCATCTGCAAAATAATGCTTGCGCAAGTCATGGATGTATGCCCCCTCGGCATGAGTGATCTCTCCCAACACCCCCTGCTGCACCATGTTCAATGTAGTCAAGGCAAACGCATCGTAACAACAGTTCTCCAGCATCATGCAGTGACGGCGGGTTTCTTCGGCTGTATCCACCAAACGCCAGCAATCGGCCACACTCATGGCGGCAGGAACCTCCAAAGCGACATGGCGTCCCTGCTGCAAAGCATAAACCGCAATCTCGGTATGAGTCAGCCAGTCTGTACAAATATAAACAAGATCTATCTCTTTACATTCGCACATCCTGCGCCACATCCCCTCTTCTGAATAGTTCTCAGCCTTGGGGCGGCCGGACTCCTGCAAAATCCGCTCTGCACGCTCTATGTTTTCCTTCCGCAAATCACAAAGCGCTTTCACCTCAATGCCTTCCAGATGCATATATCTCTCGAGTGCAAGAATGCCCCTGTTTCCTAATCCGACAAAACCGATCCGAACTACGGGGATGGCAGGGCAGGTTAAATTAAGTACGTTGGGTCGTTTCATGGACTGCTTTATTTTTCCGGCAAAGATAAAGAGAAAATTCGAGAATGGGAGCGGATTGGAGCAAGAAGGTTGTAAACAAGGGATTTAGAGAGAATCGAATTGCGATATCGAAGCCAAACCGAAGCCATCGAAAAGCCAACTGAAACCGGGTGACAACTATGTTACCGCCGAGAAAGTTCGCAATGCCTATTTAGGTTTGGGCATGAACCACGAGACGCAGGTCGGTAAACTTAAAAGCCTGCGCAGCTATTGGAAATACTGCGTCGTTTACAAACACCTCGCGGAGTTCGTCGAAAAGCGGTATAAGGTCAGCGACATCGCGTTCAAAGAGCTTACTCCGGCATTTATCACGGACTTCGAGTTGTTCCTGCGGGTAGAAAAGAATCACTGCAACAACACGGTCTGGTCTTATATGATGCCGTTCCGGAAAATAATCTATATGGCCGTCAATAACGGTTTGTTGCAGCGCGACCCGTTCTTCGCGTACAGCATCACGAAGGAGGAGACCAAACGGGGTTTTCTGACCCAAGAGGAAATCACACTCCTGATCAACGGCACATTCAAAAAGAAAAGCTACGAGCTGATCCGCGATCTGTTCATCTTCTGCACCTTTACGGGTTTGAGCTGGACGGATATGGCGAACCTGACGAAAGCCAACCTGCGCACCTCGTTCGACGGGCATCTGTGGATCGACACGAACTGCCAGAAAACAGGCGTCGAAACGAATATCCGGTTGTTGGACGTTGCCAGACACATCATCGAGAAATACGACGGCATGGCCGAAAGGGACAAACTGCTGCCAGTTCCCTGTTACGCCAACTGCAAGAACGGCATCAAAGCAATAGCGAAGAAGTGCGGTATCGAAAAGAACGTCACGTGGCATTAAAGCAGGCATATTGAATTGCCTTTGTCGCTGAATTTGAATAGATTGCAAAGATTAGTTTCTTGATAGGTAACGAT
>OLYY01000919.1_pt1 | contig 11443 bp, 10 predicted proteins | sample 1673561 | NCBI WGS metagenome assembly OLYY01 (sample SAMEA103958115, study PRJEB25191) | human gut metagenome | biome: human-associated habitat [ENVO:00009003]; feature: intestine environment [ENVO:2100002]; material: feces | place: Germany | collected 2013/2015
TGCCAGGCCTGCCAGCAGGCAGAGGATGCCTAGAATGATCAGTAGGACGTCAATCATCGGATTTTACTGGCGAGTGTAGTTGTTAGGAACAAAGGAGGCTTCTTGCAGATAATGAAGGCTCTGCTGTACACTTTCTAATACAGGTACGCTGTATTGTTCAATTTCGGCTACGATGTCCTGCACGCCAGCCTTATCGACTTGGCGGAAGATTGCGTCATAGCCTACCATGCCGCTTTGGCCTATTTCGCGATGGTCTTTGATGTGAAGCATCTTGAATCGGCCTGGATATTGATTGATGTAGTCTACTGGGCTGTTTTGTCCGCGTACTACCCAATAGACGTCCATCTGAAAGAATACGTAAGCGGGATCGGTATGGGCCAACATGTAATCCAGCATCACTTCTTTATCTTCTACTTTTTGGAATTCATGGCTGTGGTTGTGATAACCGTATTGAATACCTGCTTCTTGGCAAAGTTTACCCACTGCGTTGAAGTAGTCACAATAGGTTTGCAGCTCTTTGATGGTCTTAGGAACGGCCATCCAAGGGGTAACAATATATTTCATACCTGCGGCCTTATGGTCAGCTATACATTGTTTCCACCATTCCAGTGCTTTGTCAAATTTTCCAGAAGCGAGCTCCTCCGATGTTAGTGAGCGGGTTGTGTGTGAGGAGAGGACGGTCATTCCTGTCTTTTCTACCAGTTGGCGGAATTCTTGAGGTGTCTTGCCATAGAACTTGCCGTCGTTGTAGTTTGCGGCTTCTACGCTGGTGTAGCCCATGTCGGCCAGTTGCTGTAATACTTGTTCCAGCTGAGTGTTGTCTTTCAGCAGATCTCTTACGGAGTAGAGTTGGATGCAGACTTCCTTGGCTGTTTTTTCGTCTTGTTGAGGTGTACCTTCGCCAGCCTGGCTCGTACATGACATTTGTGTCAGCATCAGGCTGAGTATGGATGCAGACAATAGATGTTTGATGTTCATGGTTGTACGAATGTTTTTGGAAAATGATACGTTGCGAAAATAGATGGAAGCTCACCACAGATGATACCTGTTCTCTCAAGTCTCATTCTGGATTTTAGAGAATCCAATTGAGGTAGTTTGTGGAGAAACGGGGAGATCTGGGGTGAGCTTTCTTTAAGTGTACTTCAGGGGTTATTCGAGTACCTTGATACGGATGTTGCGGAACCAGATGTCGTCGCCGTGGTCTTGCAAGCCGATGAAGCCTTCGTGGTTTTCGCCACCACAGTTATTCAGCAGTTCGAAAGCCAAAGGCCATTTTTCCTGGCTGAACTTGCTGGCTTGGAGCATGTCTGTCCATTGTTTGGTCCACAGGTGATATTCCAGTACGTTTTCGCCGTTCTGTCCATGTACTACAGTGCCTTTGTAGACCATGATTTTGGCTTTGTTCCATTCGCCAAAAGGTTTGGTGTTCTGAGGAACAGCAGGAATCATGTCGTACAGAGAAGATGCTTGGCGATTGTTGTCTTTACCCAACTTGGCATCGGGGTGGTTGGCATTGTCCAATAGCTGATATTCGGGTGCGGAGATATAGATTGGCTCCAGCACGTCGTTACCGTCTTTATCCTTAGAAGTTACTTCTTGGGCCAAATAGAAAATACCAGAGTTGCCTCCTTTCGAGATTTTCCATTCTAATTCCAATTCAAAGTTTTTGAATTTGTGGGCAAATATCAAGTCGCCACCGTCTCCGACTTGTGCTTCGCCGCCGCCGCTACCATTGAATTTAAGGCAGCCATCTTCGATAACCCAGCGTGCAGGAACTTTGTCTTTGCCATAGCCACGCCATCCTTCTAGTGACTTGCCGTCGAAAAGGGTGATGTATCCATCGGCATCTACAGGTAAGGTCAGCTGAGCGTCTTCAGGAGCCTTCATTGATTTAGAATAAGTCAGAACCGTTGTCGAAGCGGCTGTTTGGGTTGTTTGTTCGTCTGTTGTTTTCTTCTGGTTTCCTCCACAGGATGCCAGGGTACCTGCCAGTAGGCAGCAAGTTACTGTGTAAAGTACTTTTTTCATGATTTCAATTTATTAAGGGTTAATTAAATGATTCATCGTGGCATGTCAGGAAGCTTCCATCCTTCGCGGTAAGTGTGTTTGATAAGCTCGGCCGCGAATTGTTGTGCGTTGACAGGATCGGTCCAAGTCTTGTCAAAAGTAGGATGACCGTTGTGTATCTGGAAGCCATCTTTGATGACGGTACGGATAGTTTCGTTTTCGCCGATGTTGGTGAAACGCATGTTGGCTCCGTCCCATTCTAAGGTTTTGTTCAATCCTTGCAGGCGGATGGCCAATACACCCATAGCTACCATTTCGTTCATCGGTCCTGCTTCAAAGAAGTTCGATTTGGGCTCTACGCGGTTTTCCTTATTTTCCTTGCAAGCACGTACCCAGTCCATTTCATGTCCGCCGTTCATGGCATTGGGAACACGTCGGCATACTTTCGGCGCATTGGGAACGCGGCCAGAAAGTAACCATGGATTGCGGCCGTAGCAACCACATATCAGTGTGTCTTTGGTGCCGTGGAAAATAGTCAGGCCACCACCGCTCTGCATCAACTGTTTGCCTTGCGGGAATCCGGCCGGACGTTCGGGCATCATGCCACCGTCGTACCAGTGTATTTCGACTTCGGGCATGGCTACTTTGGGCATGTTTTCGCGAGCGGGGAAAATCATCTTGACGTGCTGTGCCTGTGGGGCGCAAGCATTGAGCAGCAGGGTAGAAGAACCTTCTACTTTGATGGGGTATTGGAGCTTTAATGCACGGAAGGGTTGGTGCAGGATGTGGCAGGCCATATCGCCCAAAGCACCCGTACCATAATCCCACCATCCGCGCCAGTTCCAGGGATGATAGATTTCGTTATACGGATTCATCTTGGCAGGACCGGTGAACAAATCCCAGTTCAGAGTTTTGGGAATGCGGTCTTCCTTTTCGGGGACGTTCAGTCCTTGTGGCCAAATGGGGCGGTCGGTGGCACATTCTACTTTGTATACATCGCCTATCTCTCCATTCCAGATCCATTCGCATACCAAGTCTGTCCCTTCGTCTGAGGAACCTTGGTTACCCATCTGCGTAACTACGCCGGTAGAGGCAGCCAGACGGGTGAGCAAGCGCGATTCGTAGACGGAGTGGGTTAACGGCTTCTGAACATAGACGTGTTTGCCCAGCGTCATGGCATCGGCGGTGATGATGGCATGTGTATGGTCTGCGGTAGCTACGATGACGGCATCAATGGACTTGCCCATTTCGTCGTACATCTTGCGATAGTCCCAGTACCGCTTGGCTTGAGGGAATTCATCAAATACCCCTTTGGCGTATCTCCAGTCTACATCGCACAAAGCGACGATGTTTTCAGTATTTTTCACATGGTTGATATTGGTGTGTCCCATTCCTCCGATACCTACAACTGCGATATTCAGTTTATCACTGGGAGAAATGTGCCCGTGGCTTTTTCCTAAGATAGAGCTTGGGGCGATGGTAAGCCCGGCAAGGGCCATACCACTTGTCTTGAGAAACTCTCTTCTTGTAAATTTAGACATGGTGTTTAGATGTTAAGTTGATAATAATTTATTCTGTCAGATGGTTGAGGGCTTTATTGAGCAGGTCTCAATAGCCCATAACCATTTTTCATGTGTTTTCTGCGTTCTCTGATTTCCTCCAGAGTTTGTAAATTGCCTATGCTTGGCAGGCAATTGTGACGGGCATCTTCAAGAAAGCTCCATGCATAGTGGGAAGCTTCAATGGAGTCGCGTAGGCTTGGCAGACTATTGTCGCGTATTCCGCTTCGGATGGAAGCGGCCATCTGTTTGCATAGCTTGTCCAGGTTCTTTCCCCCGAAGGGTTGTTGCAGGCAGAGTGTACGATTGACGCCATGTAGCTCTACAGTGGCCGTTTTGAAATCATGGGTCATCCGTACAATACCTTTGGTACCGATGATGTCGGTATAGGCATTATGGGTCTGGTCTTTAGAGAGTTGGCCGTAGACGAAACCTTGGGTGATGTCGAATACAACGCCGTTGTGGAATGTCCCATGGCATTGTATCCACCATGGATCTTTATAGTCCCACATGCGAATCCCTTGCGCGTTCCATGTCTTGTAATCGCTTTCGGCATACCAGCGGGCAATGTCTACATAGTGCATGCCGCAATCGTGGAAAGCAGGTCCCTCGTGTTCATGCCCTTCGCCAGGAGCTAATCCAGGGGTCATGTGGCAGATGCGTAAGATGGCCAACTCGCCTATTTCTCCTTCTTGGATGAATTGTTTCATTGCCTGATGATACCAAGCATTGCGTAAGTAAAGGTTGACAGTAGAGAATATATCGGCATGTTCCGTCAGGTTGACGGCTTCAATCTCTTTTTCCTGTGTGTCGGCGATAGGCTTCTCTGCAATGATATGCTTATGAGTTCTGACAGCCTTTTCTATTTGTTCTTTCCTTGAATTTGCCAGCGTAAAAAGTCCTACGACTTCTACTTGTGGGTCGTTGAACAGAATATCCTCGTCGCTTACGATACGCGTAGAGGCAGGAACGATATTTCGTGCCTTTTCTCTTGCATCGGGATTAGTATCGCAGATATAGAGAATATCCCATTCTCCACTGTATTGCATCTCTTTACAATACATTTGCCCCATTCGGCCAAATCCGATGATGGCTACTTTGATTTTCATGATTATTAGATATGTCTATGTTTGTTGTTTTGCAAATTTAGTGCTTTAGGGATATTAAAAGGAATATGGGATACTAAAAAAATGAAAAAGAAGATCTTCTGTTTGGGTGTTAAGAAGAAAAATGAGTAGTTTTTTTATTCACTTATTCTCGTGAGGCGGATTCTGTTATTTATCCAATGAAGACCTTATTTACTTACTTAAATGTTCTTACTTTTCTTCTTTTATTTCTGTGCATTTTCCTATTTCCAGCTTAAAGTGTTACCTTTGCCTGCTGATTAAGAATGTTGTCGAAACGGTTCGTAAACATGCTTTTGTTTGCTTGTCTTTCGACTTCATGTTGTTTTAGTATAAATTTAAAAAGAACAGTAATGGAAAATCAAAGACCTTTGATATTGGTATCGAACGATGACGGCATCGTTGCGAAAGGAATCAGTGAGCTGATCAAGTTTCTCCGTCCGCTGGGTGAAGTGGTAGTAATGGCCCCCGACAAGGCCCGTTCGGGTACGGGATGTGCGCTCACTACAGGCGAACCTATCCACTACAGCCTTGTGCGCAAGGACGTAGGCTTGACGGTTTATAAGTGCTCGGGCAACCCTGCCGACTGTGTGAAGCTGGCTTTTGAGACGGTGCTCGACCGCAAGCCCGATCTCGTGGTGGGCGGCATCAACCATGGTGACAATTCGGCTACGAACGTACATTACTCGGGTACGATGGGTGTCGTTATCGAAGGATGCCTCAAGGGAGTACCTTCCATCGGTTTCTCCTTGTGCAGCCACGAGCCCGACGCAAACTTCACGGCCGCAGGTCCTTATGTGCGCGACATTGTCCGCCTGGTATTGGAAAAAGGCCTGCCTGCGCTGACCTGCCTTAATGTGAACTTCCCCGATACGCAGGAGCTGAAGGGCGTCAAAATCTGTCGCCAGACGAAGGGACAATGGACCAGCGAATGGGAGAACTTTGCCCATCGTGGCGACAACCATTACTATTGGTTGACGGGCTCGTTCGTGGACGAAGATGCCGATCAGGAGGATACCGACCACTGGGCGCTGGCCAACGGCTATGTAGCCATTACGCCTACCACGGTAGACGTCACGGCCTATGGCATGATCGACGAGCTGAAGACTTGGTTCTAATCGTATGAAATACTACCTGATTGTCGGCGAAGCCTCGGGCGACCTCCATGCGTCGCACCTGATGGCGGCCTTGCGTCGCGAAGACCCGCAGGCGGAGTTCCGCTTCTTTGGGGGCGACCTGATGGCTGCCGCGGGAGGTTGTGCGCCTGTGAAGCACTATCGCGACCTGGCCTACATGGGCTTCGTCCCTGTCCTGCTCCACCTGCGCACCATCTTTGCCAATATGGACTTCTGCAAGCACGACATCGTGGAGTGGCGGCCCGACGCCTTGATACTGGTGGATTACCCAGGCTTCAACCTCAGCATCGCCAAGTACATCCATGCTCGCACGCGTATCCCTGTCTACTACTACATCGCTCCCAAGATATGGGCGTGGAAGGAGTACCGCATCAAGAACATCAAGCGCGACGTGGACGAGCTTTTCTCCATCCTGCCTTTCGAGGTCGATTTCTTCGAGGGAAAGCACCAATACCCCATCCATTATGTGGGCAATCCGACGCTGGACGAGGTGGTCGCCTTCCGTGCTTCTTACAAGGAGACACGTCAGGACTTCTTCGAGCGCAACGGCTTGCAGGCCAAGCCCGTTATCGCTTTGCTTGCAGGCAGCCGCAAGCAGGAAATCAAGGACAACCTGCCTGACATGATTCGGGCGGCTTCCTCCTTCGGTGGTTATCAGCTGGTGCTGGCAGGCGCGCCAGGCATCGATGCCGACTACTATCGCGCCTATATAGGCGACGCCGACGTGAAAGTCATCTTCGGCCAAACTTACGAACTGCTGAGTCATGCCGAAGCGGCGCTGGTCACTTCGGGCACGGCTACGCTTGAGACGGCGCTTTTCCGCGTGCCGCAGGTGGTGTGTTACCATACGCCGATCGGACGCGTCATCGCTTTCCTGAAGCGACATATATTGAAGGTGAAGTATATCTCGCTTGTCAACCTGATTGCAGGGCGTGAGGTGGTGCGCGAGCTGGTGGCCGACACGATGACGGTAGCGCAGATAAAGATCGAACTGGGTCGTATCCTCAACGACGAAAGCTGGCGCAGGGAGATGCTGGCTGGCTACGACGAGGTAAGCAAACGCCTGGGCGAACCAGGCGCCCCTGCCAAGGCGGCCCGTCTCATCCGTTCGTTGTTGGCAAAGGGTTGATCGTAAACCAGTCTGTGTATTTCAAATAAAATGTTAAAAGCGGGCAGGTCGATGCAGTAAATGCGCGATCTGCCCGTTTTCTTGTCAGAAATCAGAAGATAAATTGTGAGGATTATGAAAAAAGTACATTGGTTTGTCCTGTTGTTATGCCTGGCTTTGTCGCCCGTCTTCCAGTCGTGCGATGATGGCGATGGCTATTCAATTGGTGATTTTACGCCTCCTTTGTGGGCGACGGTTCGTGTCGGTGGAGGCGCTTTCTATCTGGATTGTGATGTTTGGGGCACGCTTTGGCCTGTCAATACCGATATGGGGTGGTATACGCCTGTCGATGGCCAGCGAGTCATTACTTACTTCAACCCTCTGTGGGACAACTACGAGGGATACGATCATGCGGTCAAGATTTTGGGTATCCAAAACGTGTTGACCAAACAGGTGGAGACCTTGACGCCCGAGACGGACGAAGAGTTTGGTAACGACTCTGTTACTATTTACCAGGGCGATATCAGCATTAGCGGTGGATACATGAACATTATCTTCCTTCAGAATCTGCCTGCCAAGGAGAAACACCGTATCAGCCTTGTGCGTCCGCAAGACGATGCCGAGCTCTATGGTGAAGACGGCTATGTTCATCTGGAGTTGCGCTACAACGACTATGACGATGTGACGGGTTATGGCAATTGGGGAGCTGTTTCCTACAACCTCAGTAGCCTGAATTTCACAGATGCCACAAAGGGTATCAAGCTGAAACTCAATTCTTCGGTCAATGGCGAAGTAGAAGTCGCATTCGACTTTGTTTCGTCTGACGATGAAGGCGAAGGCAGCTCGGAAAAAGGCTTGCAACGTAATGTAGACCTGTCGAAGGTACAGCTGAAATAATGTCTTTTTAAATTGGTATGTAAAGTCGGAGGCCCCGAAAGCGGATATATGTCCAGCTTTCGGGGCCTCGTTTTATAGGGTTGTCCCAGGTGGAAATCTTTTAGAGCAGCGTCAGTGCAAACAGGTAGCAGACGGCGGCGGGGATAGCCATCAGAGCGCTGTCGAAGCGGTCGAGCATGCCTCCATGGCCGGGCAGAATATTGCCCGAATCCTTGATGCCCAGCTGGCGCTTCATGAGCGATTCGGTCAGGTCGCCCCATGTGCCGAAGATGACCACTACTACAGCCAGCCCGGCCCATTGGCCTACCGAGATGAAGTCGTAGTAGTGGGCGAAGATAAATGAGGATGCGATGGAGAAGACAGCTCCTCCGATACTGCCTTCCCATGACTTTTTGGGCGAGATACGCTCGAAAAGACGATGCTTTCCTATCAGCGAACCAACGCAATAGGCACCCGTGTCGCTCAGCCAGATGAAGACAAAGATGGAGAGCGGCAGGATGGGGTTGTAGCTCACGCTGCTCGCCGCCGGGTCGTTGTGGAAGGCCAGCACATTGAGCAAGGCGAAGGGCAGGGCCACGTAGAGCTGGCTCATCATAGAGAAAGCCCAGTTGCCCAGCGGGTTCTTGTGTTTCAGGTAGAGCTCTGTGATCATCATGTAGAGCAGCAGGGCCAGGTAGGGCAGGAAGACGCGTGCGTCGGTAGCCTGCGTGCAGAAGCCCATCAGAGCCAGACAGAGGTAAGCTCCGCCCAGCGAGGTAATGGTGCGGTTGATTCTTACTTCGCCGCTGGCGTTGACCAGGTGGCCGAACTCATGCACGCTCAGGGCGGCAATGAGGGTGAACAGAAGTCCGAAAGACAGGGGGCTGTAAAGGATGCAGCCCACCAGTACGATGATGAACAGGACGCCTGTAATGGTTCTTTTCACGAGATTGCTTTGCATGGCTTTCCTCCTTTATGCTTCAGTAGGTTGTTCTCCTTTCTTTTCGTCCGCCTTGCCTTCTGCCTGTGCTTTTCCTTCGGCAGGTTCAGAGGCATTTCCCTTTTCCTGCTCTTTCACATCCAGTACGGCTTGTTCGGCACGTTTGCTTTCTTCTTCAGCTGCTTCCTTCAACTCCTTGGAAGTCTTGTTGGCGGTGATGATCTCTTCCGAACGCGAAGCCCAAGGGCGCTTGCCGAAGATTTGCTCCACGTCTTCAGCAAAGATGACTTCCTTCTCGATGAGCAGCTGGGCCAGCTTGTTGTGTCCTTCCTTGTGTTCGGACAAGATTTGCTTGGCGCGTTCGTACTGCTCGTTCACCATGCGCTTCACTTCCTCGTCGATGAGTTCGGCGGTCTTCTCGCTATAGGGGCGGTTGAAAGAGTATTCGTCGTTGTTGTAGTAGCACAGGTTGGGCAGCTTTTCGCTCATGCCCAGGTAGGCTGTCATGCCATAGGCCTGCTTCGTCACACGCTCCAGGTCGTTCATGGCGCCTGTCGAGATGCGGCCCAGGAAGAGGTCTTCGGCGGCGCGTCCGCCCAACGTGGCGCACATTTCGTCGAGCATCTGCTCCTTGGTCGTGATCTGTCGCTCTTCGGGCAGGTACCAGGCGGCACCCAAGGCCCGTCCGCGCGGCACGATGGTCACCTTGATGAGCGGGTTGGCATATTGCAACAACCAGGAGATGCTGGCGTGTCCTGCCTCATGGATGGCGATGGAGCGGCGTTCCTCTTCGGTTGTGATCTTGGTCTTCTTTTCCAGACCTCCCACGATGCGGTCGACGGCATCGAGGAAGTCCTGCTTGCCTACGAACTTCTTACCGTGGCGGGCGGCTATCAGGGCAGCTTCGTTGCACACGTTGGCGATGTCCGCGCCCGAGAAGCCAGGTGTCTGACGTGCCAGCAGGTCGACGTCAACCGTTTCGTCTATCTTGATGGGGCGCAGGTGTACGCCGAATACTTCCTTACGTTCGTTCAGGTCGGGCAGGTCGACGTGTATCTGACGGTCGAAGCGTCCTGCACGCAACAGGGCCTTGTCGAGCACGTCCACACGGTTTGTGGCGGCCAGGATGATGATACCGCTATTCGAACCGAAACCGTCCATTTCGGTCAGCAACTGGTTCAGCGTGTTTTCACGCTCGTCGTTGCCACCCATGGCGGCCGCTTTCGAGCGGGCACGTCCTACGGCATCAATTTCGTCGATGAACACGATACAAGGAGCTTTCTCTTTGGCCTGGCGGAAAAGGTCGCGCACACGCGAAGCACCCACGCCGACGAACATCTCCACGAAGTCCGAGCCAGCCAGTGAGAAGAAGGGTACGTTTGCTTCGCCTGCTACAGCCTTGGCCAGCAATGTCTTACCCGTGCCCGGAGGGCCTACCAGCAGGGCGCCCTTGGGGATCTTTCCTCCCAGGTCGGTATATTTCTGAGGCTCCTTGAGGAACTCCACGATTTCTTCCACTTCCTGCTTGGCTTCAGCCAGGCCGGCTACGTCCTTGAATGTCACCCTGATGTTCGATCCCTTTTCGAACAGCTGTGCTTTCGACTTGCCGACGTTGAAGATACCTCCACCGCCGCCCATGCCTCCGCCACTGCTCCAGCGGCGCGACAGGTAGATCCAGAAGCCCACTACCAGCAGGATGGGCACTACATTCCACAGGATGAGGCTCATGTAGTTGCCTTTCTTTTCGTAGGTGATGGCTCCGTCGAAGTGGTTTTCGTCCTTTTCTTTCTGAAGGAAGTCGCCCAGGCTTTCGCGCGAGGGAGCTTCGGTTGTGACCATCGGATTGCGTCCCACACGGGTGGAGTCGATTCCGAATACGTTTCCTACGTGTTGCGGCTTGATGTAAGCCTCTACCGAATTGTCGTCAAAGCCCGTCACGCGGCTGATGTAGCCTTTCTGCACATAGCTTTGAAATTCATCATAGGAGACGTTCTTGCTGCTGACGCCATTTTTGTTGGTCAGCCACAGGCCGGCCAGCATCATCAGGAGAATCATGTACAGCCAGTTCAGGTTGAACTTGGGCAGGTTCACCTTGTTGTTGCCGTTGCCGGTGTTCTTTTTATTGATGTTATTGTTGTCCATATTCGTTTGTTAGTCTAAGTCGGGTATTTCGGTAAGTTTGGCGTCTGCCCAAAGGTTTTCCAGATTGTAGTAGTTGCGCACTTCGGGCAGGAATACATGCACCAGTACCTCAGCATAGTCCATGGCCACCCATTGAGCATTTCTCAGGCCGTCTACTGCATAGGGCTTGGCGTTGGCTCCCTCGCGTGCGAAGTCTTTGACAGACTCCACGATGGCAGTGACTTGGCTGGGTGAGTTTCCTTGGCAGATGATGAAGTAGTTGCAGATGGTGTCATCTATTTGCGTCAGGTCCGCAATGACGATTTTTTTTCCTTTTTTATCCTGGATTCCTTCGGTGATTTGTTCGATCAGTTTTTTTGTTTCGTCCATTTATACATTATTATATTAAACAGTCGGCAAATATACGCCGTTTTCTTATATGTAACACGTAAAATGTGAAAAGTATTTTGATTTTAGTTTTTTTTTAGTGATGTAATTGCTTGTAGAAAGCCCATTTATCATTTTTCTGCAAAAAAAATCTTCCGAAATGTTTGCGTTTCACAAAAAGTTCG
>OLYY01000924.1_pt1 | contig 11410 bp, 10 predicted proteins | sample 1673561 | NCBI WGS metagenome assembly OLYY01 (sample SAMEA103958115, study PRJEB25191) | human gut metagenome | biome: human-associated habitat [ENVO:00009003]; feature: intestine environment [ENVO:2100002]; material: feces | place: Germany | collected 2013/2015
GCTGACCAGCTTCTGCGGTCTTTACGCGCACCGGACGATTCGCCAAATCGTATTCGCTCTGCGTCGTCCGATTCAGCAGATTGTCGCGAACTCGTGCCACCTGCCCCTTCGCGTTGTAGTCGTACTCGTATCGCGGCGCGGTTTCCTCGCCGTACACCACCCCCGTCACGCGGTTGAAGTCATCGTACCGACTGCTGATTTTCGCCCCGTTGCCGTATGTCGTCGCGGTCAGCGTGCCGAAATTCGGCTTCGTCGGATCGTTCTGATACTGGCTCTGCGACAGGGAACGCTGATGAAATGAGGTGACCAGATGGCGGATGAATTTTTCGTCAGATGCAATTGCAAAAATCGAAGGTTTACTGGCGGTAAATCGAGATTTTTGCAAGCAGCAGATGGCGGAAAAGGCATTCGTCAGATGTGCCGCCGAATAAATCAGAGATTCCGCAGCGCAAGATTTACAATCTGCACATTTACAGACACGGCTTTTTCATGATACAATAGGAGGGAAACCACCCACAGGAGGGCTTGACCATGTTTGATGAAATTCTGCAATGGTTCTCCAGCCATTTGTCGAACCTGACCGACGCGCTGGTGTACTGCGCTATCGCGGGGGTCACGCTGATTGGCGTTTTCAAGTGCCTGATTCCCCTGATTACCACAACCCACGCCCTGCGCCGCGCTATCACCCGCTTGCAGCAGGATGCCGGCACGCGGCAGGGCACACCCGTCTGGCAGGAAAAACGCTTTATGGGCAATCGGCTGAAGAACTGCTGGCTGCGCTTCCTGCAAAACGCCGAGCAGCTTGACCGCCGCGGTCTGCCCTGCAACGTTGAGGACTACATCAACGACGATACCGTCATCCACGGGCCGGGCAATGCGCAGTTGGCCGATCTGATTCCGGGTCTGCTGACCTCTTTGGGCATTTTGGGCACGTTCATGGGCATGATGGACGGTCTGGGCGGCCTCGACTTCTCCAACGCCGACAAGATTATTGAGGGCATCCCGACGCTGCTGACGGGGATGCAGTTCGCCTTTGGCACATCCGTCGCTGGCGTCAGCTGCTCCATCTGCTTCAACATTATCAACCGCATTCTGCAAGGCTCCAGCTATCGCGCGATTGACGACTTCGTGTCGAACTTCACTTCGCTGGCGATGTCGCGCCCGTTGGACAACGATGTACAGCTTATCTGCCAGAATCAGGACTCCAACCACATGCTTTCCACCCTCACCGACACCCTGCCGGGGCAGCTCGCGGGCGCAATGGAACACTCTGTCCGCAGCGCGATGCAGCCCGTTTCGCAGGCGATGGACAACTTCCTGATGGGGGCGACGCGCGCGCAGGTGGACGGTGTAGGTCGCATCGTCGGCAGCTTTGTGCAGCAGATGAACGCGTCCCTCTCCGACCAGCTGCTCACCCTTGGCCGCACGATGACCGAGGTGAATCAGCATCAGCAGGCGTCGCTGGAGCAAGTCCGCCAGTCGCTGAACGCCGCCGCCGCCATTCAGGTTGATATGCGCCAGCTGCATGACGTGACGAACGATGTGATTGCGCACTTTGAGCAGTACATCAAGGAACTCAGTGCCGCCCGCAGCCGCGACGAGGGCTTCGAGCGTTCCTCTGCTGATTTGCTCACCCGCTTAGGCAAAGTCAGCGATCAGCAGTTGAGCGCGCTGAACCGCATCCGCGCCGGACAGGAGGAGCTCGCCCGCGTGACGGAGCAGTTCACCCGCCAGAGCAGCGAAACAACTGCCGCGATGAAGCAGTCCAGCAACGCCACGACACAGGAGCTTTCCGGCGTCGCCGATGCCATGAAGCAGTCCGCCGCCGAGCTTTCCGCCGGCTGCCAGAACTTCACGCAGAGCGTCGTCAGCGGGCTTAGCCAGTCGCTGGGCATGTTTGACGCAAGTATGCAGGGACTGATGGCAATGATGGGCGAAACGACGGACAAGCTCTCCGGCACAGACAGCGCCGAAGCGACCCGCCAAGCCGCCGAAACACAGCGCCTGCTGACCGCACTCAAGGAGTCGATTGACGCGGCAACCGCTGCGCTCCGCCAGAAGGAGGGGTAAGCATGGCGCGTATCCGCAACCGGCGCGCCGCCCGCACCAGCAACAGCGGCGCAAGCTGGATCAGCTACTCTGACATGATGGCAGCGCTGCTGCTTGTGTTTGTTCTGATTTTGAGCGTCAGCCTCTACCAGTATTTCACGATGCTGGAGACGAAAACCGCCGAACTGGACGCGCAGAAGGCGCTCGTCAGCCAGCAGCAGGTAACGCTCGACGCGCAGACGTTGCAGCTTGCCTCCCAGCAGGTGACGATGGACAAGCAGGCGACGGAAATCGCCATCATCCAAGTGCAGCTGGATTCACAGGCGAAGGAGCTGGAAAACGCCTACATCGTCCTGAGCGACCAGCAGGCGCAATTGCAGCAGGCGCAGACCGATTTGGCTGACCGCGAGGCAAAGCTCATCATCCTGCAAACCGACCTGAACAACAAGGAAATGGCGCTGCAAGCCGCGAACGAAGTGCTGGAAAATCAACAGGCGGCAATGGCGGCACAGGCGGAGCAGATCGACGCGCTGATTGGCATTCGCCCGCGCATCATCACGGCGCTGTCCTCTGCGCTGTCCTCCGCGAACCTCAGCGCAACGGTGGATAATTCCACGGGCGACATTGTGCTGGACAGCTCTGTGCTCTTCGACACGGGCAAATCCGAAATCCGCGCAGAAGGCAAGGCGCTGCTTGACCGCTTCGTGCCCGTCTACCTGAACGTGCTGCTGCGCGGCGAGTACAGCGCGTACCTCGGCGAGATCATCATCGAGGGCTACACAGACTCCACCGGCGACTACTACAACAACCTGAAACTCTCGCAAGAGCGCGCGCTGTCCGTCGCCACCTACATCCTGAAAATGCCCGGTCTGACGACCCGCCAGCGCGATTTGCTCAAGAGCGGTCTGCTGACCATCACCGGGCGCGGCGCCACAGGGCTGATTTACGACCAATACGGCAACGAGGACAAGGAAGCTTCGCGCCGCGTGGAGTTCCATTTCAGCCTGAAGGATTCCGAAATGATTGACCAAATGAACCGCCTGCTTCAGCAGACCGAAGGAGATTAAGAAGAAGTTTCATGAAGCGTTTTGCCATTGTGAGCGTCGTTTTGCTGCTGATTGCACTGCTCGGTGTCGGCGCGATGTACATGACGTCGAACGTGACGGTGATTGCGCAGGGCGTTACGGCGCTGGAAGCCTACCGGAACTACGACTTGTTCACTGACCTGAGCGCGCAGGTTCGCGCAGGCGCGGTCGTCGGCACGTCGTTCGTCGCCCCGCAGGAGCTGTCCAGCGCGGAGGATTACGTCTTTTACACCTACACGTTCCGGCTGGAGAACAACACAACCCTGCCCGCGGAAATGATTGAGGTGCAGATTACGCCCATGAGCGGCGATATTCTGCAAATCGGCAGCGACCAAGTGCTGACCCTGCCCGCGCACACCATCGGCGACGTGACCGCCACCATCCTGACGAGCAAGGACATGCACGCAATCCGCGAGGCGAACATCACCTACTACATCTGGGGGATTCCCTTCACTATCCGGACGACCATTCAGACAAGCAGCTGACAAGGTGATTTGCCATGGAATACCGAATAGAGCACTACAAAAACTGCGAACGGTTCAACGAGCAGTATCAAAGCATTTACCAATTTCTTTTGAAAGCGGGAACGCTAGATTACAACGAGCATTTTCATTGGGGACGTTTTGAATGATTTGTCCAATCCGCTGCTCTATTGTCTGCCGGACGGCTATACCATGTGCCCGCGGGAATTTGCCGCCGATCCATGGCAATACCAGCTGGTGATTCACAGAGGGTTTGACACTGACGGCACGCCCGAAAGATGGGATGCGGAGTTGCTGAAGCGCATCCCCCACGCAAACGACGCGCTGAAAACCTTTGCGATTGCCGACTGCGAATATTGCGCGCACTGCGGCTTATGGTACACAACCGGTGACACCGCTTATGTTGAGCCTGTCGCCACCGTGCCGGAGCACAGAAAGCGCGGCTTGGCGAAAGCGGTGGTCTATGAAGCATGTTCGCGCGCCCATGCGCTTGGTGCAAAGCGCGCCATCGTCTTGTCTGACCAAGCATTTTATTCCCGAATCGGTTTCCCGCTTTCTTCGGAAGTGTATGATTGGGAGTACGCTAATTCTGATTGATTTCGCAGGGAAAGCAAGCAAAAACCCCCGGCTGCAAAACGCGGCTGGGGGGTTGTTGTTTTGGAATTATTTATTATACTATTTGCAGATGGCGCAGGTGAACCCGGAAATAGCATTACCCGTTCAAATTGTCATCCGCATCGTCTGGGCGCGTGACGTTCAAGTCACTCAATTCCACGAAGCCGCGAATCCGCTGCCCCTGCGCCGTCGTCGTCTCCACAAACGCCCATTCCTGACCCAGCTGTCCCAGATACGTCACCTGCTGTCCCGCCGTCAGCGTCATCACCGCGCCGCAGGAATTCAGCGGGTCGTCGGTGAGCGCCGATGTGCGCAGAACTTGCGCCGGGTAATTCGCCCAGCTGCCGATTTCCGCCACTTCCGACAAATTCGACACCGCATCCGCCTTGATGTACCCGATGCGGTACTGATGGCGGCTGATGGCGTACTGCACGAGCAGATAGCCGTCCTCCTCGAAGAACACCTGCACCCAGTCGTTCGTGGACAGCAGCGCCTTGCCGTTCGCCGCGCGGAAGCTGGTATCCGACGGCGCGGAATACACCGCATACTGCTTGCCTGCCGCAAGTTTGGCGTACTGCGAAGGCTGCGGGAAACCGTAGGGGTACGTCCAGCTCCACGGGGAATCCGGAATCGTCGGCGGATTCGTCAGGTGCTCGCGCGCCGCCGCGACCGTCCGCGGGAAGCGATCCATGCTGAACTGTGCCATGGCCGTCTCCACCACACCGGAAACCGTCGTCTTGACCCACTTGCCGTTGTCCGACAGAGTGAGGAAGGTCATGCCGCTGCGGGTCACTTCCACCTGTGTCGCATCACCAAAGGACAGGTTTGTCAGCTGCCAGCCATTCGCTTCATGCGTGAAATACGCGCTGTCGCCGTTCGGGTAGTGGATGACGAAACGCCCGTCCGCCAGCACCGCCAGCTGCGGCACGTTCGCGTCACCCTGCCCCACCGCGCCCCAGTTGCGCATGGTGATTTTCCAATCCGCCTGTGCGGATGATTTTTCCGCCAGCACCAGCACGTTCGTTTCGCTCTTGGTGTTGCGCATCACCAGCAGCACTGCCTCGTAGCCGGATTCTTCCTGCATCACCGCGAACGCCTTGTTCTCCGGCATATCTGGCTGGTTCGCGATAGCGTAGTGTGCCCACGCCTTCACGGTGAACAAGTCCGCGACTTCCTCCGGCAGTTCGCTTTCCGCCTGCGCCGTCAGCATCGTCAGGCACATCACAAGTGCCAGCAAAAACGTTCCAATCCGCGTGTACTTTCTCATGTCTCTTCCTTCTTTCTGCCGCACTTTCCTGCGGTCTTCACCTATCTAACGCATCAAAAGCGGCATATCTTCCCTCCATTACAAATTTTCTGCACAAAAAACGCCCAACCATCGCTGATTGGGCGCAGATTTGCTTATTCCGTCACCGTTTCGGACGGCTGCGGTTCAGGCGTGATGACCTCCACCGTGTCCGTCGGCGCGGGTGTTGCTGTCGGGGCTTCCGTCGGCGCGGGCGTCGCCGTAGGGACTTCGGTCGGCACTTCCGTCGGCGCAGGTGTCGCCGTCGGCGCTTCCGTCGGTTCTGGGATTGCCGTCGGCGCATTCGTCGGCGCGGGTGTTGCCGTCGGCACGTTCGTCGGGGTCGGCGTGATGATTACCACCGGGCTGGTCGGCGTCGGCGGCACGTTGCCCGGATTCACAGGCGCTTTTTCGTCGAAGAGCAGCATCAATGTGTCCGCATCAGCAACGCCGGTGATTTTCTTCTCCTCATAACCGCAGATGGTCTGGAAGAGCTTGATGGCTTCCGTCGTGCGCTTGCCGTACACGCCATCAACTTCCTTCTCCACGTCGTTAGTAGTGAAATAGCCAAGATCGAACAGGCGCTGCTGCATCAGCTTGACAGGCGTGCCCTTCTTGCCTTCCTTTAGGGGCATGTAAGGATCGTAAACCGGCGCTTTCTTGGAGTACAGCTTCTCCTGCATGGCTGCCGACGCGTACCGGTGCTCGGTGTAACCGATGGCGGACTGGAACAGGTTGACCGCAAACTGCGTGTCGTCACCCCAGACGCCATCCACCTTGCCCACTGGATAGCCCAGCTTGGACAGGCGGTTTTGCAGCTTGCGCACCGCCTTGCCCTTGCTGCCGTAGTTCAGGCGCGTGTACTCGGACGCAGCCGTCGCAGTTGCGGTCGGGCGGGGCGTCGCAGTCGGGCGGACAGTCGCCGTCGGACGCGCGGTTGCGGTCGGCACAGCGGTCGTGGGTAGCCGTCGCAACAGACACATTGCCGCGATCTGTCACAACTTCAATTGCCGGCAGACCCGCGCTGATTTCCACGTTCCAGCCGAAGGATTCCGCGGGCGCATAGCGGAACAGCTCGCTGCCGATGGCGGATGCTTTCTCCGTCAGCTCCGACGTCGCCGGATAATTGGTGGTCGTCAGCGCGACGCGGTTGTAAACCGTGACGCTGTGGTCAGATGCGACGATGGTGATGTTCTCGCCGTTCGCCGTCATGCTCAGCACAGGCGCGGTGATGCCCAGAATCGCCAGCGTCCGCGCAGTCGCGACGTTCTCCGTGCGCACCATCAGGGCAGCGGTGTTCGTCGTGTTCTGTTTGAGGTACAGCAGTTCATCCGGCGCGGTCGTGGTCTGCTCGTCCGCCAAATCGCAGAAGGCAAGCACGCCCGTATCCACAATCGTGGCGCCATTGCGCAGCACACCGTCCGTCAGCGTATAATTCGACTTCGCCGTCAGCGCATTCACCTGCTCATCAGTCGGGGCTTCCGCGATAATCAGCGACTGCGAGCCGTCCAGCGCAATGCTGAGCAGCTTGCCATCCTGCGCGCGGCAGTAGACGACCGTGTCCGTAATCGAAAGAATATCCGCAATCGGATAACGCAGGACGCGCACCGTACCCGTCGGATCCTGCAGATACAGCTCATTGCTGCTGCCCAGATACGCCGTGTAGCCCAGATGCGTTATCGTCGGCTCAGCAAACGCAGTCGACAGCATCAGCAGGCTTACCAGCCCTGCCAGAAACTTCTTCATCCGTTCTTCCTCCTTTTGCGCGGAGCGAACCAGCTTTGGGCTGTTTCCTTCCCCTTGCAAGAATAAAACGCATGACGCTGCTGTTTTGTTCCCAGCGGAATCAAATTTTTCCGAAATAATTTTTTTCCATGCCGGAATCCATAGGAAAAACTTGCATTCCATTGAATTTCCTGATATAATAGAAGCTGTCGTGATGGGCAAACCGTCCATCAAGTTTTTGCTATCCGCTTTTTTTCCCGCAAGGGCACAGGAATTTCCATGATATGAGGAAAGGAAGAGAACGAATGAAAAAATGGAAGCTGCTCGCAGGGCTGACGCTGCTGCTTCTGCTCCTGCTGAGTGTCACAGCGCAGGCGGATTCCAGCAGTTACGGCGTTGTGTTCGGTGCAGCGAATGTCAACCTGCGCTCCGCCCCCACTACCAGTTCCGCCGTTTTGGGTGCGTACAACAAGGGAACGTGGATGACCGTGCGCGGATACAGCAACGGCTTTTATCAGGTGGAAACACCTGACGGCCGCTATGGCTGGATGCGGCAGGATTATCTGCTCGTTTCGGCGGATGCAACCGGCACAATCGGCTACGTTTCCCATGCGGGCTACCTGAACCTCCGCCGCGAGGCCAGCACATCCGCCAAGGTGCTCGGCAAGTACGACGACGGCACGCCATGCGTCATTCTCGACCGTGCGGGCGACTGGTATTATGTTTCCGTCGGCGGTCAGACCGGCTATTTTCTCACCCGTTTCATCTCCACCCGCAGCGGCGTCTACTCCGACAAGCTCGGCATGGTCATTTCGCCGAATAAGGAGAACGTTCATCTGCGCTCCGGCCCGGGCAAGAACTACGGCAGCCTCGCTTCCATCCCCGGCTGCACCTACGTTATGATTCTCCAGCAAGGCAACGGCTGGTGGAAAATCGCTGTCAACGGCGGCGTCGGGTTTATGTCCTCAGACTATCTGCGCGCGGGGCATATCCGTCGTTCCGAAGGCGAAGCCCTCTGCGCGAAGGCGGCGGGAAGCAGCGCATCGAGCGGTTCTTCCTCCACGGCACAGCAGGCAACCTATGCGGTCGTCAACAACCCGAATCCGCGCGACAAGCTGAATCTGCGCAGCAGGGCGAGCACCCGCGGCACGAGCTTAGGCAAGTATTCCAACGGGACGGTGGTCACGATGATTTCGCAGGGCGACCAGTGGTGCAAGGTCAAAACGCCCGACGGCAAAACCGGATATATGATGACCGACTACCTTTCCATTCCCTCTGCCAGCTCATCGAGTTCCACACGCATTGTCCGCCATCCGCAGGGAACGTATGTGAACCTGCGCAGCAGCGGCTCGAAATCCGCGCGCGTGCTGGTGCAAGTGCCGCACGGGTCAACGGTGGTTGTGCTCTCCGCGGGCAAAACGTGGACGAAGGTGCGATACAACGGGTACACAGGATATATGATGACGGCGTATTTGAAGAAGCAGTAAGGAGATATTAACACGCGGCAGGGGGCTGAAAAAATCAGCTTCCTGCCGCTTGTTTTGTATGAAGTTTATTCCCCACATTCTCCCCCGCTGCCCTCGCAGACGTGCTCCATGCCCTGCCGCAGCAGCGTCGCCACATGGTCATCCGCCAGCGAATAGAACACGGTCTTGCCGTCGCGCCGCGCCTTAATCAGCCGGGCCTGTTTCAGCACGCGCAATTGGTGCGATACGGCGGATTGTGTCATGCCCAGCAGCTTCGCGAGGTCGCACACGCACACCTCCGCCGTCAGCAGCACGAACAGGATGCGCACGCGCGTCCCGTCGCCGAACACCTTGAACAAATCTGCCAGCCGCAGCAGCGTTTCCTCGTGCGGCAGCTCGTGCTGCACTTTTTCCACCACTTTCTCGTGCACACACAGGAAACCGCAGCCCTCTACCTCCAGCTTCTCTTCTGCCTCCGCCACGCATTCCGCCTCCTTGCCTAAATCGCTCTCATTATAGCATGGTTGGCGGAAAAACGCAAATGATTAGGCGAAAAAATATGATGTCCTGTTCATATGTTGCGTTTTCTATGCAAATATGCGCATCATTCCTGAAGTTCCAGCGTAAACCCCTTTTCCGCATCCGGATGGCAAGCATCCCACTTCTCTCCCATATTGCGAATCGGTACAAACGTCAGCCGCGTGATGTCCGTCTCCGCCGGGTAGAAGTCGAAGCCGACAGTCAGCTGTTCGGGCGTATCCACGCCGTACGCGCCGTTCGTGACCTGCTGGAAATTCGCGTAGGCGTCGTAACCGGAATCGGTCTCGCCGTTGACATACACGCGCCAAGCGTTGGGCAGATTCGTCATTTGGCGGATTTCGTCCTCGGTATACGCCGCTGAAAATTCATAGTGCATGGTGATGTTCGCGCGCATGAAGGACAAGTTCACATTGTCAATCACGAGGTCGTAGTCCCCCATGTCGATGCGCTTGCCGACCAGCTCCGGATGCGCGTAATCATCCGCAAAATCCGTTGTGAACTGCACGATGATTGTGTCCGCGCGCCGGAATCCGCCGCAGGAAAGCAGTTGTTCCGTCCGGCTGCCCGAAAGCGGCTCGGTAATGGTGCCGTCCGCCAGCATCGCCGCCTCCGCCGCATACCGATACTCTACCAGACTGCCATACGTCACAGTGATGATGTGCTTCCGCCAGTTGTTCTGCACATAGGCTTCGAGCGTGTCCGCCCCGCCCGCCAAGAGCGCCTGATACTGCGCATCCGGCAGATATTCCACTTCCCACACGGGCTGAAGCAGTTCGAACGTCATCGTCCACGCAATCGGCACGCCTTCCGGCGGCGACTGCATATCATCATCCCAGAGCACACCGTCGAACCCAAATGGCGAGTCACTCCAGCTGCCCGTTTCATCCGGCAGGAACATGCCGCTCATGAAATCGCCGCCCCCGCAGCCCTCAATTTCCAGCGTGTACGCCCGCCCGGCACACTCCGCCGTGACTTCCATGTCCATGAAAACCTGCTTGCCCGCCTTGGGCTGCACGTTCATGGCAACTTCGACCGTCGTGCCGTCAAACACAAGGTCATTGACGGACAGCGTGAGCAAATCGCCGTCGTAGGCTTCGTTCAGCGCGACCAAATGTGACATGTATTCCGGCGTCAGCCCCGACGGCGGCGGATAATCCGTCACACTCGCCAGTTTTGCCGCCGCTACGCCGACCGCCGTGAGCATCATCAGCATGAGAGCAAGCGTGACAATCGTCCGCATTCTTCGGCTCATCCGGGCGGGATGGCGTGTTTCCACTCGGTGGTGCGTCAGCGAATGCTCAAAGGCGGCGCGGGTTGCGTCCGGCATGTTTCCGTAGGCGGATTGCAGCTTCTCCCGCAGTTCCCGCTCGGTCATTGCACGTTTGCCCCCTCTCCCTCCGGGGCGTCCAGCTCCACGCGCAGCTTTTTCCGCGCCTGATGCAGCCGGAATTTCACCGTGCCCACCGGAACGCCCAGTGCCTGCGCGGTTTCAGCCACCGTCAGCCCGTCCAGATAGTACAGCACGACCGGCAGGCGCAGCGTATCGGGCAGATTGTCCAGCATCAGGCGGAAGTCCGTATCCCCCTGCGGTGCGGGGATTTCCGGCACGTCGTCAGTGGACATAACGGGCTTGCTCTTCCGGCGGATGTCCTTGCACACGTTGATGCAGATGCGCACCGCCCATGTGCCGAAATATTCCTCCCTGCGCAGCGTCGACTGCTTCTCCCACGCCCGCAGCGCCGTCTCCTGCATCGCATCCCGGCGGTCATACTCCTCGCGCAGCATGGCGCAGGTCACATGGTAGAGTGTTCCCTCAACCGCGCGCATCTTTTCGATCCATGTCGCTTCGTTCATTCCGTCCCCTTCTCTCCCGACAAATTCAGCGTGAAGCCCGCTTCGCCTTCTGGCACGATGCGCAAGCTCGTCAAATCCGCGCACGGCGCAAAGTACAGGCAGATGGACGGCTGATTCACATCCACCACGCCGCCCGGCACGCCCGCATAGCCCGACGCGCGCGCCCATCCCGCTTCACCCGCCGGATTCTGCTCGTCGTTACGGTAGATTCGCCACACGTCCGGCAGTGCCGTCCCATTCGGCAGTGCCGTTCCATTCGGCGCTTCGCAGTGCAGCACCACGCACCCGCCGAGGAACGATGCGCGCACA
>OLYY01000939.1_pt1 | contig 11315 bp, 9 predicted proteins | sample 1673561 | NCBI WGS metagenome assembly OLYY01 (sample SAMEA103958115, study PRJEB25191) | human gut metagenome | biome: human-associated habitat [ENVO:00009003]; feature: intestine environment [ENVO:2100002]; material: feces | place: Germany | collected 2013/2015
TGGAAAGAAAGCCGGACTGGCTGCCCGGCTTTCCTGTCCAAATTTATTGTAATAGAGAGGTCAAATATATGGCAATTCAAACAGTACAGCCTCATGGCGATCAGATTCAAATGACGATCGACGGACATCATGTGACGATCAGCTTTGCGCAGGAGGAAAATCCCACCCTCTCAGCGTTGGTGCGGAATACTTTGCTGGACGCATATATCCGAAAGAATGACCTGTCCGGTGAAGAGCAGTTCGCATAGAATAAAATTGCTTTGCTTAAATGCGATTTTACCGGATCGGAGGCTCGTTCTTTGTTGCTTTTATTTCAAGGTTCTGATAGCTATTCAACCTGAAATGTGAGATAATCAAGGTGGCAGAATGCCGTGTACTTTGAAAAGTGAATACATGAAAAGGTGTATCTGAACCTCTCACATTTCTAAATCATTCATTGAGAGGAAGGATACATTATGGCTGAAAGAGTTTGTTGTTCTTATCAAAATGTACTCAGCATCCAGAACAGAGTATGCTGTCTGTACCGCGTCTCCACCACCAAGCAGGTCGACCACGATGACCAGAATCAAGCTGACATCCCCGTGCAGAGAAAAGCCTGCCGTGAGTTCGCAGAGCGGATGGGCTGGACCATCGTGTACGAGGAACAGGAAAACGGCGTGTCAGGCTTCAAGGTCAGCGCCAATGACCGTGATAAAATTCAACTCATCAAGGAATATGCCGAACAGGGCAAATTCGATATTCTGCTGGTGTTCATGTTCGACCGTATTGGCAGACGAGCCGAAGAAACGCCTTTCGTGGTCGAATGGCTCATCAACCACGGCATTCAGGTCTGGAGCGTCAACGAAGGTGAACAGCGAATCGACACGCATGTCGACCGTCTCACCAACTACATCCGCTTCTGGCAGGCAGACGGTGAGAGTCAGAAAACCTCCATGCGTACCAAGGCTGCCCTCGGGCAGATGGTACAGGAAGGCCGCTTCCGTGGCGGTTCCGCCCCTTACGGCTATGACCTGGTACCCAGCGGCACATACAACAAGCGCAAGCATGAGGTCTTCAAACTGGAGATCAATCCTGATGAGGCAAAGGTCGTGCGCATGATGTTCGACCTGTGCGTCGGCTCCGGTTACGGCAGATTTAAAATCGCCAACTTCCTGTCTGAGATGGGCATCAAGACCCGTGACGGGAAGAACTGGCATGAAGCTACCGTCGGTCACATTCTGCACAACATCATGTACACCGGTGTGCTTCGGAGTGGCTGTACGCAGTCTGAAGTATTTCCTGATTTGCAGATCATCTCACCGGAGAACTTTGGACTGGCGCAGAAGCTCATGGCCGAGCGCGCCAATGAGTGTAATGCGCTGCGGACCATGCCCCGCAATACCAGAGGACAGTCCCTGCTATCCGGCAATGTGTTCTGCGGACATTGCGGCGGCCGCCTGACACTGACTACCAATGGAACGACTCGAGTCAATGCTGCCGGTGAAAAGGTTGGCCGCAAGCGCATCCGCTATGTGTGCTACAACAAGACCCGCAAGCGCAGTAACTGCGATGGGCAGACTGGCTACACCATGCACATTCTGGACAAGATGGTCACCGACATTCTCCATCAGGTATTCGACCGGATGCGTTCTGTAGAGGAAAACGAGATCATTTCCCGTACCCACCGCAGCGCTATGGTCAGCCTCAAGAAACGCCTTTCGGACGCCAAAGCGGAATCCGCCAAGGCAACGAAGGAATATGAATCCCTGAAGCTGGAGGTTATCAAAGCCGTACAGGGCGAAAGTGCATTCCCGATGGACGTCCTGTCGGAGCTGGTCAACAATGCCCGTACCAGGATGCTGGATGCCAATGCTCAATTGACTGAACTCAATGAGGAAGTCGAGAAAAGCAATCAGCGCATCGAAGCCATCAAAGCGGATTACCGCCGCATCATGGAATGGTCCGAGATGTTCGATGGCAGCGACATGGATGTGAAGAAGATGATCGCAGGATACATCATCAAGAGAGTGGATGTGTACTCCGATTACCGCCTGCACATTGAGTTCAACATGAGCTTCGCACAGTTCGAACTGGGGCTGGATTCCCTGGAAACCAACCCAGCATAAATAAGCAAACTGTCAGCGGTGTTGACGGGAGCGACATCACCTGCAATAATAGCGTTGAGGAGGTGTATCCGAGCCTGAACTGGAAGGAAGGATACATGAAGAAAAGAGTATGCTGCTTATACCGTGTTTCGACGACAAAGCAGGTAAATTATGACCCACTGAAACAGGCGGATATCCCAATGCAGAGAAAAGCCTGTCATAAGTTTGCGGAGTCCATGGGCTGGGAAATCGTTCAGGAGGAACAGGAAGCGGGTGTATCAGGATTTAAGGTCAGCGCAGCCGACAGAGAGGCTATCATCAAGCTCAAAGAGGATGCGTTAAAAAACCGATTTGATATACTTCTCGTGTTCATGTTCGACAGACTTGGCCGCAAAGAGGATGAAACACCATTTATTGTGGAGTGGTTCGCCTCCCATGGCATTGAGGTGTGGAGCGTGAAAGAAGGTGAGCAAAGATTTGACCAGCATGTGGACTTTTTAATGAATTACATCCGTTTTTGGCAAGCCAGCGGAGAAAGTAAAAAGACTTCCATTCGGACCAAGACCGCATTGGAGCAGCTTGTTGCCGAAGGACGCTTCCGCGGAGGCATTGCCCCCTATGGCTATAAACTGGAACCCAGTGGAATCCTTAACAAGCGCAAACACGAAGTGATGAAGCTTGTTATTGAGGAGAGTGAAGCCGGCGCGGTTCGCTTGATGTTCCATCTATGTGTCAACTCCGGATATGGAAGATGCCGGATCGCTTCGGCCCTCAATGACAGTGGTCTAAAGAACAGAGACGGACAAAACTGGCATGAGGCGACAGTCGGGCATATTCTCCACAATGTCCTGTATACGGGGATCCTGCGAAGTGGAAGCAGCCGGTCCGATGTGATACCGGAATTGCAGATCGTTGCTCCGGACACCTTCTGCCAGGCACAAACACTGATGCAGGAACGCACAAATGCACATGACGTCACGAGGACACTCCCTCGAAATACCAAGGGACAGGCGCTGCTTTCCGGGAATGTCCGCTGTGGACACTGCGGCGGACGGTTAATTCTGACCAGCAGCGCAGCCGATTATGTCAAGGCGGATGGGAGCCGTGTGAGGAGAAAGCGTACACGCTATATATGCTATAACAAGGTGCGAAAAAGATGCCCTTGCAGCGGGCCGACCGGCTACACGGCGCACATTCTGGATGCAAGGGTAAAAGCATATTTGCGAGAGTTATTTGCGGCGGTAAAGCGCGGCGGGATCTCGGTGATCACGGACGATAAAAAGAAGCAGCTGGAGAAAAAACAAGCCGAGCTTCTGGAGCTTACACAGCAATTCGAAGAGTCGCAAAGTCAATATGAGCTGTTTAAGAACCGACTCCTCGACTCCATTCGGCAGACCGATTCCACACGCCAGAGCATGCTGACAGAAGTCCTAGATGAAGCATACGAAAGGGTCGTATCTCTACGGAAAGACGTTGGGATCCTGCAAGCGCAGATGGAGGAATTATCAGAGACCGTCACAGAATCGGAGAAATGCGCTGCGCGGATTATGGAATGGGCAAATATCTTCGAGGTCTGCAGCGTTGAGACACAGAAAATGATTGCGGGCTATATGCTCAAATGCGTGACCGTGTTCCGAGACTACCGCGTGGACATCCAAACCAATGACCTCGGCATTGCAATACCGAGGTTGGACACAGAATCAACAGAACAAATTTAATTGGCCATTCAAACAATCTGAGTAGCTGGAGATACCTTAGAAAGATGCCTGTGGGGTGCTTAACCGATAACTCGGGAGAGCGCTTGACTGGCAGTCAAGAGGTCAGCGGTTCGATCCCGCTTATCTCCACCAATCGGGTGCGCTGAGTATTCTTAATAAATACTTGCTTTGAAAAAAGCAAGTTTTTTGTTTTATGTCCGCTTCCCTTTTGAAGCGGGCTTTTTTATGCGGCGATTGCCGAAATGTCCAGCCCGGCACTGAACTGCTCAAAGTCAATGTTGAAGTCGATATGCAGCCGATAGTCCCGATACACCTCCACACGCCGGATCAGGCAGCTCACAATCATTTTCTTTGACTCCATGCTGGCGCTGTCATACATATCTGCCCATGAGATAATGTCATCGTACTGAGCGTTTAAGGCGTCCAGCATGGCCTGTCCCTCGTCGTAGGCCGCCTGCGCCGCCTCCATAGTGTGCTGAACTTCGAGACATTTTGTCTCACAGTCAGAAATCAAAGAACCAAGCAAATCCTGCGAAAAAGCACTTTCGCCCCGGAGAGATTTAATGACCTCTGCCCGGAGCGTATCAAGCTCGGCGGCAGCCTTGGCATAATCGGATTTAGCGCTTTTGAGAAGTGCTTTCCGTTCTTCCATCTTTTCACGATAGCGGATATTGACGATCTCGCTTTTGGGGATCGCTTTCATCCGTTCAAAGATCTGCCGCACCACCTTATCAATGATACCGTCAAGAATATGAGCCGTGTAGCCAGTCTGCCCGTCACATTCGGTTTGCTTGCGTGTCTTGCCGTAGCAGATATACCGTACACGCTTTACAATGCGGTGAGCATCTTCCTTGCACGGATAAGCCTTGCCGTTGGTGGTGAGCGCCAGCCGGGAGCCACAATGCCCGCAAAAGACATTCCCGGCCAGCAAGGACTGACCACGGGTATTCAGCGGTACACGCCGTTCCTGTTCGGCGGAGTTGGCACGGGAGGTACGAATGTGTTGTGCAGCCTCGAATAGCTCCGGCGTTATGATCTGCAAGTGGGGCAGCGTTTGGGAGCGGCTTTCGCCGCTGCGAAGCACCCCGGTATATGTCAGATTGCAAATGATACCCCGGATGCTGGCGTGATGCCACATTTTGCCCGTTCTCGCTCGATAGCCGAGGTTATTTAAGTAGGTGGCGATCCGTTGAGCGCCGAAACCCTCATGCACATATTTATCAAAGATAATCCGTACCACAGCGGCCTCGGCCTCGTTGACAGCCAGCTCAAAAACTTCGTGCTTGCGTTTATTGAAGCGCCCACTCTTTATAAGGTCATACCCATAAGGAGCAAGACCACCCTTGAAACTGCCGTCCTCGACGAGCTGGCCGAGAGCGGTTTTTGTGCGAATTGAAGTCTTTTCGCTTTCGCCGTCAGCCTGCCAGAAGCGGATGTAGTTGGTGAGCTTGTCCGTGTGATTATCAAAACGCTGCTCACCCTCCTGCGTACTCCAGACCCGGATGCCGTTCTTAACAAACCATTCCACCACAAAAGGCGTTTCGTCAGCGATACGCCCGATGCGGTCAAACATGAACACGAGCAGAATATCGAATTTTCCCTGCTTGGCGCGCTCCTTGATGATTTGCAGCTTGTCCCGGTTTTCAGCTCTAACCTTATGCCCGGACACGCCGTCCTCCTGCTCCTCGTGAACAATCGTCCAGCCCATTTTTTCACAGAAGCGATGGCACTCTCTGCGCTGCATGGGAATGTCGGCTTGGCTTTTGTCGTTGTAGTCCACCTGCTTGTCGGTGGACACGCGGTATAGGCAATCGACCCGATTACCTGTCATCATTCTGTTTTCTATCATATTGATCCGTCCTTTCATTTGTCGATGGGTCAACGAAAGAACGCAATCAATACGCGGGGAATATGAAGTTTTCAAGGTACATAGGGACTACCCCCACTATTATTATCCCTCTGTTCGGGAGGGATTGCAAGGATGTCGCCGGAGCTATTTTTTGCCGTATTGTTGGCAAAGGAAGATAGTAGAATCTGCTTTACATGATGGAGCGCTGCCGCATTTTTGCAGTCTGCGAAGCTGGCGGTGATGGCGTAGCCATCCACAGCAAATGCGGTATGTTGTTTTCTCTGCTGCATAAAGACCTCCTTTTCAATTCTCGGCAACAGGGAAAGGCCAGCGCCTCATAAAAGCGCTGACCTGTGACTTATGACCTTGGGACGAAATGTCCCAAGGTGTTTTTGAAAGGCGGGAGCGCCGCACCCGCTCCCGTTGGCCTGTCATAAGACAGCTCATATTCAATGCGGCGCTCCCTCACAGCGGACAGCGACGATCCGTGACGGAGCATCAACTACTTTGCTGCGGAGAGGTGAAAACTACCTCTCATATACCAAGGACAAAAATCGGGCAAATGGAGCCTCACTCACAGAACTTTTTTCAAATATTTTTTCATAGCAGCCATGCCGCCCTTCACCGAGCGCCGGACAACGCTCTTGTCCACGCCCTGCTCCCGGGCGATCTGGCGGTAGCTCTTGCCGAGGATCAGATGCGCCTCCACCCGGACGCCCTGCACCTCTGGCAGAGAGTTGAGGGCGTTCCACAGGTGGACGAACAGCTCCATACGATCCAGAAGCTCCTGCGGCGTCGGCTCATGCAGGCAGGCCGAGTATTCGATCCCATCGTCACAGTCGAGGGAATACTGCGCCTTGTTGCGGGTCGTGCGCCGCTGATGGGCTGCCTCATACAGCTTGTCCGCCTTCAGCTCGGCGGCCACTTCGTCGGAAACTTCGATGTATTCATCATGGGTGTACCAAGCGTAAAAGTCCTTCAGATTGATGGTCGTCATTTGTATTTCCTCCATTCGGTTCATGTGTGGGTGGGTGAACAGAACGGAGGAACGGCGGGGATCGGCAGCCGGGGCTGGCTGCTTTAGGACAAATTGTCCCAAGGTGCAGGCATATAAAAACGCCCGCATAGCATGACGCTTTACGGACGCAAGCAAATAAATTTCTTGTTACATGATGTTCAATTTCACTTTCAAAGCCGGACTGCTCCGATGGAGGGGCTACGCTTTTTTTAGCTGGTGCAGATCATGGACGCTACGAAAAAGAAAAATGGACACGGCGATACCTCCTCGGACACCGCCGTATCCTTAAAAAAGGGCGACTTTAACACACCCCCCGTATTCTTAATATTTCAAAAAAGAAAACGGCGGCTTTGATTTTGATATTTCAAGGCCGCTGTTCTCTAACTTCGCGCAAATCTGCTATTAGCGGCTCTGTGCGAATGATTTATGAAACTTGGTGTTTTGCAAATACGCGGCGAGATATAACTGCGCCAATTCCTAAAAAGAGCAGTGCTGTCGGGATTGCCCACACCGCATACAACATACCGTTACTCATTTGTTCCACTGATAAGAGCGAAACGGCTTGCACATGATGCAAAGGTAAAAGCCCAATCAAGCGGAACAACGGATTTGCTTCTGTGATTGGCAGCAAAACCGGAAAAAGAAAAATTGCCATAGACGCAACGAAAGCTACAATCTGATTTTTACTGATTGCAGATATAAGCAGCGTAATTCCCGTTACGCTGAGAGTACAGGTAAACGCCAAAAGGATTTGATATTTTAGCAACGTTCCACAAGTGATATTGAAAGGAATGAACCCCTCTACATAGTCACTGGGAGCGAATAGAATACTACAATCCAGCCCTTCCGTTCCGTAAAAGATAAGAGCAAGAAGCAAGTTAAAAGCCGCAACCAGCGCGGTAGTGAGAATGGCGGTAAGAATACCTGCTGCTACCTTTGCAGTAGCGCATTTGGTTTTGCCGTATTTGCTTGTCAATATGATATTGTCAACACCTTCATACTCGCCGGAGAAAATCGGAGCAAGCATGATGATAACCGCAAGAGCAAGCGCGATAAAAACCCGCACCATGTTTTTACTTGTTGAAAGCCAACCATCTACATAGCCAATTTTGATTTCTTCATTACCGAACACATCCGAAACACTTAATCCGTTCCAATTTCCCTCTTTATCAGAAAATCGGGAAAAGGCGGCGGATTGTGTAGCGTTTTGATACAGGTACATCGCATTGAGACCATGCAGATCATGGGTCGGCGCAAAGTCATTCATCATTTGCTGTACTTTTTCGTCGGTCAATATTCCCTCGTATTTCGCGGCAATTTCCTTGTCGATTTCTACTGCCGTTTTACCTGAACCTTCCGCACTTACACCGTCAAAAGCATATTTGTTTTGATAGGTAGAAAAGGAAATCAAGACAGAAAACAGAAGTATTCCAACCAGAACAATCAAAGATAAACGCTTTGAAAATACTTTTCGCAGTTCAAAAAGAATTAGTTTTTTCATTCTTCACAACCCCCTTTGAAATAGAACAGGTACAAATCTTCCAAAGTAGGCTGCACCCTTACCACATTTTCCATAGGCGGACGATCTCCAATAATCCGTAAGATTGTCTGATTTCCGCTGATGTTACGCAGATTGCTTGTATTGTAGGCAGCCGCGTATTTTTCCGCATAGGCAGTCGGAACCGTACATTCCCATACTTGACCGTCGATTTCAGAAGTAATCTCCTGCGGATTTCCAAAATGAATGATCTGACCGGATTTCATCATAATGATTTCCTCTGCAATAAACTCCACATCGGAAACAATATGCGTAGACAGGATTACAATGCGGTCTTTGGAAAAGGCGCTGATCAAATTGCGGAAACGGACGCGTTCTTTCGGGTCAAGCCCCGCCGTCGGCTCGTCTAAAATCAAAATATGGGGGTCATTGAGCATGGCCTGTGCAATCCCCAAACGCTGCTTCATGCCCCCGGAAAAGGTTTTGATTTTGTGCTTACTTTCTCTCGATAAGTCTACTGCTTCCAGCAGCTCCTTTGACTTCTTCCGCGCCGCCTTCTCGCCCAATCCTTTTAGGGCAGAAACATAGAGCAGGAAGTCAAACGCTGAAAAATCCGGGTAATATCCGAAGTGCTGGGGCAAGTAGCCCAAAAGATTGCGATAGCGTTCACCCAGCCCCACAATGTTTTTCCCGTTCAGCAGAATTTTCCCGGAAGTAGGATTTTGGATATTGCAGAGCAGACGCATAAGCGTTGTTTTCCCTGCGCCATTTGCGCCCAGTAAGCCGTAAACGCCATTTGTTAAGGTAATATTCAAATCGTCCACGGCGGTTTTGGAACCGAACTTTTTTGTCAGCCCGATTGTTTTTAATTCCATAAAAAAGCTCCTTTCTCCATAGGCAGCAAAAAAATACTCTCCATGTGTTTTCATGGAGAGTATAGAGGGAAAATATCTACTTTTTATCTACAAGGCAGGAGATTTGAAATAGGCGGATACATTTGCTCCGGTTGCAGTATTTTCAATCTTCAAATAGCCGTTATGGTGTTCACAAAGCAGCTTGCAAATATATAACCCAAGTCCGAAATGCTCGGAATGGTTGCTTTCCCCTGTGAAGTACGGATTTGCAGCTTTTTGTAGGCTGTCTTTATCAAAACCATTCCCATCGTCCGATACGGAAAGCAGCAAACCGTTGTCATGCAAGGTGAAAGATATTGTTACTAAAGTACGGGCATACCGCACAGCATTAGAAATCAAGTTGTTGCATACCTGTGAGATAAATGCACTGTCAAGAGATAGCTGCAAAACAGATATGTCATTTTGTAAAATCAACTCTTTTCCGTTTTTCGTACAAACGATTTTTGCGCTGTCATATAAAGAAGATACCAACGGTTGTAAGTCAATCAACTTGTACTCTGGCTGCGTATCTTCCATACGCCTAATGTTGCTCATACTGCTTACATAGTTTTCCATACGGGAAATATGCTTTCCCATTGTGGCGGCGGTTTCCCTCGTTTGGGAATTGTCGCTGGCTTGCAGCATTTCATTATAGCCTTTTAGTACCGTCAGAGGGGTACGCAAATCGTGAGCAAAAGCGGCGTTGAGTGCTTTTCTTTCTTCAACTTGCCGCCACATTTTAGAGAAATTATCCGCAAGGGTTGTCCGCATGATTTCAAAGGACGCGCAAAGCTGCCCCAATTCATCGTTGCTGTCATAGTCGATTGAAAAGTCCAAATCATTGTTCGCTATTTTTTCAGAAGCCGCCCGCAGTTCAGCAAGCGGTTTTTTCAGCCTGTTTTTGTAAAACAGCAGCGCAGCAGCGATAATACAGAATGCAGAATAGATAGGAGTTGCAACAATGGGAAGTTTCTCCAGTAGCGCAATGGTACGCTCGTCCTCTTTAGACATCGGGACGGGCACTATTCCGATGTAAGCGCCGTCACCCAACTGTTCCCCCTGCTCATTCGTCAAATAATATTTTTCGCCGGACGGGGGATAAGATGCTCTGATACCTTCGGCAGCACTACCACAGATCGAAAAAGTCGTTACGGATAGAAAGACTGCGAGTACAACAAAGGCAATTACATAGAGAACAAGGCTTTTTCGGAGAGATAAATAGTGCTTGCGGCAATTTACTTGACCCATTTGTATCCACACCCCCAAACCGTTTCAATATATATGCGGTCGGTATATGCCGCGATTTTGGATCGTATTCTGCGGATATGCTCTGCCACAACGCTGCTGTCGCCCTCGCTGTCATAACCCCAAATACGCTCATAAATCCGTTCTTTATCAAAGACCTGTCCTGGACTTTGAGAAAGCAGTTCCACAATATCAAATTCCTTTTTTGCAAGACCGACACGCTTATCGCCAAAGAACAAGCAACGTTCTGAATAGTCAATCGTCAAATCACCGGAAAACTTGACTTGTGCTTCAAAATTGTGTCGTGCCTCCCGGCGCAGATGAGCACGCACCCGCGCTTCAAGTTCCACAAGTGAAAAGGGCTTCACAATGTAATCATCGCCACCAACAGTAAAGCCTTTTACCTTATCTGTATCTTCGATTCGAGCAGTCAAAAAAAGGATTGGGCAGGATATGTGATCGCGGATACGCTTGCAAACTTCTAACCCGTCTGTTCCGGGCATATTGATGTCAAGCAAAATAATATCCGGTTGTTTTTCCACTTGCTTTAGTGCTTCTGCACCATTGAAAGCGGGCAGGACACGAAAGCCCTTGCTTTCAAAAAAGCTGCCGAGCATAGAAACAATATCGCTTTCATCGTCAGCGATTAGTATTTTTGCTCCCACTTTGCACACCTCCTAATAATTAAGTGTAGTACTCATTTTTCAATTATTTATCAATTTTACTTGCGGAAAACTGCCGGAGCTTTAATATATTCTACTTTACATCGTTCTAAAGCTCAATAGCAGAAAGTGAAAATAAATAGTCAGTAGCATGAAATGCATACTCGTTCAAATAATAGAACCTGAAATGTAAAATTACATTAGGTGATATTATGAAGATTGAAAGAGATGAACGACGGTTTGATTTTCACGATATAGGGCTCGCCATCAAGCGGGCGCGGGAGGCCGCCGGGATGACGCAAGAGCAACTGGCCTATATTGTTGACCGAGCTCCGCGCACCATCATGT